>Ga0208462_1000516_pt1 | contig 38553 bp, 33 predicted proteins | sample AD_SCU001_MetaG_FD_184452 | JGI IMG/M metagenome (GOLD analysis project Ga0208462, IMG submission 184452) | Active sludge microbial communities of municipal wastewater-treating anaerobic digesters from China - AD_SCU001_MetaG (SPAdes) (version 2) | ecosystem: Engineered > Bioreactor > Anaerobic...
ATCTTTCTGAATACCGCCCTTCGATATTCAGATGGAATCCCTTGGCCAGCGGCACATCGACGCCGGCAAATCCTCCGGCAATCGCCTTGTTTTCCAGGGAGATCTTCTGCGTGCCAAATGTAAGTCCGGCAATGTCGGCGGAGAGGTTGGCCTTGGCCTCCGAGTAATAAATATATGGTCCGGCGTATATTTTGATGTCATAAGGGGCGGTCACCTGGAAACCAATACCAAAGTTCACATCCCAAAGATCCCGTACCTTGAGGTCAGCCGTAAAAGGCGCGCCGGCCTCAGTTCCCGCAACCTCACACTTGAAATGTTCGAAGTAATAACTGCCCTGAAGAAAAGCGCCCACTCCGAATATTTTATTGACCGGCAAAAACCCCTTTGCCCCCAGGGTGCCGAAAAATTTCCAGTGCTCGGTAAAATCACGGTCGGAAGATATTATAGTGGAACTGTTATCGGAAGCAAAGGCATCCGAAATGGTTAAATCCGACACGCCGATTCTTCCGTATATTTCCCAGCGATTCTGCGCACCGTAAGACACCTGCGAATAAATCTGATTCTGCCGGAAGACATATTGAGCATTGTTCTCGAATATATCTTCCTGGTAAGAATAACCGATGGCGGTGTTTAATCCTCCGGCTTCCCGGGAAATGGTCTGCGGCGGCCCAAAAGGTCCCGAGGCGGAGGCGGCCCCGCTGCCGGTAAAAATCAGCAACAATGTTAGTGCAGAAATAAAATAGTTTTTCGTAGCCCGATCATCCTTTCTTTTATATTAATTTGCACCACTCTTCGTAAAATTTTGCTCAAGCTGCACTCCGGCTGCTCCAGCCTTGTTGTTTTTTCTCTTAATTTTCTTTTTCCGGTATTGAATGTAGGCGTCACGCATCGCCACATAGGGATCAATGGCTGCATCTTTCAGTGATTCATAATCACCGATACTCAGGGAGGTACGATTTACGACTTCCACAACTTTGGTCCCCGTCGGATAATACCAGGGAGTTATGTAAGACATTGGATTGAGAAAATATCTTCCCGCCAGGTCAATTGTATCCCGGGGACTGGAAGGCCCTAAGAACGGCCAGACAATGTAAAAACCGTGACCCACTCCGTAGGATGCCAGCGTCAGTCCCAGATCGGTATCCTGCATTTTCAGATCCAGCTCCTTGCTCGAGGCGGGGTCCATAAGCCCGCCGATCCCCCAGATAGTATTTACACCGAATCTCCCGGCTTCAGTAGCAGCGCCGCTGAAATCGGCCTGAAGCAGGCAGCTGAGGAAGCGGATCGGAAATCCTAGATTGGCAAAGAAATTTTTGACGCTTATACGGGCCGGCTCTGGAACAACTTCCTTGTAACCCTGGGCAACCGGTTTAAGCATCCAGAAGTAAAGCTTATCGTTAAATTGGAACATCGCCCGGTTGAATGGTTCCAGAGGATCGGCGATTTCCACTTTTTCTGCTTTAGCAATGGCGGCATCATCGGCATATTCGCCGTTATGATATTCTTCTTCAAAGGGATCGACCGTCGTGTCCGCCGTTTCCGCAGCGGGCTCACTGACTTCCTCGGCAACTACAACCGCCTGAGAAGCCTCCGTTTTTACCGGCACAGCAATGGGATCAGATCCGTAAACCGGCCCCGCCGCCAGAAAAATAAACAGGAAAATTGAAAGTAGGTACGATTTCATAAAAACTTCATCCCTTTTCTAATGTCAATGGAATTAATGAGTCTTTACCTTTTTACGCAATATTTCCAGTAACTGTTCCGGCGTGTTATTGGCCAGAATGTCATTAAACTGAGTTCGATAGTTTTGAACGAGACTGACATTTTCTACGACCACGTCATAGGTTTTCCACTGATTGCCTTTGCGGATCATCCGGTAGTTGATCGGAATTTCCTTGGAGGGAGTGATTATTCTCGACTGGATTTCCGCCTGGTTCTCCGAAATCATGGTTTCCTTATAGAAATTAACTTTCTCGTTGGAATAGGCCAGAATTTTGTCGATATAGGCTTTTTCCAGAACCTGCTCAAAGAGATTCACAAATTCCGCACGCTGCGCCGGGGTGAACTTATTCCAGTTGCGCGCCAGCGTGCGCCGGGAAAATTCAATTTCATCAAACATGTCTTTGTAGATAATCCGTAGTTTTTCTTTCTTTATTTCTTTAGCCGCCGGGCTTTTTAATTTAGGATCCCGTAGCACCTCCAGTACTCTGTTGACTGCGTTTTGCGCCGTATTCAGCGGAATACCGGCATAGACCGGAACAGCCAGGACGAAAACCATCAATATACTTAATATCACCAACCGCTTTTTCATTATTCAACCTCCGCAACCTATTCCTTTTCCTTTGCTTTTTCCTTTTTCACTTCGCCAAAAGCATATTTGCTGATTAGTTGTTCAATATCCACCGCCGCCTGGGTATCAATAATGACGCCGTTATTGGGAAGCAGATCGCCTGCGCCGCCCGGATCAATGCTGAGATATTTGTCGCCGATGAGCCCCTCCGTCTTGATAGAGGCGATGGCGTCATCGTAGATTTTGATATCTTTCTTGAGCCTCATTTTCACAACGGCCTTGAGATCTTCCTGATCCATCGTAATATTCTCTACACGTCCGACTTCGATACCCAGAATATTAACCGGAGAACCGATCCTCAAGCCGGCAACGGTGGTGAATTTGGCGGTCAGCCAGTAGGAATCACTTTTCAGGAAATCAACTTTCCCCAGTTTTACGGTCATGTAGCCGACGCAGAGCAGACCGAAAACGACAAAGATTCCTACAACTGTTTCCATAGCATACTTTTTCATCTCTTCTCCCTTCGCCTTTCTATGCAGCGCAGCCGCCCTATTTCCTTTTGTTGAGATCTGGCCGATTCAATTACCGAGTCTATTTCATCAAAAGGCCGCCCCTGAGCAACTCCCGCCAGGATACTGAGATCAACGCATTGCCCCAAGGGCACCAGTTTACGGTACAAAGCCCAAATCTCGTTGTTCCCTTTTTCCTGAAAATCTTTAATAAAATCCTGCAGGACGACTTGAATATCCGCAAGCTCCGAATAAGGAACCATTGTTATAAATTCATTCAACCGATTACGGGTAGAAAAGCCGCCCAGGGAACCAAAATGTTTATCAACATACAATCCCATGGCATGAATAGCCTCCTGCGCCGCATCGTGTCCTAATTTGGCGATAATTTCGTTCAGTTCTTCCAAAGCAAAAATTATAACGCAGTATTTTTCCCCCATCTCTTTTCGCTTCATCTGCACGCGATTAAGAATTTCAAACTGCCGTTTGGAGTAAAGGCCGGACAATTCCTTTTGCAGCGCTTCCAGACTATAGATAACTTCATCCTTGAAGGGGTGATCGAAATTCTCCAATTCTTCCGGCGTACCCTGGAAAACTATCTGACGATCATAGAGGGCCAGAATGCGGTTGGAAATAAAATACACATCCGGTATCTCGTGGCTGACCAGGATGGCGGTAAAGCCGAATTTTCTCTGGTACTGCGCTATCATGGTGAGGATGGCATTTTTACGGACCGGGTCCTGACCGGAAGTCGGTTCGTCAAAAAGGACTATCCGGGGGTCGGTTATCAATGCACGCGCCAGCGCTACACGTTTTTGCATCCCTCCGGAAAGTTCAGACGGGTACTTGTGAACGGCGTCGCCAAGTTCCGTTTGTTCAATCCGCGCCAGAACACGCCGGTCAATTTCCGCCTTGCCGAGGTTTGTCGTTTCGACAAGAGGCAGCGCGACGTTTTCATAGACGGTCATAGAGTCAAAAAGCGCGTTATCCTGGAACATGTAGCTCATTTGAGCGAAGGAGGCGATAATCTCTTTTTTTTTCATTTCGGAAAGCGGCTTGCCCCGGAAAAGAATAGTCCCTTCTTCAGGCTTCATAAGCCCGATCATCTGCTTCAAAAGCACACTCTTGCCGGAGCCGCTGAGGCCGATAATTGTCGTCACCTCTCCTTCATAAATCTGCAGATTGACGCGGTCCAGAACCGTTTTGGTTCCAAAGCGTTTGGTCACATTTTTAAATTCTATCAGGGGAATTGCCATTTTCTCTCTACATCAGCAGTGAAGTTACAATATAATCCGAAACAAGAATAAGGACGCAGGAGATTACAACGGCTGAAGTGGTGGCCAGACCAACCGCTTTTGCTCCGCGCCCGTCCGTACGCATATGAGCGAAATAACCCTGGTAACAACAAACAGTGGAAACGATCAACGCAAAAACTATCGCTTTAGTAAAACCATTGGTTATATCGCTTATTTCCACGTAAGCCTTAACGCTGTGCGTATAAACGCCGGCATTCAACCCCAGCAGGATAACACCGGAAATGTAACCGCCGATGATGCCGACAAGATCAAACACGGCCGTGAGCAAGGGAAAGCTGATAAACGCAGCGGTAATTTTGGGGCTCACAAGATACTGAAGCGGATTGATCTGCATGGTGTGCAATGCGTCAATCTGTTCGCTGATTCGCTGAATGCCGATTTCCGCCGCGATGGCCGAACCGGCGCGGGCCGTAATCATTATGGCGGTAAGCACCGGTCCCAGTTCCATGATGAGTGACAGAGATACCAGAGAACCGACGGCGCCCTGCGCCCCGAATTTAACCAGAGCATGATAGGATTGCAGACCCAGCACCATTCCGGTAAACAAGCTCACCAGCATGATGATGGTCATGGATCTTGCCCCGATGTAATAGACTTGCTGCAGCGTTTTGAATAACTGCTTGCGTCCGAAGATTTTTGTGATTGCCAGGCACAGAAAGATTGTCGCCGCGCCAAGATGATTGACTCCGTTGATTACACTACGACCAATGAGGGTGAACGGCCGCAACAACAAAATATCCTCCTGTTGTTTTTTTTCATTTTCCAGCCTGTTTTGTCTGGTTTCATTTATCGCCATGAGGTCGGATTTCCTTTAATGTTTATAATTCCATTTTCTAAATCAATGATGATATCGCGGCGGCGAGGAGGAGGCGACGAGGCGTATTATTAATACGTTGAGGAAGCCGACGACGACGCCAACAAAGATAGCGCTTGATTTAGAATTGGAATTACTCATAACGGCGGGAGATGCTAACATTGACAATTATATTTGGCAAGAACTTCCTTGAGCGCAAAGAGAAGAAAAATACGGAGGATATTCACACTCCGGGCTGGGATTGGCATCTTTCCGACACTGCCTTTTGGAACGCAAGTGGTCTAATAGATTATACAATGCGGGAGACGATGATCCCGGTAAAATTTTTTTTGCGGCGCAGGTAGGCAACTAGTGTTGCGGCGCTGACAACCACCGCGCCTTCCTTACTGGATGCGTGCAGCAGATGCAGACTTTTCCCCTGCCGGAGGGCAAAGCCGACATGAGCAACATCCAACCCCTCCTGATCGACGGTAAAAGCAATGATATCTCCCGGTTGTATTTTCTCTGCCTGCTGACTGACTTTATCCCTGGGAATTAAACGGATAACCCGGCGGGAAATGTTTTTTTCCGTAAAGCGAATTTTTGCGAATTCATTTTCATCAGCCAAAGCACCATATGCTTCCCGGTGGGTCGTCATGTAGTTGATTTTTTTTCGCAAATTGACCGCCCCCAGCTTCCGGGAAACATCCGTTAAGATCTTCTTTTGCTCGTTATCCCGCACCCAGTCGGTAAAATAATGCAGACGGGATGAGAATCCGTCGATGGTACCCCGCCGATAGCGGATCAAGCGCAGGAAACGCTGAAATTCGGATGAGGATATTTTTCCGTTCGCAACACAACGGGTCAACGCCAGCACCGTTTCCATCAATGTAAAGCAGTCAAATTCAACAAAATTGACGATTAATTTTTCTTTACGCCCGGAATCCAGAGTTCCCGGCTTATAGGGAGCTCCCAGGAAGCAGCGGCCGATCGCACATGCCAGATCACCGGGAGGCAGATTGCTCCTCCGGAAGAATTGCTGGAAATGAGTCAGGTTAAACTGAAATTTCTTTTGCAATGTATACCTTTGATGGACTCGCAAAAAGTCGTAAAATTAAAAATTTTCAGGCGACCTCGTAAAAAGGTCGCAGGCAAGGCGCGCGAATACCGAGGAATGAAGCGTACTTAGGGTACGCTGCAGTGACGAGGGATGACGCGCAACGCAGCATCCGGCCTTTTTACGAGGTTGTCACTTTTGATTGCCATACCACTTCCATACACCGCTTTCCTTGATAATCATGGAATCATCGGCCAACGGCACCGCCACCGCCCCCAGAATAACCGAGCCGTCAATAAAGGCGATTCCGGAATTATTTCCCTGTGAAAGTTTCGTTAATTTAATTTCATATTTGGTTACATAGTTGACGGTTTTACCCAATATTTCAAGAAACGCCTTCCTGTTGTAGCCATCCTGTTTAAAATCAGCGGCGTAATGCCGGCTGATCTTTTTCATGTCATGGGACAGCATATCTTTGCGAAACTGATCGAGAAAAGACTGCACGTCCCGGGGGAGATCGATGTGCGGGGCCCTGTAGCTATCGACTTTTTCCAGCGGACCGCCGACTTTGGAATGAAAGACAAAACTAACGACATCCTGAGAAAAAGTGTCTGGAAAATCAGTATGAATGAAATGACCCGCACCTTTATATATTTTGACCAGAGGAGGATTTCCCGCTTTCTTTAAATCGTCATAGAACGGCTGAATTACTTCCCATTTCAAGTCGCTCTTGCCGCTGAGGGAGGAGGGTATAAACGGCTCTTTCTCGCCATAGGTCAGAAAAATGGGCGCCTTAATGTTCTTCATTTTTTTGGTGAGGCTGTCAGGATCATCGCGGAGCACTTCAACTCCCAGTGAATAAATATCCCGGGCATCCGCCGCGCAGTAATTGTAATGTTCTCTCTTATCTCCGTAGTTCAGAGCGATACGGACTTCGGTAAAATATCGGGCATATTCGGTATCATTAATAAAAAACCCTGTTTTTGACTGTTCAATCCGCCCCGTTTGGGGATTTTTCTGCTTGAAGTAGGCAAAATTTCTCCAGTATTCTTCATCCTGCATCAACCCCAGCTTTAAACGATCCCCCCAGACCCGCTCCCATGACTTCATATCTTTCAGCGATTCGTCAAACAGGAGCTTTTCTTTTCCGCCCAGCGTAATTTTGGCCGGGTATTCCTCCAATCCGGCTGAACTTTCCAAAATTATTTTTTCCACTGCCTCGGGATAGGTCAGGGCATAGCCCAGAACCCATTGACCGCCCAGCGAGTGTCCCAAATAGGCGGCTTTCTTTACTCCCAGCTGATTCACGATAATGTCGTGGACGACTTCCCGCGTGTCCTGCAGACTGCGGGAAAGGGGCTTATACAGATTGCCCGGAATGGATTTGCCGCAGTGGGGTAAATCGGGGACGATAACCCGCAAACCATTGTCCAGAGCAACTTTCATAACATGGCCGAAATATGCTCCAAAGCATCCTTTGCCGTGGATAAGCACCAGAACTTTTGGCTCAGGACTGCGGCCGCGATATTCATCCATATAGGCAACTTCCCATAAAACTCCCTTGCTGTCCCTGACCTTGGCATATTTGACGGCATACGGATACTTAACCTGTTCGCGCCAAACGCTCTTGCCCAAAGTTGCTTTTTCTATTTTTTTTTCTTTGGGAACCGATGATCTTCTGTGCGGCGCACTGGTGCAACTTGTGATCAGCAGCAGCACCAGCAGCACGGAAATTATAATAAAAAGACGGGAGCCATCAAATCTCACGGAAATTCCTCCTGATTTTTTCTTGAATGCCGGCGGCCGGCGCAGACAATAAGCATCCCGCAGTATTTTTATGATTATTTTTCCTGCTGGCTGCAAATTCAGTTCCTTTGTTTTTTGTTGTGCGCATAGTCGGCCAGTGATGGTTTTACCCTGACGACACCAGCGGCTGGGCAGTTTATACCAAGGAGAATCTAAAGGATTAGCTTCAGTAAGGGAGAGATTTTACAGGCAATTTACTTCAACATCCCGGCAACCAATAATACTGGCGGATAAATTCAGCCTCTGCGCGTAACCTGGTATATGCAAATAAATTTCCCGGATTGAAGAAAGAACGATTAAGCCATCCGCCGTAAAAGGTGGATGGCTTTCAGTTGAGTGATTAGCCTTGAATAGCGTTAATTTTTTTCGCCAGCCGGGAAATTTTACGCGAGGCGTTCTTCTTGTGAATCACACCTTTAGCTGCGGCTTTATCGATTACCGGGACAGCGGTTTTGAGCGCTTTCTCGGATGCTTCTTTATCTTTTGTCCCTACAGCACTGAGCACCGATTTAATTCTTGTTTTGACCGCCGATTTGGTGCTGCTGTTACGCTCACGGCGTTTTACGCTCTGGCGGTCACGTTTTTCTGCTGATTTATGCGTTGCCAAAAGACCCCTCCTAGGTTTTATTGATAAGGAGGCCTTGTTTAGCCCAATTACGGATGGCTGTCAAGCGCAATTTACAGGTAAATCATTTGCTTTAATTGACGTTTTCCTGTTAACTTCGCCATGTTATTGTTCCTTGGGCATTTTCCCGGAATTAGTCCGTACGGCTTATGTCTGCATTTCGATGAGAACATCCGTCGCTTTTTTGAGACGCAGGGCTAATGTTTTTAATATCAACTGGAAATTTCCGTAAATTTGACATTTTATCTTTTCCTTCATTATGGTAATTGCAATGCAGATTCACCAAATTCATATACAGCGTCAAAAAGGAGAATAAAAATGCTCAGTCGCAGTTCAGCCGCACTGGTTGTTATTGATTTTCAGGATAAACTTTTTCAGGCCATGCATGACAAGGAAAATCTTCTCGTTAATGCCGCCAGGGTAATCAGGGGAGCAAAAATTTTCGACCTGCCGCTGATTGTAACGGAGCAGATTCCTGAGAAACTGGGACAAACAATACCTGAGGTCGTCCGGGAGCTCGGCGACGGCGAACGCATTGCCAAAGAGAGTTTCAGTTGCTGGGGAAACGACAGGTTTCAGGAGCGGGTAAAAATACTTAACCGCCGGGACATCATTATTATTGGCATCGAAAGCCACATCTGCGTTTACCAGACTACCGTCGATCTTCTGGAAAACGGCTACAACGTGCATATCGCCGCCGACGCCGTGTCGTCGCGCACCAGGGAAAACAGCGACATCGGTCTTGCCGCCATGAAAAGCTGCGGCGCCCGCATTACCAGCGCCGAAATGCTGTTATTTGAAATCCTGCGCTCCGCAGGCAATGCCGGTTTCAAGGATATTCAAAAAATAGTGAAATAAATCTTATAGCAGCTTCACAATAAAAATTGTTCAATTGTTTTTACTGCTGTCGCAATCATCTCTGTCGCCTCTTCATCTTGAGCGGCAAAGTAAATGATTTGAACATCGGCGGCAAAGGTATCGCGCAATATCTTTTGCGTCATTTGCGTGCGGTCGTTAATTTTTTCGGCATCGACATAAGCATCAGCGGGCTGTTCGTTTTGTCCAAAATCATCCACCAGCAAAATCCGCCGGCAATTGAGCTGTAAAATGTTTTTCACCGTCAGCCAGAATTGTGCATGGGCCTTATGCGCGCCGATATCGGCGGAATTGGCCACGATGAAATTACTCCCGGCACCGGTTCGCCCCTTTGTTTCTTTCGAAAAGCAACTCGATACAATCCCGGATGCGACCGGAACAGCCCGGATATCCCATCCGGCAAGATGATCAATGATGGCGCCGGTAGCTTCGGCGTAATGGTCGGTTGCAACAACGACAGCCACTGATCTGTCCAGGGACAGCTTTTTCAAGATCCATCGCCAGCGCTCGTCTATCCGGGAATAATCAAGATAGGCATCAACAAACAGAGAAACGCTCCGGGCGATTTCTTCCTGTTTTGCGAAGGCTTTTAGCTCAAACAATTCAGCGATGCGCTGCCGCATTACTTTCTTGTATCCTGCGCGGGTGGTGCTGCCCTCCCGCCAGGTTTCATTAACGATCTTCCAGAACAAAGCCGCGTTATCCAAGCCCAGGGCAAATAAACCGCTTGTCCGCAGATGCCGCAGCAGGATGTCGGAGCGGCCGAAGGCAACAGCTTCCAGGCTGAGGGTGCCGGAATAATCGAAAATGATGAGTTTGTCAGGCAAATGTTATTCCCTTAAATGCTTCCTCTATTATACCTTTTAATTTTCGTGCCGCTGCTTCCGGGTCGGACGCGGCGCAGAGCGCCGAGACCACGGCAATACAATCAGCGCCGGCAAGAACGGTTTCCCGCACATTGGACTCGTTGAGGCCGCCGATGGCCACCACTGGATGACGGCTGATTTTTTTTATTTTGGCGAGTCCCTCAAGCCCCCAGGCGCCCTTGGTATCGGTCTTGGTTAGCGTTGCAAAAACAGGACTGACGCCGATATAGTCCACATCCAGCCGCTGGCTTTCCTCGACGTCTTCCCATGTTTCCACGGATAAACCGATAATCGCTTTTCGCCCCATAAGCTGCCGGGCAATGGCGTAGGGCATGTCCTCCTGACCGATATGCACGCCCTCGGCGCCGCAGGCCAGCGCGACATCAATACGGTCATTGATAATCAATGGGATTTGATATGGTTCCAGAAGCTTTTTAATCCTTTGCGCCTCGCTCACAAACAAGCGCGTGGAGATGTCTTTCTCCCGCAGCTGCACACAGGAGACGCCTCCCTTTACCGACTCCAAAACCACGTCCTCCAAATACTTTTCTCCGCATAAATCGCGGTCGGTCACCAGGTAAAGACCACGCATCGCTATTCCTCTATCTTCATTCGTGTTTTAATATCATCTTCCGATATTGTGTAAAGATAATCCAGAAAATGCATTTGCAGACTGCCCGGTCCCGCCGCCTTCTCCGCCGCCATTTCTCCCGCAATGCCCATAACAGTCATAGCCCCGGCTGTCGCCGTAAAAGCAGATTTTTCGACCGCTGCAAAGGCTCCGCAAAGAGCCGACGCCGTGCAGCCGAGCCCGGTAACTTTCGTCATCAGCGGATGGCCGTTCCCGACTTTGATAATTTTACTGCCTTCCACGACATAGTCCACCGCCCCGCTTACACAAACGACGCATTTATAAATTTCACTCAAATTCCGGGCGGCAATGATCGCTGAAGCGGACGCCGCAACGCTGTCGACGCCTTTCGTTCGAGTTGAATCGTCGGACAACGCCATGATTTCCGAGGCATTCCCGCGAATGACGGCTGGCGGATTATTGCCGATCAAATCTCTGGCGGTTTTTGTCCGGTAAGTCGTTGCCCCCGCTCCGACGGGATCGATAATGATCGGAATATATTTTTTCCCTGCCTGTGCCGCCGCTTTCAACATGGAAGCAATCCAGCTTTTGCTCAGCGTTCCGATATTGATCACCAGGGCGGAAGCGATATTCACCATTTCTTCCACTTCTTCGGCGGCGTGCGCCATAACCGGCGAGGCGCCCAATGCCAGGAGAGCATTGGCCGTATTATTCATAACGACATAATTGGTGATATTATGCACAACCGGCGCGTTTTGCCGGATCATTTCCATTGATCTGTAAATTTCTGCTGCGGTAATTTGCATAACGATTCAATCTCCTCAATTTATTGCCAAATATCAAGGTATGCCGGTTGATTTCAGGGCAAAAAGAGCTTTTTCCACCAGATCAGGTGCATCGGGCGCATCTGCTGCCACCCCCGCCTGTGCCTCCTCGATCAGCAGTTCCAGCTCCTCGCTGAGGTATCCACACTCTTCTGCATAACGGATGTATCCGCCTTCGCAATAGCGTTGAAGATTGAAGCGCGCGCGCTCGTTTGGCGTCAGCTCCTGATATTTGTCCAGCTGTTTTAGCGCGGATTTTCTTTTCACACCAATCGGCCCGTGCAAACTGATAACCGGATTGGTCATTTGCAGTGTTTCAATCGTGCCCTGGACCTTTATCCCTTCCAGCAGCTCCCGCATTTCTTCTACAAGGCTGTCTTCGGTGGGAGCAATAAACTTGCCCGCCTGCCAGAGCTGGTATAAAGGCGCCTGCTGTAATACGGCCAGACTGCGTATGCGGATTTCTTTGGGCTGCATTTCGTTCAAAACATAAACCGTATCGGCGATGTGTGTCTTCGCCAACGACTGCCTGCAGCCGCCCAGCCCCGGCATCACAAAGGCCGCCACGTTTATTCCGGCCAGTTTAAGCTTATTGCCGGCTTCGATATGTTCTTTCCGGGTGACGCCTTTTTTCATGTAATCGAGAACGGCATCGCACCCGGACTCGACTCCGATAAAGCACCAGGCAAGCCCGGCCTTTTTCAGAGCAGTAAGTTCCTCAACGGAGTGGCGAGCACAACTTTTCGAACGCGCATAGCAGGTAATCGTATCGATGGCGGGAAAAGAGAGCTTCAAATAAACGAGTATCTCCAGCAGGTCCGGTATCTTCAGAGCCAGGGCGTCCGCGTCCTGCAAAAATACCCTTCTCGCGCCGTAAGAAATCCAGTTGGCGGTGCGGCTCAGACAAATCCGCGCCATCCGCTGCTGAGGCGACGGTTGAACATTAATTGCGCCGTAAATTTGAGGATTGCGGCCAACGATCTCGTAAAGCGCTTCGATGGTTATACCGCAGCCCCCCGCTGCATGCATTATCAAAGCAAAGGTTCGGCTGACCGCGTCAATGTCGTGTTTCAGCTCTTCGACGGAGCGGGTGCTGAACCGTTCCTTCTTGTACAGAGGACAAAACAGGCAGCGATTCCAAGGACAGTTGCGGTTAACCCGGAGCATCAGCGACGCGTATTCACCGATTGCACCCACCGGTCCCGATTCAAAAATATAGTTTGACGGCTCGTCTTTTTTCATCCGCAGAGGCTCTTCCGTTGAATTAATTCAATAAGCGACAACGGTCCTGATTACTTCTTCTATTGTCCCGCCGCCCAATACTCGGTCGGCGGCATAGAGAACAACCGCCTGCCCCGGTGTTATCGATTCCTGGGGCTCCTGGAAAATAATTCGCAGTTTATCATCCTCCTGGAAAACTTTGCAGCGGGCCGGTTTTTTCCGGTAGCGAATCTTCGCCTCCGCTTCGCGGGGAATATCGGGAGTCAGGAGATTAACGCTGCCGGCGATAAGACCGGCTGAATACAAATCTTTCTTTTCGCCCACCACGACCCTGTTGTTGGCAACATCAATTTCGATTACATAAAGCGGCGTTTTGGCGCTGATGCCCAGCCCGCCGCGCTGGCCGATCGTGTAACGAAAAATCCCCTTGTGTTTCCCTAATACCCGGCCTGTCTTATCAATTATGTCGCCGGCGGCGCAAGACACATTGCGCTCCTGAAAAAACTGTCCGTATCCGCCTTGGGTTACAAAACAAATATCCTGGCTTTCGGCCTTGTGCGCCGCATCCAGACCGGCTTTCTTCGTTAGAGCGCGCACTTCCTCCTTATTCAATTCTCCTAAAGGAAAAAGAATAGAAGATAAATCAGCGGCGGCGATAGGATAGAGGAAATATGTCTGATCTTTAATTCTGTCTTTGGGGCGCAGCAGGTGCCAATCCTCGCCGCACTTTTCAATGCGGGCATAGTGGCCGGTGGCTAAATGATCAAATCCCATGCTGCGGGCCTTATCCAACAGCAGCCCGAACTTTAGATAACGATTGCAGTCAATACAGGGATTCGGCGTCCGGCCGCGCAGATACTCGGCGATAAACTTGCCGATGACGAGTTTTTCCATTTCTCCGACGCAGTCAAAAACAAAGTGAGGAATCTGCAATTGATCGCAGACGCGCCTGGCGTTGTCTATGGCTTCCAGACCACAACAGCGCGTGCTCTCGTTGTCTTCCCGAACAGTCAGGCGCATGGTCATACCGGTTACGTCATAACCCGCCTCTTTCAGCAACAGAGCCGCCGCCGAGGAATCGACTCCCCCGCTCATCGCGGCCAATACTTTTTTCTTTCCTTCATTGATGGAATTGTTCATAAATTTTTTACGGTACTGTCGTCGGAAGCAGCAGTCGCGGTTTCAGCTTTTTCGGCAACCGGGGCTGCCCCGGACTCAACTTTTGACTCCGCGACTCCGCTGGCGCCGCAAGCAGCTCCGCCGCTTTCAGCAACTTCTTTTTCCGCTGGCGCTTCCACTGATACGGGCTGTTCCGTCTCTTTTTTCGGTTCCGGGTTTTCCTTTTTCTGCATCCTTTCCAAATCCTTGATCCACAACGGATGGCGGTGCAGGGCGTAATCCAGACGAACCCGGCCGGTAAAGATGCCGCGCACCATCGGCCGGTTCGGCTTTAAGAGTATTGCGCCCATATGCCCCAAAAAGGCAAGGATAAAGAGAATAAAGCTGATATTGTGCATCCATGTAGCCCATAGAACGACCGTGTAATTCATGTCCGGCGCATATACATTTTTATAAACTTTAATCAACCCGGAAATAATCAAAAGGATAATAACCGACGCCATGCCGACATACGCCAGCCGCTGCTCCGGCAGGTATTTATGAAAGGGAGGCTCTGGACCCATCCCTAAAAAACTTTTAACAACTATAATCGACGCCTTTACGTCGCCTTTTTGCGGTATCAGCCCTTTCTCACCCTGTATCCCATGATAAAACAGATGGAAACAGGAAGCGGCAATAAAAACAACCGATGCGGCGTAATGAACATAGAGGGAAACAATATAATCTCCGGACCACGTCAGTCCCGGCAACGAGGTAATATAATAGCGGCTCGCCATCGGCATTTGAAACATGCCGGTCAAAAGAAGGATAAGACCGGAGAGAGCGATGGACCAGTGTTCCATCAATTCCAGGACGCCGTGGCGGACGACAAGTCCCTTTTCGGACAGTATTTTCTCACTCATTTATTTTCCCCCTCTCCTTTCATTTCATCCTTCCCGCCGGAAAACCATTTCCAGAAAAGACCAATGCCCGCCGCCATAACTCCCAGGACGGGAGCCGCCAGTGTCGCCTTGCCCAGACCATCCGTTTCCGCCATACGTCTTTGGACGCCCACCGCCATATCCGGCCGGCCCGGCTCTTTCTTCATGGTCTTATTTATCAGCTCAAAGGGAACATCCGACACATACAGCGTTGCTGTGCCGCCGTTTTCTCTTTTCCCGTAAATAAAGCCTTGAATTTTACCGGCCCTCTCTTCGGCCAGCGCATAGATATCCCTTCTTGCTCCATGAATCATCGCGTTTTGCGGACAGGCCTCCACACAGGCCGGTTTTTGCGAAGCTTGCAGCCTCTCCACGCATAAATCACATTTGTACATAACGCCGTTGCCCATAAAATGAGGCAGAATATGCAGATAGATTCCGACACCGGACTGACGCTGGGGTATCTGCCACGGACAGACGGCCTTGCATTTCGCCCCGCCGAAACACGTTTCCTGATCGATAACTACGGCGCCGTTTTCGTATTTATGGTTCGACGAAAAAGGACAGATAGTAGCGCAGGCGGGATTGTCGCAGTGCATGCAGCGGCGCGGAATAAAGATTTCCTTTTTCTTTCCGTTGGTGTCAACTTCAACCTTTTGCACGTAAATAAAATTGTAGGGTGTCAGACGATCGGCGACTTCCTGCCGGGCGTACCAATCCTCGATATTTTTCCGGGGCCAGGGCTCGGGAATCGGTGATACGGGGGCGGGAATTTTTCCTTTATTGATAGTCTTGCAGACCGAGACACAAGCGGGAATTTCCCTGTCCGTGCATCCGTTGCACAAAGTCAGGTCGATCAACGTTGCCTGCCGACGGTTGCTGTCCGCCTGCGCGGCTTTAGGCGTACTCAACCCTGCAACAGCTGCCAGGCCTGCTGAAACTTTCAAAAACACCCGGCGGCTGATCCCTTTCTCCTTTTGCTTTTCCATAACCGGACTCCTTTTCTGCGGCAGTGGGCGAAATTTGAAGGTACCAAGAGGTTGGAACGACGCCTCGCCACCCCATGCCTTCAAGCTGTATTAATGCCCTTCAACGGCATCTTTTGTCCAGTAAATTTTCGCTGCTTAATAAGAAGTGATTTTTAATGATAAGACACCATTCGCAGCGAGATCTTTATAGTTGAGAATCTCTTTAATCTTTGCCATGATCTCCCGGACAGGCCGCATTCTTTGCCGGATACCGTAAAATTATTGGAGTAAAACCAACAAACACTAAGGAAGCAACATGCTGCAATGGCTTGCCAACCGCCGCCGGAAAAAACTTTCAGCCGCACCATTTCCCGCGGAATGGGAAAAAATATTAAAGCAGAACGTAGCCCATTATTGTCTGCTCGCCGATGGCGAACGTGTCCATTTGCAGGAACTTCTTCAGGTATTCATCGCCGAAAAATATTGGGAAGGCTGTGGAGGTCTGGAACTGACCGATGAAATACGGGTAACCATCTCCGCCCAGGCCTGCCTGCTGATTCTCAATCTGCCCCACAACTATTATGAGAATGTGGAAACAATCCTCGTCTACCCCTCTACAGTCCTTCTGCCGCAGCGAAAACTTGCTTTTTTCGAAACCGCCCTGCAGCCAATCGAACCGGAAGTTCCCATTACGGGGCAAGCTTTCCGCCAGGGGCCGCTGATTCTTGTCTGGGATGAAGTTTTACGAGGCAGCCGCCATCCGGAAGGGGGCTACAACGTAGTCTACCATGAATTCGCCCACAAGCTGGACATGCTCGACGGCGCGGCCGACGGCACGCCCCCGCTGCGCAGCCGTTCCGAATACCGTGATTGGGTGCGGATATGTTCGGGCGAATTTCTCCGCCTGCGCCGGGAAGTCGAATGCGGCGGGGAAAGTTTTCTCCATTCCTATGGCGCCGTCAATGAAGCTGAATTCTTCGCCGTCGCCACCGAACAATTTTTCGATCAACCTCACACCATGATTAAGCACGCTCCTCATCTCTACCGGGTACTGCGTCAATACTACCGCCAGGACCCAGCCCGGCGCACCGTCGGCAAGGACGGCGCTATTTGAAGCCGCTATTGTTTACCGGAAGGAATTATTTTTGAACAAATGGAAATCATATAATTCTTACCAAAATCTTTGTACTGTGCTACTGGATAAAAATGAATATCTGGAAAAAGAAAAGTACAATTCTGATAACCTGCCCCAGGGGAGTCGCACCTTACCTGCAAAAAGAAGTTGCAGCCCTGGGGTTTACCGTGCAGGTAGTGCAGGACACGGCCGTCCAGACGGAAGGAACTCTCGAGGATACGCTGCTTTTAAATCTTCACCTGCGCACCGCTCAGCGGGTGCTATATCTTTTGAAGAAGGACGCAGTGGACTCTCCGGGCGCTCTTTACAAACATGTTTACGATTTTCCCTGGGAGTCCTTAATTTCCGCCTCCGGGAAAAATGCTTACCTCTGCATAACTTCGATTGTTGAAAATCCGCTGATCACCGATTCCCGTTTCGTCAATGTTAAAGTGAAAGATGCCGTCGTGGACCGGATTCGGGGAAAATGCGGTTCGCGGCCGAATTCCGGCCCGGATAAAGATAAGGTTGTTGTTCATGTTTATTGGAAAAACAATGAAGCCGCTGTTTACCTGGATACGTCCGGTGAACGCCTGGCGCTGCGCGGCTACCGGAAGATTCCACTTACGGCGCCAATGCAGGAAACTCTCGCGGCGGCGGTTATCCTGGCCTCGGGCTGGAATGGAGAAGGGGCGTTTGTCAATCCGATGTGCGGCAGCGGAACATTAGCCATCGAGGCCGCGATGATCGCGCATAACCGGGCGCCGGGGCTTCTGCGCAATAATTACAGTTTCATGCATATTCAGGGATTCCCGGAAGAACTCTGGCGGGAGATGCGCAGAAAGGCGCGGAATGCCGTCCGGAAGAATTCATCTGCAAGAATCATCGCTACGGATATTGATAAAGAGGCGGTAGCCGCTGCAAAACTGAACGCTCAGACCGCTGGAGTGGATCACCTGATCGAATTTAATCATTGTTCTTACGAAAAAACACCTCTTCCGGAAGAGGGTGGCGTAATTATCATCAATCCTCCCTATGGCGAACGTATGGACACGGTTGCCGACAAAAGCCAATACCGTCGGACGGAAGAATTTACCGCCGGCCGAAAGGTTATTATCCGCCGGGCCGCCGGTAGACCCGGTATAAGCGGTCTTTTCAATACACGGGCTCGGCTGGAAAATCTTTATCAGGGCATCGGCGATTTTTTCAAAAAGGCAGGCGGCTTTTATCGCGGCTACATCTTTACAGGCAACCTGGAAATGATAAAAAAGGTGGGGCTAAGAACAAAACAAAGGATAATCCTGTATAATGGCGACATCGAATGCCGCCTGCTGGAATACGAACTGTATAAAGGAAGTCGTAAAAGCCCGGTATTACCGAATGACAAATAGTGTGATTAAAGTATATCTTTACTTTCCCCGATTATAAGTATAGAGTAAAAAATTAAAATATTTCAACAAACTTTCAAAAGCATACAACTTGTTAATCACCCTACCCAATTTGCTCTGGACATGATGCTTTAATTTAAAATTGAAAACTGGCAAGTTTTCAATATCGTTATTCTGTTTTTGAAACAAAAAAGGAGAACCTATGAATAATTTATATGATAACACAAAATGGAAAATTTGGTCGGACTGGCAGCGCCATGCAAATGAATACATAATTGACGCGGCGCAGAGAACGATCATCTTCACGGATATCCTGCGCAAAAGAGGAAACAACTTTATCCAGCATATACGCAGCGGCCAGCCGCCGGTGCTTGTTTTTAATTATGAAATGATTCTAAACGGCAAAGACTTTAAGCGTCCTGTAAATTATGCGCTGGTGCGAATCGCCGACCGCCGTAAAAGAGATGAACTGCCGCCGGACAAGCGCAACCGCCGGCAAAACAAGTTGCTGCCGCCGGCGCCTAAACGTCCGATTGTCATTATTGATCCCCGCGCCGGTCACGGTCCGGGAATAGGCGGTTCCAAAAGAAACTCGGAAATCGGCATGGCCCTCAATTATGGTCATCCTGTTTATTTCATACTATTTTATACCCAACCTCTACCCGGTCAAACTCTGGCCGATGTGGAAGAAGCGATGGCCAGATTCATGGAAAAAGTTATTGAATTGCATCCCAACGATGATGCACCCGCCGTCATGGGTAATTGTCAGGCCGGATGGGCGGCGGCGATCCTTTGCGCCGATCGGCCCGATGTTACCGGGCCGCTGGTATTAAACGGCGCCCCTCTTTCCTATTGGAGCGGCGTATCCGGTGAAAATCCGATGCGCTACATTGGAGGTCTTCTCGGCGGCGTCTGGTTCAATACCTTTTTAAGCGATCTGGGCAACGACATCTTTGACGGCGCTAATCTGGTAGCCAATTTTGAGAATCTGAATCCGGCCAACACTATCTGGACTAAACAGTACAATGTTTATTCAGCGGTGGATACGGAAGAGGATCGTTACCTGTCCTTCGAGAAGTGGTGGGGCGGCTTCTTTATGATGAACACCGCCGAGATTCATTATATCGTCAGTAATCTTTTTATCGGCAATAAACTGGAACGCGGCGAACTGGAACTGCGCGAAGGGAAAAAGCTCAATCTCAAGAATATTAAACATCCGATCCTTGTTTTTGCCTCCCTGGGCGACAACATTACTCCCGCTCAACAGGCGCTCAACTGGATACCGCGTGTTTACAGTTCTGCCGATGACATTAAAAAACACGGACAAACAATAATTTATATCGTCCATAAGCAAATCGGTCATCTGGGCATATTTGTCGCGGGCAGCATCGCCAAGAAAGAACATCATGAAATCATCGCCAATTTCGATATGATCGATTTTATGCCGCCCGGCCTCTATGAAATGATTATTGAGGGAGATGTAAAAAGCGGCGATTTCACCACGAGATTTGAGGAACGAACATTCGCCGATATCGATGCTTACGGCGACGGGGTGCCGAATGAAGAGGATTTCAGGGTTGTCGCCAGGGTCTCCGAATTTAATGACAACATATACGAGATGATGATACGTCCCTGGGTTCAATTATGGACGACGGAGCTGTCCGGGGAAATTCTGCGCAACCTTCATCCCTTAAGACTTCAACGCTACATATTTGCGGACATTAATCCACTGATGCGGCCGCTGAAGAACATCGCCTCCATCGCCCGCAGGGAAAGGAAGCCTGTTTCTCCCGATAATCCTCTGCTCGCCATAGAAAAAGACTTTTCCGAATACATGGTCAGCTTGTTAAATATCTACCGGGATTACCGTGATCTCAATCAGGAGCTGTTATTCCGGACTATTTACGGCAGCGATCTGATCAGACAATTCTTCCCGCCAACCAGGGAAGAAGCAGTGGGGGAAACTGCCGAGAGTGCGCGCGAAGACCATGAAAAAATAATGCAGGATCTGGAGAAAGGCGGTGTGGCGGAAGGCCTGATTCGCGTCTTTGCAGCGATATCCAGGACCAGCCGCGGGATAAAGCGCCGTTATTTTGACTTTTCCGAGGAAGTAGCCCTCACCCACAAGGTACTGGGTAAAATTCCTTCCCCTAAATTCAAAAAGATTTTGAGGGAGCAGGACGCAATTCTTCACGCGGACGAAGATCGCGCAATTGAAGCGTTGTCCGTTCTGCTGAAAAATAAGGACGACCGGATCGACGCACTGGGAATAGCCCGTAGTCTCTGCCTTAGTGACGGCAAGTATACCAAGGAAGAAGAGGCCATGATCGAAAAGATCAAAAAGGCTCTGAAGCTGGAAAGCAAACACGACCCGGCTTTATCTTCAAAGCCGCGTGATTAAGTTCCCGGTTTCAAAAATCGGCGTTTTACGGATAAACCGGCGGGCGTTTTTCATAAACTGACCCGTCGGGCATCACCTCCACATCCTGGCCATTGATGCTTTTCAGCTTTGTCAAATTTGCAGGAATACGGCGTTTGCTCGTGGATTGAAGAACCTGCGCCACCGTCTGGAAACGGGAGAGTTCGACAAGAGACATGATCTGGGGTAAAACCATCCCGATTCTGCCTTCGTCATAATCTCTAAGCGCCACGGAAGGCCGCAGCCAGACATGGTCGGTCAGTTCGACGCCGTCGTGGGCGATTGATTGCTCCGAGGGCACCTCCATCACAAAGAAACGTACATCATAGCGCAGGGGCAGAGGTTCGGGAGTAAGCCAGTGCGAGAAGTAGCGCAGACAGCTTCCGGCGAGAATGATGCCTTCTTTTTCCAGCATCTGCGAAAATTTAATCTCTCCCTTGATGATGGCGCGTCGGTAGCCGGCGAAAAGCTGCTGTTCCTTCTCCGTGCGCATGGTGACGGGCTCTCCATCCTTTTTCCAGGCAATCAAAACCCCCACTTCTTCAAACGCCTCGCGAGTCGCCGCAATCCAGGCTCCTATAGCCTTGTCGGGATGGGACATATCAGGAATAATCTTTTTGGCCAGCTCCCTGTCGATTCCCCGGATAAAACGCTCGATGCCGGGTTCATAATCCTCCGGATCAAGAATGCCGCCGGGAAATACGTGATAGCCGGGAACGAAGCTGCTCCGGCCGTGTCTTTCCACCATAAGCACTTCTATGTCCTTTACGCCGGCGGCCGTACACTGTCTTAGAAGCATAACGGTTGCTGCATCGGTTGGAATTGCGCTCATATTTATATATCCTTCTTTTTTTAATTCTTTATACCTCTTAATTACATTAAGCAAATCTTTTTCCGCCAATGAATTGATTGAAAGTTTCATTTTTTGCGGCTACGATAGGCCGCCGTGAAGTTCAGCGGGCGGTCTGGCATTAATTTTACCGGAACAACAGAGCTTTTTTCAAGTAACAACTTGCTAGAGACAAACGTATTAGTGTAAAATGAAACTATAAATTGAATCACTCGCGCAGATCGATGGCTGCATTGGAAAATGTGAGAAGATCGCCTTGTTTAATATTGGACACATGAAAGGTGAAATTTATGATGAAAAAAGATAAACAACGGACCAAGTCGGATCTCAGCGGGAAATCGGAAAACATACGCCATGAAATATACCAGCTTGATGAGGCTGAGCATAGATCATGAAAAATAATGATAATAACAAATCTAAACACACTGAAGAAATTGTAAAATCCCAACAGGAATGTACGGAATCGGAAACAGGTCGCAAGCTCGCGGAAGTCGAAGAACTATACAAAATCATGGCGGAAAGCTCCCTCGGCGCCGTTTTCATAGTTCAGGATGGAAAAATCCAGTTCATCAACACCAGCGCCATCGCTTACGCCGGGTACACCTCCGAAGAAATCATCGGACAGAGCTCGGATATACTTGTCCACCCCGATGACAGAGAAAAAGTAAAGCTGCTGGCCAGGGAAATGCTGGAAGGAAGGCGCAAATCGGCCTTCGATTTCCGGCTGGTAACCAAAAGTAAACACATTTGCTGGATTTCCCAAACGGTCACGCCCATCCAGTACAACGGAAAACCGGCTATTCTGGGCAACGCCATCGATATTACCGATCTCAAACAGGCCGAAGAACTATACAAAATCATGGCGGAAAGCTCCCTCGGCGCCGTTTTCATAGTTCAGGATGGAAAAATCCAGTTCATCAACACCAGCGCCATCGCCTACGCCGGGTACACCTCCGAAGAAGTCATCGGACAGAGCTCGGACATACTTGTCCACCCCGATGACAGAGAAAAAGTAAAGGTACAGGCCAGGGAAATGCTGGAAGGAAAACGCAAATCGGCCTTCGGTTTCCGGCTGGTGACCAAAAGTAAACACATTCGCTGGATTTCTCAGACGGTCACGCCCATCCAGTACAACGGAAAACCGGCTATTCTGGGCAACGCCATCGACGTTACCGATCTCAAGCAGGCCGAAGAACTCTATAAAACTCTGGCGGAAAGCTCTTTTGCCGCCGTTTTCATTGCACAGGATGGAAAGTTCCGCTTCATCAACACCAGCGCCGTCGCCTATGCCGGCTACACCGCGGAAGAACTCATCGGACAAAGCGCCAACATAATCATCCATCCGGATGACAAGGAAAGGGTAAAGATGGCGGCCAGGGAAATGCTGGCGGGAACACGCAACGCCGCCTTTGAGTTCCGGATGGTAACCAAGCAGAATCGTATCAGGTGGATATCACAGATAATAACACCCATCCAGTACAACGGGAAACCGGCTGTTCTGGGCAACGCCATCGACGTTACCGAACTCAAACAGGCTGAAGAACTCTATAAAACTCTGGCGGAAAGCTCTTTTGCCGCCGTTTTCATTGCGCAGGATGGAAAGTTCCGCTTCATCAACACCAGCGCCATCGCCTATGCCGGCTACACCGCGGAAGAACTCATCGGACAAAGCGCCAACATAATCATCCATCCGGATGACAAGGAAAGGGTAAAAAAACTGTCCAAAGAGATGCTGTCGGGAGCCCGCAACGCCGCCTTTGAGTTTCGGATGGTGACCAAACAGAATCAGATCCGGTGGATTTCAGAAACGGTCACGCCCATCCAGTACAACGGCAAACCGGCTGTTCTGGGCAACGCCATCGATGTTACCGAACTTAAGCAGGCCGAAGAAGCTCTCAGGGAAAGTGAGAGACTGCACAACATCATTTTGGGATCGCCGATTCCGGCGTTTGTAATCAGGAAAGACCATACAGTCATACATTGGAATAAAGCACTGGAGGAACTCAGCGGGATCAAGGCTGAAAATGTCATAGGAACGTCAAATCATTGGATGGCGTTTTACAGACACAATCGTCCCTGCCTGGCGGACCTTCTGGTAGACGGGCTTGTAGATGAGATACCAAAACTTTACCCGGGCAAGTATGTTAAGTCCGAACTGATTGAAGATGCTTATGAGGCAACGGATTTTTTTCCGGAATTGTGCGACGAAGGCCGGTGGCTGCACTTTACCGCCGCCGCAATGAAAGATTCAAAGGGAGCTATGGTTGGCGCCATAGAGACTCTTGAAGATGTTACTGAAAAAAAACAGATGGAAGAAGCACTGCGCGAAAACGAAGAAAGGCTGCGGGCGATCCTGGAAGGTTCACCCACACCCACGTTCGTTATCGACCGCAATCATCGGGTCATTGTCTGGAACAAGGCCATGGCGGAGCTGACCGGGGTGCAGAGTGCTAATGTCATCAATACCTGCGACCATCCGAAAGCATTTTATCGCGAAACACATCCGACCGTTGCCGATCTGCTCGTAGACGGGACAGTGGATCTGACGTCCAAGATACGACGCTGGTACGGCAGAGAATATCAACCCTCGAAACTTCTGGATGAGGCTTACGAATCCACCGGTCCGCTTACCTTCCCGGATAAGCAGCCTTCGTGGACTCACTTCACTTCGGCGGCTATTCGGGACGGCAAGGGAGAGCTTATCGGCGCCATGGAAACCATGACCGACGTTTCTCCCCTCAAACATGCGGAAGACAAGCTGAAAGAAAATGTAACCAAGCTCAGAAAGGTGATGAACGGCATAATCTGGTCCATCGGAGAAATCGTCGAAACACGTGATCCCTATACCGCCGGTCACCAGCATCAGGTGACTCAGCTCGCCACCGCTATCGCCAAACAAATGAACCTTCCCCCGGAAACGAGAGAGGCGATCCGCGTTTCCGCCCTGCTGCATGATCTCGGAAAAATATATATTCCCGCCGAGATACTCAGCAAACCGGGACATATCAGCAGCATCGAGAGGGAATTCATCCGCACACATCCCCAGGTCGGTTATGAAATTCTGAAATCGATTGAGTTTCCCTGGCCCATTGCGGAAATTGTATTGCAGCACCATGAAAGAATGGACGGCTCCGGCTATCCGCGGGGCCTGAGGAACGGCGACATACTGCTGGAGGCGCGCATCGTCGGACTGGCGGACGTCGTCGAATCCATGGGTTCCCATCGTCCTTACCGACCGACGCTCGGCATTGAAAGGGCATTGGCGGAAATCTGTAAGAACCGTGGAATTCTTTACGACCCCAGTGTCGTCGACGCCTGCGTCGTCCTTTTCAAGGATAAAAACTTCCAATTTGAGGAGGCTAAAGGCAGCGGAGTCAAATGGCATTCGAACGCTTGAGAATAAATTTTTCTTCTCCGCCTAACGGCCTAATTCATCATAGATCATCATGACTGTATTAACATAAACCGAACTGTGGTTATAAAACCAGACAGCCTTTCTCTTCTGGTCGAGGGGAGCGTCCTCCGCCCAGCCGAAGATCCGGAGATAATGCCCTATGCTGAATTTTGCATCCGTCAGATTGAATGGGCTGGCAATGCCGTCGCCGTCCCCGTCGATGCCGTAAAGCCGGAAAGACGAAGGCAGGAATTGCGCCGCTCCCAGCGCCCCGGAAAACGAACCGGAAATCGTTAAAGGATCCACCCCCAAACTGTTGGCCAGATGAATAAGATTGGCCAGCTCGTATACCGCCCATCTTGACTTGCTTTGAGCTCTGGCGACTGTTTTTTCATCGTTTATCTGCGGGTAGGCTTTTGTGTACAGAGCCTGCACTTCCTTCAGATAGTCCGGATTCTGCAGCAGGGCGATATTGACGTACGCATTAGCCGCGTTAAAGGGCATCGGACAGGTTGCGAGTCTGGATTCGATAAGTAAAATAGCGGTGATGATCCGGGAAGACGTGCCGAAACTCTTTTCCACGGCTGATAAACTTGCGGCGTACCGCCTCATGAACGCTTTACCCCGCGCAATCTGCCTCGAACTGATCTTCATGACGCCCGGTCTTTGCGCCGTTCCCCGGGGACTGGAATAGAAAAGGTTTTTGACAATAAAATCCGGCCGAACGGACAGGCGGGGGTCACGCGTAATTTTTTGCGCCTGCTGCTTGTTCACCCCTTCCGCAACCAGCAGGTCTTCGAGAATTTTTTTTGATGAATCACTCCATGACCAGCCGGATACAGGCGGCAGAAAAATGATGCCCAGCAACAAAAGATATAATGGTAGCTTTCTCACACCGCCTCCAGCGAATTTCTTTTATCTTCCCTATTACCTTTCGTAATCCTTTTAGGCAAGCTCATTTCACAAGCAGGCTCAATCGGCGCAAAAGCTGAATAAAAATGGATAGAATGATTGCATGTTGCAAAAACAATGGCAAAAGATTATAGAGCTGCAACTATTGATTTCACGAGGTGCAGTTTGGCAACTCCACGAATTACGGCCGTTGATCCCCTTGCGCGTCAGGCCCCTCCCCGCGGCATAAACCGCCTGCTTCCCATTATATCCACACTGCGAAGCTATAAGCGCGATTGGCTGCTGCACGACATTGCCGCCGGAATGGTGCTTACGGCCATTCTCGTACCTGTCGGCATGGGATATGCGTCCGCATCCGGTTTGCCTGCCATTTACGGCTTATACGCTACCGTTGTTCCGCTCATCGCTTATGCCGTCTTCGGCCCAAGCCGTATCCTGGTTCTGGGGCCTGATTCGGCGCTGGCGGCAATCATTGCCGCGACAATTTTGCCGCTGGCCGCTGATAATGCGGATAAAGCGGTTATTCTCGCCGGTATGCTGGCGATCTTATCAGGTGCGTTATGTGTTCTGGCCGGTCTGGCCAGATTTGGATTCATCACCGATCTTCTTTCGAAGCCCATTCGCGACGGCTATATCAATGGAATTGCCCTTACCGTGCTGATCGGCCAACTGCCTAAAGTCCTCGGTTTTTCGGTGAGCGGGAAAAGCTTTTTAGAAGAAGCGAGCGGCCTCCTGGAGCTTCTTCTGCACGGGCAAATCAACTGGACGGCATGCATCATCGGCTTGGCCTGTTTGATGATAATTCTCGCCTTCAGAAGATGGGTTCCCAAAATTCCCGGCGTCTTAATCGCCGTAGCCGGGGCGGCGATTGTCGTTTCTCTGTTCGATTTAGCCGGCAGTTCAGGAATCGCGGTGATCGGCCCGTTGCCGCAGGGTTTGCCGAGCTTTCAGATACCGGCAGTTTCCCGGCCGGAATTCAGGGATTTGTTTGCTGCAGCCTTTGCTATTGCGCTGGTGTCTTTTGCCGATATGAGCGCCCTCTCGCGCACATTTGCATACCGGACAAACACCGAAGTTAATATCAATCAGGAAATCATCGCCCTTGGTGCCGCCAACATCGCCACGGGGTTTTTTCAGGGGTTTCCCATAAGCAGCAGCGCTTCGCGCACACCGGTGGCGGAATCCGCCGGCGCAAAAACACAAATCACGGGGGTCGTCGCCGCGGCATGTATCGCGCTCCTGTTAATGTTTGCCCCCGAACTGCTGAAGAATCTGCCGCAGGCGGCGCTCGGCGCTGTCGTGATTGCCGCCTGTATCAGTCTCGTTGAAGTTCGCGGCCTTCTGCGGCTTTATAAACTGCGGCGCGACGAATTTGCGCTATCAATCGTCTGTTTTCTCGGTGTGCTGCTGCTGGGCGTCATTCAAGGCATCTTCATTGCCGTCGGTCTGGCGCTGCTGGCTTTCATCTGGCGCGCCTGGCAGCCTTATAACGCCGTGCTCGGTCATGTAGACGGTTTGAAAAGTTATCACGACGTCTCCCGCCATCCGGAAGCAAAATGTATTCCGGGTCTGGTGCTCTTTCGCTGGGATGCTCCGCTGTTTTTCGCCAATGCGGAAATATTCCGGGATCAGGTTTTGCGCGCCGTGGCTGAAGCTCCGGGCCCGGTTAAGTGGGTTGTGGTCGCGGCTGAACCAATAACTGACGTGGACATTACGGCAGCTGACATGCTTACCGGCCTCGATGCCACGCTGCATCAGGCCGGCATGGATTTATTTTTCGCCGAGATGAAAGGGCCGGTTAAAGACAGGTTAAAGCGCTATGGCTTGTTTACCCGACTGGGCATTGATAATTTCTTTCCTACGATTGAGCAGGCCGTGGAACGGTATCTGACCACACATAAGATCGATTGAAATGTTATTCCGGCATTAATGAACGAAAGGGGAAAAATAATGCTTACCGAAAATAATCTTGAAAAATACGCCGATGTGCTGCTGTGGGGATTGAAGACGGCGAGGAAAGTCGCCATGAAGAAAAATGAAATCGTGCTTATCCAGTACGATCTTGCCGCCTTGAAACTGGCGGAAATTCTGTATGCGCGGCTCCTCGATCTCGGCATGCGGCCGGTGCAGCGTATGATTTCCACCAGCAATATGGAACTGAGCTTCTATTCGAAGGCGAATCCAAGGCAGCTCACCTTTATCACCCCCGGTGATGAAGAACTGTACAAAAACATCAACGGCCGCATTTACCTGCATGCGCCACAGTCGCTCACCCACCTCAAGGACATCGATCCGGCGAGGATTGGCAAAGCTATCGTTTCCCGCAAACCGCTCAAGGACATACTCGACAAACGTGAAGAACTACGTCAGTACGCCTGGACGCTTTGCATAGTACCGACGGAGGAGCTGGCCCGCCAGGCCAAAATGTCTTTAAAGCAATACTCGACGCAGGTAATAAAGGGCTGTTACCTTGATTGCGACGATCCCGTCGCCCAGTGGCTGCAAATCCACAAAGAGGTTACGGCTATCAAAAAAGGGCTTAGTTCCCTGAAAGTTAAGTACTTCCACATGGAATCGGCAAATCTGGATCTACGCATCACGCCCGGCGACGAACGCCAATGGATCGGCGTCTCCGGCCATAACATACCCAGCTTCGAGATCTTTGTCTCTCCCGACTGGCGCGGGACGGAAGGGATCTATTACGCCAATCTTCCCTCCTTCCGCAGCGGCAATTACATCGAAGATGTCCGCATCACCTTTACTAAAGGAAAAGCCGTCAAGATCGAGGCAAAAGTCGGTGAAGATTTTGTAAAGAAACAACTGGCGATGGACGCGGGAGCGCGTCAGATCGGAGAATTTTCGCTTACGGACAAGCGCTTTTCCCGGATCGACCGTTTCATGGCGGAAACACTTTTCGATGAGAATTTCGGCGGAAAAAATGGAAACTGCCACATCGCACTCGGTTCATCCTACAGCGACACTTACAGCGGCGACCCGGCAAAGCTGACCCCGGCTCTCAAGAAAAAACTGGGCTTTAACGATTCCGCTCTTCACTGGGATCTCGTCAATACCGAACAGAAAACAGTGACGGCTCATCTGACAGACGGTAGAAAAACTATCATCTACGACTGCGGCGTATTTAAAATATAAAACCTGAGCTAATTAAATAGAACAAGGGGTTGCAACCCCTTGTTCTACATGAAGATCATCCGGTAATTCAGTGTTATGTTTTAATGTAAGCCGTTCTGGTGAATTAATCTGACTCCGGGATAGGGAACGTCGAAACAGGAAACAAAACTGCAGCGCAGACTGCCGATAAAGGCCGTCTTCCTGTTTTTCCCGCCAAAGCAAATACTGGCCGGCGCATGCAGTATCAAACCTTGTGGATCTTCCACAAAGATTCCCAGTTTTCTATCGGGGGTGATATAGCCGACGGCATTGGCCGCGGGAAATGTCACCCAGAGATTCCCTGCTTCATCAAAAGCTATTCCATCCGGTACGTATTTAGCCCCGAGAGCTTCGGGACCGTAAACCTCTTTCGCACCGAGAGATCCGTCTTCGTTTATGGGATAACGCAGAATTCGCATATTAAGGGTCTCGGCGACATAAACAAATTTTTCTTCTTCATCCAGAGCGACACCATTGATAAAGCCCATGTCGTCGGCGGCAATTCGCGGCTCTTTGTCATTTTCCAAAACAATAAGACAGCCGTCGGGAACAGGAGGGCGCAAAGAGGGTTCCCTGTAAGGATAGTCGGTGGAACAGGATATCCAGAGTCGCCCCTGCAAGTCAAGAAAGGGGGAATTGGGCGAAAATATCCTCTCGTCATCCTGCGGGTCATCCAACAGAACAGATTGGCTGCCGTCGCCGGCCAACAACTGGACTCTGCCGTTGCTCATATTGGCGATGATACAGTTTCCCTTCCTGTCCAGGCAAAGGCCGTTCGGGGTTCCGCCCAGTGTTCCGAAAAAGGCGGTATCGCCTTCCGGGGAAATCCGGGCGCAGCACCCCCTGGCATCCGTCGTATAGATATTCCCGTCATCCGCCACCATAACACCTTTGGGCCTTATCAGGCCGGAGCCAATCATTCTCACCTCTTCAATACTTATTTGCGTAAAGTCTGATTTCATGTAAAAATTCCTCTCCATAGAGACTAAGTTTATGTTCTCCAACTCCATTAATGCCGAGCATTTCAATGGCATCCCGGGGCCGGACCGCCGCCATTTCCAATAGTGTTTTGTCCGAAAAAACAACATAAGCCGGAACATTATTTTCATCGGCCAATGCTTTTCTTAACGCCCGCAACCGCTCGAAAAGCTCGTCGGCCACCGCCTGTTTCCGGGGCAGTGCTGCTATTGTTTGCAGTTTCTTTTCAAATTGAACGGGCTTTGTCAGCAGGACATCCATCTGCGCCTGCAGAATCTTGCGGCTTAAATCGTTTAACTTCAGCGAATAAGCGTCATCGTAAGCGATATCTACAAACCCCGAATTTAAAAGTTGAAAGATATAATCATCCCATTCCACAGAAGTAATGTCACGTCCCACACCAAATGTCTTTATGCGATCATAGCCGTTTTCCAGGATATGTTTATTATGAGATCCCCGCAGAATGCCAATCAACGTTGCTATGTTGATTTTTTGACCGGTGCGGGCAACGGCGGATAAGGCTTTTTGCGCGATGATGGTACCGTTTATTCTTTGCGGCGGATTTTTGCATACGTCACAATTGCCGCAGTCAGCCTGCGGCTGCTCGTTAAAATAGCTAAGCAGAATTCGGCGGCGGCAAATTTCGGCTTCCGCATAACTCTTGATACGTTCCAACTTTGCCCAAAGGAGTTCCTGTCTTTGGGCCGGTGCATCGCTGATCATGTCATGATGAGTTTTAACGTCGGCATAGCTGTAAAAGAGCACCGCATCGGCGGGAGCGCCGTCACGACCGGCCCGACCGATTTCCTGGTAATAGCTTTCTATATTTTTCGGCAGATTGTAATGAACGATCCAGCGAATGTTTGATTTATCTATGCCCAGTCCGAAAGCAATGGTGGCGCAGACAATTTGGATTTTGTCACGTATAAAGGCGTCCTGGATTTTACTGCGCTCTCCATTATCCATGCCGGCATGGTAATAAGCCGCCCGATAGCCCCGATCACAAAGCTTCGCCGCGATGTTTTCCGTCATCCTGCGGCTCAGGCAATAAATTATCCCCGGCTGATTTTTTCTTCGCGATAAAAAACGCAGAATCTGTTCGAATCTTTTACGCCCCGAATACACCGCGAGACTTATATTCGGCCGATCAAAGGAAGTGATAAACTGAAATTCTTCCGGTATCGTCAATTGCCGCATAATATCATTACGAATCACCCGGTCAGCCGTAGCCGTGAGCGCAATCAGCGGAACATGCGGAAACTTTTTTCTCAAATTATTCAACTTCATGTAATCGGGACGGAAATCGTGCCCCCACGCGGAAATACAATGCGCCTCGTCCACGGCGAAAAGGGAGATGCGCAATTTTTGTAAAAGGCCGATCGTAGAAGCAGCCGCCAGTCTTTCCGGTGAAATATAAAGCAGTTTGATTCTGTTTTGCAGACAAAGGCCGACAATTCCGGTGTTTTCGTCTTCCGTCTGAGTACTGTTCAGAAATGCCGCCGCAATGCCGTTTGCCTTGAGGGCGTCCACCTGGTCTTTCATTAATGCGATCAACGGCGACACAACGACAGCCGTACCTTCTTTAAGAAGTGCAGGAATTTGAAAACAGATGGATTTTCCCCCACCTGTCGGCATCAGGACCAGGGCATCTTTACCTGACAAAACATGGTCAATTATTTCTGATTGCAGCGGATAAAAGGTTTCATAACCAAAGTATTTTTTCAGGGCTTCTTGTTTCTTCATTTTGAATTAGAAATGGATTTACATTCCCATCCCTTCAATAAAAGCCAAAACATTTTTCCCTAAAACTCCGTGGTTGTAGCCGCCTTCCAGAATGCCGAAACAGCCGCCATCGTTGCGCCGGGCCGCTTCCCGCACCAGTTGCCCCATGAACCTGTAGTCCTCGGTTTTCAACAGACCTCCCCAATCCTGCTCGTGGTTGTCGAAGCCGGCGGAAACAGCGATCATATCGGCATCGGTTTGCGCAAGCTTCGTTTCCACGCTCTTTAAATATTCGTTGCGATTTGCTGCTGTGGGATTCAGAATCGTTATGTATTCCCTGCTCCCCAGAATATTTACATTGCCGTCGCCGTAGTGCAGATCGAAATCAAGAATAAAAGCTTTTTTTATCTTCCCTTCCCGATGCAGCTTTAACAAAGCGATGGACATATTGTTGAAATAGCAAAAACCCCAGGCGCTTCCGGCCGAGGCGTGATGCCCCGGAGGACGGATAACGGCGAAGCACGGCTCGGCAAGGGCCGTTTCGGCGGCCATTATAGCGCCTCCGGCGGCCAGGGCGGCGATATCGTAAACGCCTTCGCGCTCCACATCCCGTATATGATGAGGAGTGTGAACTTTGAGGATATCTTCTTCGGTAGCGGCAACCGGTTCAATAAATTTTACTTTCCCGCGCAGCGCGATTTCTATAGCTTCGATTCTTCCGGGGGCGGATGCGGGATCGGACGCATAAACCTGTTTGTATTCATCAGAATAAACAACTTTCATACAATCCTCCTTTCAAAATAGGCTAAAGGGACATAGACTGAAGGCCGAAGGATAAAAATTGATCATTTTCAGCCTTCAGCCTTCAGCCTTCAGTCCTCAGCCTGTCTTTAAAAACCCGATTTCCCTTAAGGCGGCAAGAGAATTTTTGGCCACGGTCATTTTATCTAAATCTTCAGGTTTAAACCAACCGGCTTCTTCAGCATCATCGCCGCCTTTCGGCTCCCCTGATACGTACTCCCCGATATAATCGACGACAACGAAGTGATATTTGACTTGCCCCGCGTCATCGCGTTCCAGATAGTCAAAAACATAGGCACAAACGCCGACTTTTATCGTTATGCCCGTCTCCTCGAAAATTTCCCGGGCGACGCATTCCTGCAGCGTTTCGCCCAGCTGCAATGTTCCGCCGGGAATAGCCCACTGGCCGCGATTGGGCGCCGCTCCGCGTTTGACTAGCAATACCCGGCCTTCATGGATCGTAATCCCCCCGACGCCGATGCGCGGAACCAGGGGATAAATTTTATTGAGTTCCTGCTCCATTTACCCCTGACCTTTATTTATCCGGAAGGAAAACCGGCTTTCAATCCAGGGGTCGCGTTCTTCATTGAATACTTTTTCGATGAATTTTACCCACTTGTTTTTTCCAATCAATAATACGGCCGAAGAACGGGTGCCATAGCCGGGACTCTTGACAAAAATCGACGATAAAAGCTTTTCCCATTCTTTACTGATGCCGGTGGACGGGAGCTTATTGTCCGGTGCAAGTTTGCGATCAGCCAGAAGATCGAAGAGTGCCGCCTCCAAATCGGCGCCTTTTTTATCCATCGCCGCCGCCAATACTTTTTTGCCCCTGGTCACTTTCTGCCAGGGGGTATCCAAAAGACGATTGCTCAAACCGTAAACTCCGGCCTTGAGCTTCTGCAAATCTCCACGGTTGGAGTAGACAAACAGATCTTCGTTGTCTCCGCAAAGCAAATTGAAGCCATTGTATTTGCCGGCCCGCCTGGAAATTTTCTTTATATAATCTGCAGCGTTTTGCGAACCAAACAAATAATTTTTGATCAAATTGCCCCGTGTGGGCGCTCCGTTTTTGTAGGCGGAGGGATCACGGTAATTAGTTATGGCGGCGAATTTGCCTTCCCTCGTTATCCCCAGCCAGGTGCCGCCTTCCTCCAAATCGCGGCCGGCAAGGATGTGCGGCGCTTCTTCCCAGAATTCGACGGGCGCTGAAGGACGATCGTAGAATTCGTCTCTATTGGCAGCCAGAACAAAAGGGTATGCCGGATGAATTTTATAGGCAAAGAGAATTAAGCACATGTTAAACCTCTGTTTGGTTCTTTATTCCATTTCTTTCACAGCAGATAGAAGGACAGGGAAAGCTACGCTTCAGCTTTAAGCTTTTGCATAATTTTAGTCATAGTTTCCCCGGCGGAGTGATCAATGATAACATCGGCGAGATCATCCCGCTCGGTTGGACCAATATTGATTATAACAATTTTAGCACGGGCCTGCTTTGCATAAGCCGGCATATAGGCCGCAGGAGTAACAACCAGCGAAGAACCGATAACGATAAACAAGTCACATTCCTGCGCTTCCCGTGTTGCATCCATCAATGTTTTTTGAGGCAGAGCCTCGCCAAAAAAAATAACATCCGGTTTTAATATGCCGCCGCACTTTTCACAGTCCGGAACGTAATCTTCAGTTTTAATTTCCTCTATCAGTGAATCCACCGGATATCTTTTACCACACTCGAGGCAAACCATCCATTCCATATTGCCGTGCAATTCATAGACGAAATCCGGATCATTGCCGGCTTTCTGATGCAGGTTGTCGATATTCTGCGTGATCACCGAACTCAGTTTTCCCATCTTCTCCAGCTCGGCGATGGCCAGATGAGCTGCGTTCGGCTGGGCGTTGGCCAGCAAACCGCCTTCCAGAAGAATCTTCCACATCTTGCGGCGTGTTTCACCGGATCGCAAATATTTATCAATCGTAAAATCATCGGGATCAAATCTTGTCCAGAGGCCGCCCGGACTCCGAAAGTCAGGGATCCCCGATTCCGTGCTCACACCGGCGCCGGTAAAGATGACAACCTTTTTGGCGGCGGCGATCATTTGCGCAACTTTGTTAATTTTATTTTCCATGATAATATTTCCTTTTAATTCCATTCCCAAATCAAGATGATACCGCGGCGGCAATCACCCCCTACCCCCGCCGGCGGTGGACAGAGGCGACGAGGCGTATTATACATACGTTGAGGAAGCCGACAACGACGCCAACAAAGGTAGCGCTGAATTTGGAAATGGAATAATATTTGCCGCTTAAAATACACTATGTCCTTTTAAAATCAAACCAAAAAATAAAGACTTAAAGTCGTTTATGCTGTTGCGAAACCGGCATTCTTCAACAAAGATCAATAATTTGTAGCCTGATACCGTATTAGCTGGTTCAATCTTGCAGATTGAACCGCAACATTAATCTCACGGGTAAATCGATGCTTTCCGCAAGAGTGCAAAATTCAATGTAGCAGGAAGCGTACTTCTCAACTTTTGCCGTTCGGAAGAAATATGTCAGAGAAGCTGCACATTGGGTTTATTCATTTGCAAATAAAGAGGTAAATTTATTAGAAATGAAAAGTAAACTAAAAAGTATATTTGATTGATCTTAATAAATGGCTCAATCTGCAAGATTGAGCCCAATGTCGTTGACTTAAGAAATTTACCTTCCAAATTCTCCCTTTTGTAAAGGGGGATACAGGGGGATTTTTATTACACTTTGTAAAATCTCCCCCAACCCCTCTTTAGAAAACAGGGGGGCGTAGCTTAAGTCAATGACATTGAGATTGAACCAGCAACGGGTTATCGTTTTTCACTTGCTTTAATAACTGCCCAGTAGTGCATTCCTGCTATCGTATTTCTTGCAGGCGCTGGTTCCTTGATTTTTATAAGTAGTATGTTTTCGATCCACGAAAGAGGGATACCATTCTCGATCCAAAGTTCTAATTTAGATACTGCGTGGAGATATTGTCCAGTTTGCATATAATGATTGTACGCCATGGAATTCGGAATGAGCCTATTGTGATACTTTGAATCGAGAAATAGGTATACAAGATCCCAAGTAATATATTTTCTGCCGTGTCTTGAAAACCATGTCGGGCCTAGAAAGTAATAACAATCCAGGGTATTCTGGATTATTTCCAAATTATTACCTCGGAGATCAAAGAGACATACACAACCGAGTAGCCTGCCATAGCTATTTTGAGAACCGGTATAGATCGTATAGCAACCCGATTTGTTGTTGCAAATTGCTCCGTTCTCCTGAATTTTTGCAAATGACGTTCTTGTGGTCAGATGAAATACTCGACCCGTGAGACGATTCAAAAGATGTTCTCTATTAGTAATTTTTAGTTTGTCGATTTTCATTTATTCGGGAATAAGTTATTCTATAGTTTCTGGATATCACCGCGACATCCACAAACTCGCAGTACGTCTATTAACAATTATCAGTTTGAATCCCAACATACTGTTGCAGTCTGTTCAAAGCGGTTTCTTTGCCCAGCACGGCAAAGAACCGGTCGAGTTCCGGGCCGTGGACACGGCCGGTGAGGGCGGCGCGAAGGGGCATAAATAATCCCTTTCCTTTAGCGCCGGTTTTTTCTTTAACGAATTTCAGGGCGGCGGGATAAATTTCCTGTATGGCGGCGCTGTTTGTTCGCAGATATTCAGCAAAGGTCCGCACCACCTGACGGGCGCCTTCTTTTTCCAGCACCTGTTTTGCTTCCTCTGAGAGAGCATATTTATCGTCGAAGAAGATATCGATGTGCTTTCCAACCTCGGCCAGCGTTGTCAAATCATTTTTAATTAAATCCACCGCCGCATGGAACCGCACCGGATCAAGGGCGTCAATTTCATAACCTTCCTCTTCCAAAAAAGGCCGCAGACTTTCCATTAATTTTTCCGTGGGGCAACTGCGAATATAAACGGCGTTGAGCCAGTGCAGTTTATCTTCGTCGAATATGGCGCCGCTTTTCGAGGCGCGTTCCAGCGCAAAACCGGCGATCATCTCCTCGCGGGACAACACTTCCCGGCCTTCGGTAAAAGAGCTTCCCAAAAGACCAAGATAATTTGTCAGCGCTTCCGGCAAGATTCCCTGTCTGCGGAATTCGCCGACGGAAACCGAACCGTGGCGTTTGCTCAGCTTGGCGCGGTCTTTGCCCAGAATCAGGCAGTGGTGGGCAAAAATCGGCGGTGTAAAACCGAATGCTTTGTAGAGCATGATCTGCAGGGCCGTATTGGACAGATGATCTTCGCCGCGGATAACGTGGCTGATGCCCATTAAATGATCGTCGATGACCACGGCGAAATTATAAGCGGGCATGCCGTTGGAACGGACGATGATGAAATCGCCAACGGCCGAGCCTTCAAATTTCATCGCTCCGCGGATTAAATCGTTAAACTGGATCGTTGCATCGGGAACTTTAAAGCGGAAGGACGGTTTTCTGCCTTCTTTTTCCTTTTGCTTTCTTTGCTCCGGCGTCAGATTACGGCATTTCCCCATATAGCGGGGCATGCGCTTGCTTAAAATCAACGTCTGGCGTTCTTCCTCCAGCTCTTCTTCCGTGCAATAACAGGGATAAACCAGATCAGCCGCCATCAGCTTCTGCAGATGGTCGGCGTAGACAGCAAGCCGTTCACTTTGTTTGTACGGCCCATAAGCGCCGTCTTTTTGCGGGCCTTCGTCCCAATCGATGCCCAACCAGGTCAAATCTTCGAGAAGGTTTAGTTGATAAGAAAGAGCGCTGCGCGATTCATCGGTATCTTCGATGCGCAAAATAAAATCGCCGCCGTGATGGCGGGCGAACATCCAGTTAAACAGGGCGGTGCGCGCATTGCCAACGTGCAGTTCTCCTGTGGGAGACGGTGCAAATCTCACTCTGGGCCTATCAGCCATTATTCTTCCTTTCCATTACTATCAATTTTCAACGACCTCTTAAAAAGCTCCAGAGGCAAGGCGCGCAAATGTGTTTGCCTGTCGGCGCACACTGGCAATGACTCATCAAGTGCATTGCGCTCCTTCGCTCTTCGGAGCTCAGGAAAAGCGCTTGCAGAGCGCACGGAGCGAGGCGTACTTTTGTGCGTATGCCGCTCCGACTTGGGATGCCGCGTAACGCAGCATATGGACTTTTTAAGAGGTCGTCAGTGTGGCGACGGCAAATACCGCGATGCCCTCATTCCTCCCTACAAACCCCATGCCTTCGTTTGTCTTGGCTTTAAGATTCACGTCGCCAACAGACAGATTTAATAATTTCGCTATATTAGCGGTGATTTCACCGGCAAATGGGGCGAGCTTCGGTTTCTCCATGATGACGGAAATATCAATATTGGCGGCAAAAAATCCTTTGGCTGCAATAATTTCTCTTACCCGCTCCAGGAGGATCATGCTGGGAATGTCTTTATAGGCCTGATCTGTGTCGGGAAAGTGCCGCCCGATGTCCCCCGCGCCCGCCGCGCCCAAAAGTGCATCACAAACGGCGTGAAGCAAAGCGTCGGCATCGGAATGCCCCTGCAGCCCCATCTCGCAGGGAATTGCCACGCCACCCAAAATAAGTTTTCTTCCCGCGGCAAAACGATGGCTGTCATAGCCAAAACCGGTCCGAACTTGCATTTCTCCTCCCGCCCTATTCTTCATCAGGGCTTCCGCAACAACCAGGTCTTCCGGGGTTGTAATCTTGATGTTTTCATAAGATCCAGAAATCATTTTTACTTTTACGCCAATGCGTTCAACCAGAGACGCATCGTCGGTGCCGCAATAGTTGTCCCGGCGTGCTGCTTCGTAAGCTTTTTGCAGGATATCGAACCGGAAAACCTGCGGGGTCTGGGTAATCCACAAATTCTGCCGCGGCACTGTTTTTACTATAAAATCATCGACTTCGGCTTCCTTGATAGTATCTTTGGCCGGAACCCCGATCACAGCCGCCTGGAATTGACGGGCCGCGCCGACTGCCCGTTTAATCATTTCCACGGTAACGAAAGGTCTTACTCCA
>Ga0208462_1000529_pt1 | contig 37870 bp, 43 predicted proteins | sample AD_SCU001_MetaG_FD_184452 | JGI IMG/M metagenome (GOLD analysis project Ga0208462, IMG submission 184452) | Active sludge microbial communities of municipal wastewater-treating anaerobic digesters from China - AD_SCU001_MetaG (SPAdes) (version 2) | ecosystem: Engineered > Bioreactor > Anaerobic...
ATTTGCCGGGATTTTCACGAAGCATCTTGTAGGCGACTTCAATAGCGCCGTCAGTTCCCTGATTGGCCGGTGTGAAATACAGATCAGCGCCTAAAGCGCGCAAAATTTTTTTTCTCTCTTCGCTGGCTGACTCCGGCAGCGTCAAACATAATTTATATCCTTTGGCAGCGGCGATCATCGCCAGACCAATACCCGTGTTTCCGCTAGTCGCTTCCAGGATTATTTTATCGGAAGTCAGTTCACCTCTTTTTTCCGCTCCTTCGATCATGGATAATGCGGTTCGATCCTTAATAGATCCGCCGGGATTGGCGCTTTCAATCTTCGCCAGAATCTTTACTTTGCTATTGGGATTGAGCCGGTTTATCTCGACCAGAGGCGTGTTGCCGATGCTGTCGATGATACTTTTATAAAATTTCTGCATGTATTATTAATGCCTTAAAATTAAAGCCTTTAAAGAGTTGGCTCTTGAAATTTACTAAAACAGTTATGGTAAAAAAGCACAAAATATTGAGGAATCAGCTATCCAATTTGGGGACAGGAATCTTAACGAATTGAACACCTTCTTTTTTTAAGGTCTCTTCTTCCTGAGGAGTAGTTTTTCCTTTGATGTTACGTTTTTCTTCTTCTCCGAAATGAATCTTCAAGGCAACTTCGGTAAATCGATCGCCCACATCTTCAAAATTTTTATCTATGTACTGATTAAGCGCCCGCAATGCCTGCAGCAGAGATATTCCCTTATCTTTTCCGGCAGGTTTGGCTTCTTTGCTCCTGATTACAATTGAAGAAGGAATTATATCAACATTATAGCTATTACAGATCGGACAGACAACAAGCTTCTGAGACTTCTGCTCAGCAAAAGCGTCGCGGTCTTTGAACCAACCGTCGAATTTATGACCGTTTTCACATCGCAAATCGAAGATTATCACCGCTTCTCCCTTTTTTATAAATTTAAAATTTATAATAGCATGCCGTCGGGCAAAAAACAATTAATACGAGGTTGCATTTCAAACATGGCGTAACGGCAACAAGGAGGCTCTGCGGGTACAAAAAATATGATATATAATCAAATTGTTGACAGTAAATTGGAAATTACAGAAAAAAAAGTGGACATTTAGAAATAAATTTTATATCGTCCGTGCCACGTCGGGATGTGGCCCAGCTTGGTAGGGCACTGCGTTCGGGACGCAGGAGTCGCGCGTTCAAATCGCGCCATCCCGACCATTTTTTATCCCAAACCAGCTAAATATATTTTTTTGCCGGTTCACTTTACAAAAATTATACCATTTCTCAATCAAAAACAATATCTTAGCATTAACCAACAACGGAAGCCATCTTGAAGATCGGCAGATACATCGCGATAATCATGCCGCCGACGACTCCGCCCAGGAAGACCATCATAATTGGTTCTAACAGCGCTGTCATCGCCGCCACTGCCGCATCAACTTCGTCGTCATAAAAATCGGCGATTTTGCTGAGCATTGTATCCAAGGCACCCGTCGCTTCACCAACGGCGATCATTTGCACAACCATCGGCGGAAATATGCCTGTTTCCGACAAAGGCTCGGCGATTGTTCGTCCTTCGCTGATATTCTGGCGCGTTTTAATCAAAGCAGCCTCAACCACGACATTGCCGGCTGTCTTACTGACAATATTTAACCCCTCCAAAATGGGAACACCCGAATTCATCATGGTGGAAAGCGTCCGCGAAAATTTTGCAACGGCAACCTTTTTCAGAAGCGGTCCAAATATGGGCGCCTTGAGCAGCAGAGAATCTATCGACCAGCGTCCTTTTTCCGTCTTGTAAAATCTGCCGAAGGCAATCACAACAGCAACTATTATACCAACCATAACCCACCAATAACTCTGTGCAAACTCACTCGCATTGACTAAAAACTGTGTCGGACCAGGAAGCTCACCCCCCATGCCTTCAAACATTTTCTTAAATACCGGAATGACCTTAATAAGCAGCAGGGCTACAACGCCAATGGAAATAACCAGAACGGCGGCCGGATAAGTCATTGCTCCTTTAACCTGGCTTTTTAATTTCATTGCCTTTTCCATATAAGCCGAAAGCCGCCCTAAAATAATATCCAAAATACCACCCGCTTCACCGGCGGCAATCAAATTAATAAAAAGTTCGTCAAAAACATCGGGATGTTTTTTTAATGCTTCAGTCAAACTGGCGCCGCTTTCGACGTCTTCTTTTACTTTTTTAATAATTTCTTTAAACGTTTTGTTCTGTTCCTGCTGCGCCAAAAGATCCAGGCATTGAATAAGCGGCAAACCGGCGTTAATCATTGTCGAAAAGATACGGCAAAAGACAACGACATCTTTTTCTTTTACTTTACCTTTGAGAAAGGTCAAATATTCTTCAATATCTTTGGGTTTAGTTTTTACGGTGATTGATTTATATCCCTGTCGACGCAAGAGGCCGCGGGCAGCCAGCACATCAACCGCTTCAATCTCGCCTTTTTTGACCTCATTTCTTCTTGTCGTACCTTCCCAAATAAAAGCCGGCATATCCGAATATTTATCCTTTCTTGCTACGGGAAAAATAAACCTGTAACGTCATGTGTTATATTTCATGTCAATTCAACAGGTTAAATTTCCTGTTATTTTTTTATACCTATATATCGGCTTAAATTATTTATTCTTAACTTCTAAGACGCGAATTGAATATTTCGTATTGGATGATCCCGGCGGCAACCGAGACATTGAGGGAATCAAAACTGCGGATCAAAGGTATCGACAACAAAAAATCACATTTTTTCTTCACGAGGGAACGGATTCCTTTTGATTCGCTGCCCAACACCAAAGCTACATTACAATTGAAATCCATTTCTGTTAAATTACCGCCTTCGTGGGCATCCGCCCCGAAGACCCAGAAACCTCTGTTTTTTAAGAAATCAATGGTTTGCGATAAATTGGTGACGCGAGCGACAGGCAGCCGTCCTGTACTGCCAGCGGAAGCTTTGACAACGGCTGCGGTGACGGACGCAGCCCTGTCGGCAGGGATTATTACTCCATTTGCTCCCAGACAATAAGATGTTCTAATAATCGCGCCCAGATTCTGGGGATCCATGACGCCGTCCAGAATCAGGATTAAATCATAGATCAAAGGTTCGGTGCGGTTTGCCAGCAGACAATCCAAATCGGAATAAACAAAAGATTTACAAAATCCAAGAATTCCCTGATGATCTGCATTGCCCGTCACCCCATCAAGGTACTGTCTGTTTTTAAACTCTATGGGGATTTTTTTTTGCCGGACGGCTGCGATGATTTCCGCCAGGGCGCTCCCGCCTCTACTCGAGGCGACAACTACTTTTTCCAACCCTGTTTGCTGCTGCCGGAGCAGAACCTTGATCGGATTAATACCGTAAATTATTTCCATGCCCTGCTCTTTAACTCCACACCTGATATTCCAACTTCAAATCAAAGATGATATCGCGGCGGCAAGGAGGAGGCGACGAGGCGTATTATATATACGTTGAGGATGCCGACGACGACGCCAACAAAGATAGCGCTTTGATTTGAAGTTGGAATTATCCGGCAGCCATTCCGGAGGCAATCTCCTGAACAATATTCCGGCAAGCCGCCAGCGGGTCTGCCGCATTCCGAATGGGTCTGCCGACAACGACATAATCGACGCCCAGCTTGACGGCATCAAAAGCGCTGAGAGTTCTTTTCTGGTCATCCTTTGCCGTTTCCTGTGCACTGCGAATGCCCGGCGTCACGAGAATAAATTCATCACCCAAATGGGTGCGCAGTGCTGCAATGTCTTGCGGTGAAGCCACGACGCCGTCGGCTCCCGCTTTTTGCGCCATTGTCGCCAGGTGAAGGACCAGATCATTGGTGTTTTTTTCAAATCCTATTTCACGAAGATCGTTGTCATTCAAACTGGTTAGCACAGTAACCGCCAGAACAATCGGTTTTACCCGACCGCTTTTTGCAGCAACCGCCTGAACGGCTTCCACTGTTTCCCGAATCATTTTACTGCCGCCGGAAGCATGCACATTAAACATATCGACGCCCAGTTTGACGGCGGCCTCGCCTGCACGGGCAACCGTATTGGGAATGTCGTGGAATTTCAGATCCAAAAAGACACGCTGGTTTCTCTGCTTGATGCAATCCACTATTTCCGGACCGACGGAAGTAAACAATTCCTTGCCGACCTTAAACATCCCCACAGAGCCGGAAAGAAGATCGATCCAGGAAATTGCTTCTTCCAGACCGGCGGCGTCAAGAGCGAAGATTAATTTATCAACAGCTTGATTATTCGAGATATTCTTCATCGCCAACAAACTCTGTATTATCAAGAATCGGTTTGAAATCTTCTTTTGACCCTTCCAGATATTCCGGATGAGCATATTTGACCTTGCCTGCCGCAATTTCACGCAACGCGACAACAACCTCTCTGTTCTTGCTTTCCACCAAAGGTTGCGCCCCTTTTAACAAAAGACGCGCCCGCTGTGAAGCCAACGATACCAGACCGAACCTCGTCCCGGCGATCATTAAAGAATCTTCCACAGTAATTCTGGCCATATTTTGCAACCTCCCTGCAACTTCTTGTCTGTTATTTTTGCATAAATTGTTTAATCTTCTTTTTTAAGTTACTTATCTTACACTTTTGGGCAATATAAATCGAGATCAATTGATTGACCGCCGTTTCCAAATCATCGTTGAAAATCACATAATCATACCAGAAAATTTCCTGCAATTCTCTTTCCGCCTCGGCATATCGAGCCTGTATGACTTCAGGGCTTTCGTGACCTCGCCCTTCCAGGCGCTTGAGAAGTTCTTCCTGCGAGGGCGGTAAAATAAAAACAAAGACGCCTCCCCGGAACTTCTGCTTAATTTTCCTGGCGCCGCGCGGTTCTATATCCAGTAAAATCGTAGATCCATCCGCCAGAGATTCCTTCATCGCCCGCATGGATGTGCCGTACAGATTGCCGAAATTTTCTTCCCATTCGGCAAAATCACCCTGTTCAATCCTCTTTTGGAATTCTTCCGGTGAAAGAAAAAAATAATCCTGACCGTCTATTTCACCGGGCCGGGGCGACCGGGTCGTGCAAGACACCGAAAACCTGATTTCCGGATGCACCTGTAAAAGACGCCGGCAAATGCTGCTCTTACCCGCTCCGGACGGCGCCGAAACAACTATAAAGGTCCCTCTGTCCATAGCTACTCAATATTCTGCGCCTGTTCGCGCAGCTTACTTAACTCACTTTTCACTTCGATTACCTGCCGGGCAATCTCCGCATCGTTGCTTTTCGATCCTATTGTATTGATTTCACGGTTCATTTCCTGTAAAAGGAAATCAATTTTCTTGCCTTCGGCCTCTTCGCTTTGCAGCAGTGCAAAAAACTGGTCAATGTGGCTGTGCATCCGCACTATTTCCTCGGTTATGTCACTCTTATCTGCAAATATTGCCGCCTCCTGAGCCAGCCGCGAGTCATCGATTGCACACCCGGCCGTCAGTTCCTTGATCCTTTCGGTCAAACGCCTCTGATATTCAACCACAACCTGCGGCGAACGGGCTTTGATCACATCGAGGATGCCCCTGATAAAATCCAGCCTCTGTTCCATATCCCGATAAATTGCAGCGCCCTCCTCCTGCCTCATCCGGATCATCATATCCAGAGCTTCTTCCAAAGCGACGCTGACCTGTTTCAGAATTTCAGGGCTAATCTCAGTTTCAGCTGGCTGTAAAAAAATTTCACGAAAGCCGGCCAGAGTTTTAAGGCTGATTTCCTCCAGCAATCCAAACTCATCTTTCAGGCGCTGCAAAGCGGCAAAATAATTCCGGGCCGCTTCCAGGTTGATCATTGCCGGTGCCGTATTTGTGTTCTGGGCTTCCAGACGGATAAACACCTCCAGCCGTCCCCGTTTTATTTTCTCACCGATTTTCTTCTTGAATTCCAACTCCAGAGGGAAAAGGGCCTGCGGCGCTTTCAGGGATATTTCCAGAAAGCGGTGATTGACAGATTTAATTTCCACAACAATATTCCTGTCCTGCCCCGGGGCTTCCACCCTTCCATAGCCCGTCATGCTTTTGATCATTTTTATACCTGTCCTTTAATTCAGAAACTCCCGCCAAGCAAAATCGGGAAAACCTTCCCTATGCTCGAAGATGACACTTATAGATTTTTATTCCATTGCCTTTAACTGCAATAAATATGTCGCTCTTATTTTAGCCAGCATCAAAAGCTGCTTTTCATCCGCATAGTCGGGATACGTCCACGGCAGGGGACAAAACTTCTTGTTCTGATAATACAATGTTAAGTCCGCGTAAATGCCGTCGCGTAAATAAGGTCTGTGCGCATAACTTTTACCTGTAGCTAGAATCAAGTGTCCCTTGGCTATATAACCGGGATCAATGTTGACCCGGCGTTTGCCTTCCTGCGTAAATTCGTTTTCCAACTCGTTAGTGGCAAGTTTGATATCGGGCAGCGATTCCGGTCTGATCAGCTTTTCCATCGATAAAAAACGCCGCACTAAATTTCCGCCCATTTCCCGGCAATAATAACTCGTGTAATCAAAGAGCACGACGTCGCTGACAAAATCAGGAGGCCCGTAACAGGCAATCAACCGGGCTACAGCTTCGTCCAGCAGGTCAACCGACGCAGCAAAAACACTGAAAATTAATTTTACCGGCTCAGCGGGAGTGGGTTTGCTCATAAAACTTTTATTAATTCTTCCTGTGAAACCGTCGCCGTCCCTACTTTACCAACCACAATGCCCGCGGCCTGGTTGGCCAGGCAGGTTGCTTCCTGGAGACTGGCTTTTGCCGCCAGACTCAGGGCCAGCACTCCGATTACCGTGTCTCCGGCGCCGGTCACATCGTAAATTTCTTTAGCCTGGGTCGAAAAATGAGTATGGGCTATCTTCTTTCCTCTTTCAAAGAGACTCATGCCTTCTTCGCCCCTGGTAATCAACAGCGCATGAAAATTATATTTATTTAACAGGGCGGCTCCCGCCTGCAGGAGATCATTCTCATCGGCTATCTCGATTCCTGCAGCGCGTCCGGCCTCGTGGTGATTGGGGGTAACTACATAAACTCCTTCGTATACGGTAAAATCATTTTGCTTCGGATCGAGGCAAATGTAGACCTTTTCGTCATCAACAATTTTTCTTATTCCCGTGATCAGTTCCCGTGAAATCACGCCCTTGCTGTAGTCGGAAATAACGATGGCGCCGATTTGACTTTGCAGTGATTTTATATATTCCAGTATTTTCCTCGTACTGTTCTTCGGAATCGGCTTTCTGCTCTCTTTATCGAAACGCACCATCTGCTGGCCGTGAGCAACTATTCTCGTTTTTAAAGTTGTCGGCCGTCCTTTTTCCACTACGATGCCGTCGGTTGCGATTTCCCGCTGCCGCAATTCTTCCAGCAGCCGTTTCCCGATATTGTCGGCGCCGACAACCCCGGCCACGTAGACTTTACCGCCCATCGCATAAATACTGTTGAGCACGTTGGCGCAGCCGCCGAGCAAAATACTGTCTTTTTGCACATCAACAACCGGAACGGGCGCTTCCGGCGAAATACGGGATACCTTACCCCAGATGAAATGGTCGACCATGATGTCCCCGACCACAAGAACACCCGCCTCCGGAAAGTTATTGATAATTTCCAAAGCTCTTTTTTTTGTTAATATTTTTTGCACGCGTTAAAAACTCCGAAATAACTGTTCCTGAAAAATAAAAAAGCGCCGCCAGCGCTTACATTTATGCAAAATGTGACCTCTTGTTATTACTCTGACTGGAATTTGTCAAATATTTTCTATGCTTTTATAACCATTATATTCATTGTTGACTTCATAAATATTATCAAGTAAAAATCTGCTTAAATATCATATATAAAAGGACAAGTTTGATGATCCGTTCCGTGCTGATTGTTACATTGGGAGTCGCCATTACCGGTTTTATGTCCTTTTGGTGTGTGATCTTTTCGCTCATCCCCGATTCTGAAAACAGAATTCATAAAATCGCCAGGCTCTGGGCCAAAATACTGCTTTTAATGTCCAATACGAAAGTAGAAGTCATCGGAGCAAGAAATATCACCCTGGGCAAGCCGCAGATATTTATGGCCAACCATCAAAGCGATTTCGATATCCTGATTGTTCTCGCCCACGTACCGGGCCAGTTCCGCTGGCTCGCCAAAAAGGAACTGTTCCGCATTCCCATTTTCGGCCATGCCATGAAAGCAGCCGGTTATATCGCCATCGACAGGTACAATCATGAACAAGCGATACAAGACCTGGAGCAGGCAGCCAAACGCATAAAAGAAGGCAAATCGGTGATGTCCTTCCCTGAAGGTTCCCGCAGCAGCAACAGGGGCATCCAGCCTTTTAAACAAGGCATATTTCATCTCGCCATCAAGTCAGGTGTGCCCATTGTTCCTATTTCCATTATCGGCAGCGGGGAAATAATGCCCAAAAGATCACTGAAAGTTACGCCCGGCAGGGTGAAACTGGTTATTGACAAGCCCATTGATGTCAAAAAATATTCTCCTGATAATCGTCAGGAACTGATCGAGCAGGTCCGAAAAGTCATTACCCGGAATTATGACTCCTGGAGGGAAACAGGCACCCCGAGTATTAATGAGATGGAAAACATAGATGGAAGAAAAGCAAGCAAATAACAAGCAGATGAGGGAAATCAAGGGCATTGGATGTCTGGCCCTGGCTGTTTTTTTGCTTTTATGCCTTACCTCCTACCATCCACAGGACCCTTCCTTTACGCATTTTTCGACTGATGGAAAAGCGGCGCACAATTTTACCGGCTCCGTGGGCTCCTACACCGCCGATTCCCTGATCCGCCTGCTGGGAATCAGTTCATTTTTTTTACCGCTGATTTTTCTGACATGTTCGTTTCTCTATTTCTTGAGGGCGGAGTTTAACATCAGCAAAGGCAGATTTCTGGGCGCAGTCTTTTTTATTGTTTCCTTTGCCGGCCTGATGAGCGCCTTTATTGAAACTGTAACTCTATACGGAGAAAAGCTAAAGGCGGGCGGGTTGATCGGCGCAGGAACGGCCAGAACATTATTCAGTTATTTTAATACAGCCGGAACATACATTCTTTTAATCCTGATTTTAATCGTCGCCTTAATTTTTATGATCAATTTCTCCCTGACGATGGCGGCCGGAGTCTTCTCCCAGGGTCTTTTGTGGATGGTGATCAGCGTTAAAACCAGAATAGCGGCGTTTACTTCTTCGACCATCAGCCGCGTCAAAGCCAGGAAAAAGGAAAAGCCGGTCATTATCGAAGAAAATGCGGCCGCACCCCTGAAAACGAAAATAAAAAAATTGGAACAGACGCACTTTGATTTCACCCAGGCCGACGGCAAATTTCAGTTGCCGCCCTTCTCGCTTCTGGAGGAATCCCAACGCAACAGCACACGTGTTAAACGGGATCATCTTATCACCAATTCCCGCATTCTGGAGAAGAAACTGGCTGATTTCGGGGTGGAGGGACGCGTGGTGGAAGTCACACCCGGCCCCGTAATCACAATGTATGAACTGGAACCGGCGCCCGGAGTAAAAATCAATAAGATCACAACCCTGGCCGATGATCTGGCGCTGGCGCTCATGGCGTCAAGCATCCGCATTCTTGCACCCATTCCCGGCAAATCGGTGATTGGCATTGAAATACCGAATCTGAATAGAGAAGCTGTTTTTCTCAAAGATGTACTGGACAATGATGCTTTCGCCGGTTCGTCGCTGCAGCTGCCCATTGCTCTCGGCGTCGATTTTGTGGGCACGCCGGTCATCGCCGATTTAACGAAAATGCCGCATCTGTTAATCGCCGGCACCACCGGCTCAGGCAAGAGCGTCGCGCTCAACGCGATGATATGCAGCATTCTTTTTAAAGTGCCGCCCGACAACGTTAAATTTCTGATGATTGATCCCAAAAGGCTGGAGCTGTCTTCCTATGAAGGCATCCCGCATTTAATGCACCCGGTCGTCGTCGATCCGAAAAAAGCCTCACAGGTATTGCGCTGGACCGTGGAAGAGATGGAAAGGCGTTACCGTTTTATCAGCGACCTGGGCGTAAAAAGCATCGACGCCTACAATGAATTTCTCTTCAAAAATCCGCAGGGCCGGGAGCCGGTTAAAGATCAGGCCCGGACAGAGGACGATGATCCTTCCGGAGCAGATGCGGCGCGTTCTGCTCGGATAAAACACGTTCATCTTCCTTATATAGTAGTTATAATTGATGAATTGTCCGACCTGATGATGGTGGCGTCGCGTGACGTGGAAGAATCGCTGACAAGGCTCGCGCAAATGGCCAGAGCGGCCGGAATACATTTAATCATCGCCACCCAGCGGCCTTCGGTCGATGTCATCACCGGTTTGATCAAAGCCAATTTCCCGACGCGCATCTCTTTTCAGGTATCCTCGAAAATAGATTCCCGGACGATTATCGATCAGCCGGGTGCAGAACAACTGCTGGGAGCCGGAGACATGCTCTTTATTCCCCCGGGCACGTCCAGGCTGACGCGCATCCATGGCGCCTACGTTTCCGATCAGGAAATCAGCCGCCTTGTCAGCTTTATAAAAATGCAGGCACCGCCCGCATATGACGCCTCCATTGAAAAGTTTGAACTGGAAGCAGCCGCAAATCAGCAGGACGATGAAAATTTTGACGAAAAATACGATGAAGCCGTGGCGCTAGTCGGTGAACTGGGACAGGCATCAATCTCGCTAGTTCAGCGTTACATGAAAATAGGCTACAACCGGGCGGCGCGGATAATCGAACAGATGGAACGCGAGGGTATCGTCGGCCCCTCCGACGGCGCCAAACCACGAAAAGTTCTCATCAGAAAGTTGCCCTCTTGAAATTGCAGAATAAAGTCAAAGTCCACATCATCAGCCTCGGCTGCTCCAAGAATTTAGTCGATTCCGAAGTAATGGGCGGCCTGCTTAGCCAATCCGGCGTGCAGCTTGTCAACCGGCGTGAACTGGCGGATATCGTCATCGTTAATACCTGCGCATTTATCAACCCCGCCAAAGAAGAAGCCATTGAAGAAATTCTGCAGCTGGCCTGGGAAAAAAAGGAAGTTCCTCATCCCTTCCTTATCGTTGTCGCCGGCTGCCTGGCGCAGCGCTACGGTCGGGAGCTCCTTGCCGATATACCCGAGGTTGATTTATTTATCGGCACGGGCGAAGTAGCCAATATAGTTGAACATATAAGCAGGCTGACCAGCCCGGAAGCAAAACGCCTGGCCGTCATTACCAAGCCGAATTTCTTAATGAATTCAAAGCATCCACGGGTTTTATCGGGCGCATCGGTCACCGCTTACCTGAAAATTTCCGACGGCTGCTCCAATTGCTGTACTTATTGTGTGATTCCCTCAATCCGCGGCCGCGCCCGCAGCCGGAGGCCGGATGATATCCTGCAGGAAGCCCAAATGCTGGCCCAAAGAGGCATCCGGGAGATAATTATAACCGGTCAGGATACGACGGCGTACGGCATGGATTTGCCAGACCGTCCCCAACTATCTGATTTATTAACCGATCTGGCCGCGATCAGAGGCATTCAATGGATCCGCCTTCTTTACGCCCATCCGGCGCACATGACGGAAGAAATCATGATTTCCATGGCCGGCAGCGAGAAAATCTGCCGCTATATCGACCTCCCGATTCAACATATTGACGACGCCGTTCTCAAAGCAATGAACCGCAACGTCGCCAGTCACCGCATTAAAGAAATTATCGCCGGGGCGCGTGAAATTATGCCTGATGTCGCGTTGCGCACGTCGATAATTGTCGGTTTCCCCGGCGAAACTCAAAAGAGATTTGACAGACTCCTCGATTTCATCGTTGCAGCCAAGTTCGACCATCTCGGCGTTTTCCCCTATTCGCGTGAAGAGGGAACAAAAGCGGCTCTCCTTCCTTCACGTATTGCGGAGAAGGAAAAGCAGCGCCGCCGTTATATCATCATGAACGAGCAGGCGGCGATCTCGAACAGAATTAACCAGGGTTTGATCGGTACTATTCAGGAAATCCTGATTGAAGGGAAAAGCGACCGCAGCGATTATATCTACGTCGCCCGCTGCCGCCGACAGGCCCCGGAAATTGACGGCATAACCTATGTTAAAGGCAAACAGGCCAAAACGGGCTCGATCGTTCAAGGAAGAATTATTGAGGCTGACGACTACGACCTGTTCGCCGAAATAATTGATTGACGACCTCGTAAAAAACGGATGCTGCGTTGCGCTTCATCCCTTCCCCGTGTCAAGCACGGGGCAGGCTACCTGCGGCGTACACTAAGTACGCCTCATTTCTCGGTATTCGCACGCCTTGCCTGAGCTCTTTTTACGAGGTCGTCTGAAAAATATTAATTTCAATACTTTATACGAGTTAATCATTAAAAGATTGAAGATTATTTCTTATTTGACAAATAACAGCACTTTAAAATATAGTCTTAAAAATTACTATGAGGATAAGATAATAATTTCATGCAAATTCAGGATATTTTCGCCGCCTATAAAGACGACATGCAGCAGGTTGAAGAGCACCTCGACAAGTACCTTTCCTCAGATGTAAAGTTGATCCCTGAAGTGTGCCATCATTTGATCGACAGCGGTGGAAAGAGGGTCAGACCGCTGCTTCTGCTGATCAGTTCCCGACTCTGCGGGTTTACCGGTGAACAGCGTTTCACCGCAGGTGCGGTGCTCGAATATATCCATACCGCATCACTGCTGCATGACGATGTCATTGATCAGGCGGCGATCCGTCGCGGCAAAACTTCCGCCAACAATATCTGGGGAAACGCCGTCAGCGTCCTGGTGGGCGATTTTCTTTACACCAAGGCATTCAAACTAATGGCGGAAACCGGCAATATCCCGCTGGTCCAGCTGATCTCCGGAACCGTCAACTCCATGTCCGAAGGCGAGGTTTTCCAACTCATGAAATGCGGCGACGCCAGCATAACTGAAGAAGAATACCTGTCGATTATCGAAAAAAAGACCGCTGTTTTGCTGTCGACGGCCTGCGCCGCCGGCGCGATTCTCAGCACGGCAGAGCAGGAAAAAATCGATGCTCTGGGCCGGTTCGGGGCGAAGATCGGCATGGCTTTTCAGATCACCGACGATACGCTCGATTACATGGCCAAAGAGCAGGAATTCGGCAAATCAATCGGCAAAGACCTGGAAGAAGGCAAACTGACTCTGCCGCTCATTTTTGCCCTCAGGAACGCGACAAGCGTCGAGAAGGACAAGGCCCGGGATTTAATAGCTTCGAAGGGAAAAGATGAAGAAACAATTCCCGTGATTTTAGATTTAATTCAAAAATACAAAGGCATCGATTATTCTTTGCAGTGCGCCGCCAAATATATCCGGGACGCCCAGGCCCTGCTGAAAATCTTCGGCAAATACCCGGAAACCAATCAGCTGTACTCCATGGCGGAGTTCATTCTGGCCCGTCAGACTTAGACTTAATTAATTGATTAAACTGAACAATCATTCCTGCGCCGCAGCTCCTGCAGGCGGAAAACGAGTGCGCCGGCCGGCATTATGAGGATGCCGAAAACCGTAATGCCCAGGCGAAAACTATACAGGTCACCGGAAACACCCAATAAATATGGAATGATCCCTCCTCCGAAAACCACACTTAAAGCAACGATAATTCCCGTCGCCAGGCTTCGCATCTCCCTCGCAAATGCCTTGGCGATAATTACAAGCCCCACCGGAAAAAAAGCTATCACGACAGATGACTGCATAAAGAGGACGATCCCGGTGTATTGAACCGGGGAAAATCCTAAGAGCACGGTGAAGACACTCGTCAGAAACAGCACCACGAGCAGGACCTTTCTCAGGTCAAACCGGTCAAGGACAAAGCCGCAGGCGATGGATACGGCAACCGCACCCAGCCTTGATATCCCCAGGACGGTATTGGCGTAATCTATGTTTAAATGCAGTTCTTTTGTCATGTACAGAGGAATTATGGAGTAAATGCCGAGATTTGCTCCCATGCCGAAAACCCAGATCAAGGCCATCACCCAGAGGGATTTCATTTTTACAATGTCTCTGAACATCGCCTTCGGGGGATTAATGATTTTTACTTCGCTGGCCGCAAAATAGAAAATAACCGCGCAAAGCAAAAAGACGACCGCATAAATCACAAATATATTGCGCCAGGGCAGAAAATGAAGAAGGAAGAGCGCAACCAGCGGCGTGGCGAAAATGGCCAGCGAAGTTCCGGTATCATGAATGGCGATGGCCTTGCCCCAGTTTTGCTCATCATAGTATTCGGTGATAAGCGGAATCACCGAGGGCAAATACAACCCGACGGCAAAACTGAGCACAAAAGCAAAAATATTCAGCAAAAAGAGACTGTTAACCAGTGGAATTAAAAAACAAGCCAGACCGAGCAGCAGAAGAGAAAAAATAATAGTCTTCTTATAACCAATGCGGCCGGAAAAAAGGCCGGAAACGATCACCGCCACACCATATCCGGCGGAAAGGAAGATGAAGATGCCGCTTGACCGGGCATGGTTAATCAAGAATTCGTCTTCGATCACCGGCAAAAGCGGCGATAATACTATGCGGACCGAGAAATTGACAAACCAGAGAAACCAGAGAAAGAAAAGAAAGAAAAGTGCTTTGCCGCGAAAGTTTGAATACCGTTCCATTTATGCCAACTAACTTTACAGTACTTGTAATTTCACCCGAACGCCGTGTGCGCTTTGAGCAAACCGACGGGCACTCCTTCACCGGAATCGCCTTCCAGAAACTCATAAGCAACACTGGGATGAATCACCCGATCCACCCAGCCTTTCAAGATGGCCGGGGGCTGTCCCCACCAGTTGGGATGAATAATGACAATCCCCTCGGCCGCGGCAATTTCTACACAGTGAGGTTCAATTGCTTCCGGCAGGGCTGCGCCTTTGACAATCTCCGCCGCCGGCAGCACATACTCGAATTTTTCCTGGTAGAGATCATGAAAAAATACGGTATGCCCGTTTGCCTGAAGCGCATTATCAGCTTCCCGGGCAATTGCATGGTTGAAGCTGCCGGGCTGCGGATGAGCCAGAATAACGGAGATTTGCATTTCAGGTTGTCTCCAATCAGTAATGACCGGATAAAATTACCGATTCTGGGAAGGTTTTGAAGTTGATTTAAGTTGGTCGTTGATCAGCGCCGTTTTGGCGGCAAAGCTTTTCAACTGGTCATTCATTCGCGCCAGACCGGGCTGCCAGACATTGTGAAAATGATCCCAGAAAAAAGTTTGAGCCAGAACAAACCGGTTGTGGGCATTTCCGGCATGCTTCATCCTTTTTTCAAAGGAAGCCTGAAGAGCACGCAGCCGCGCGCGCATGTCTTCATCTTCAACGCTGTTAAAAAATTCATCGAGCAGACGCTTGCGCTCCCGTTCAAAGGAAAGACGATCTTCCACAAAGAGCCTGGCCATCTTTGCATGCCGCTGCAGGTATTCTTCTTTGCGCTGTTCAGTTTCTTCCTCCCATTGATTACGTTCCATGGGAAACCTCCTCGCGTTGTGGAGGGAAAAACTGCTTAATTCCCCCGTCAGTATTGGGTAATTAAATACGCTGAAAAACGGGAAAAAACCATATATCGGGAACTATATTTTCCTATATCATTGAGCATAGAAACAGGTCCGCCGACAGGGCATATTGATAAATAAAGATGGAAAATCAAGCACATAAAATGAATAGCATCATTATTGGATTGTAAAGAGAGACCAACCGGAGGGAGCGCCGCTTATTCCATTTCTAAATCAAGCGCTATCTTTGTTGGCGTCGTCGTCGGCTTCCTCAACGTATGTATAATACGCCTTGTCGCCTCCTCCTAGCCGCCGCGATATCATCATTGATTTAGAAAGGGAATTACTTCTCCAGGATCACAAACATTCTGCACTTATCGCAGTCAAACTCGAGACGGTAGGTATGATGAGCGTCTCTCATCCGGAGAGGTGCTTTGAGGGAGGAACCGGAATGCTGCAGCCGAGAGCACAAGTCTAATTGATACCGGAGACAATAGCGGGTAGTCATGACCGTTTTTCCGGTTGCAGCGGAAAGAGCTTCCAGGGCCGGTTCAACAACCGACGCCCCGTGGCGTTCATAAAAGCATCGGGCGCGCTTGTTGAAGACATTGGCTCGAAAGTCGAGCTCTTTTTCCGGATAGGGTACTTCGTTGGGGAAAAGCTTCACAATCCGGCGGGGATATGCCTTCTGTCGGACTGCGTTGAGCTTCTCCAAAACATCCCGCCGAATGCCGTTCAAAGCGCCGGCGGAAAGAAAGCCCGGCTGTTCAGGCTCAATCGTCAATTTCACCGTCCGGTAAGGTGTATTGCCGGTGCTCGTCAGATGGGTTTCGATCTGTTTTACAGCCCGGGCCGGATCGCGGGGAGTTTCCAATAAAACATCCTTTATCGCTTCAGCGACATTGCCGTCTTCGTCTTTGGCCACCAGGTGGATCAAAGTATCTTCCTGCCGGAAATTCATTTCCACGGCTATGCGGCGGTCGGCTGATGATTTTTTCAGGGCTCTGGCCAGGGCGATATCGTAATTGCGATAAAGAGGAGTGCCGATGGCCAGACCGGTCATGTTATTCGGATAGATTTTTCCCTTGTCCACCCTCTCCACCCGAAATCCGGCCAGATCGTTTTTCCCGGTAAAAAAGCAGAGTCCGTCCCCGTTTTGCAGATCATGCTGGTCAAGACGAAAAAAATCCTTTCCGACATAAGCGATTTTACCCAGATACTGTCCAATTGATTTCTGCGTATCCAGAGAGGCGACTTTTTGTCTTCCTCCGGCAATAAAATATCGGGTATAGCCACGGTTGAATGTTCTTTCCGGATCCGGCAAAAAAGTAAAATTACTTTTCCCGGAGCTGCTTTTGCGGTAGCCGGCCTGTCCGCAGACAAACCGGTCAATTGTTTGACGGAAAGCGGCCGTCACATTTTTTACATAATCGATTCCCTTGTACCTCCCCTCGATTTTAAAGGAAGTCACTCCGGCGGCGATCAGATCCGGTATGGAGTCCATCAGATTCAGGTCTTTGAGGGAAAGGAGGAATTTGTTTTGCACGATTATGTTGCCGTCGCGGTCCATCAGGGTGTAGTGCGACCGGCAGGGCTGGGCGCAGACGCCGCGATTGCCGCTCCGTCCGGTGATGGCCTGGCTCAGGTAACATTGTCCGCTGTAGGAAACACATAATGCGCCGTAGACAAAAGCTTCCAGCTCTATGCTGGAATTCCTGCGGATTTCTGCAATCTCCTCAAGCGAGAGCTCCCGGGCGAGGATCACCCGTTGAAAGCCCACCGCCTCCAGAAACTTGATCTTTTCCACGGAATTATTGTGCATCTGGGTGCTGGCGATAAGAGGAATCGGCGGAAGATCCAACTCCAGCAGTCCCACATCCTGAATAATCAGGGCGTCGGCGCCCAGCTCGTAGACTTTCCGGATGATATCGAGGGATTCATCAAGTTCCCGGTCCGTCAGGATGGTATTGAGCGCCACATAGACTCGGGCGTAATAGAGATGCGCATGCTTGATCAACCGGGCGATCTCGGCGATGCTGACTCCCGCTCCGGCTCTGGCGGAAAATTTCGGAGCGCCGATATACACGGCGTCGGCGCCGTGATCAATGGCGGCTATGCCGATGTCGGCGTTTCCCGCCGGTGCCAGTAATTCCAGTGATGTGACCATTTAACCGCTCCCCCCAAGACCGTTTACCGGGCCGGCGGTCTTGCTGATGAACTCTTCCATGATTATTTTTGCTTCGTCCAGGGAGGAATAGGCGGCGGTTTGCAAATCGGGGCTGCCCGCAATCATGGCGGACAAGCGCCGGTTGGGCAAAAGCCGCTGAAGGCATAAAACAGGCTTCTTTAAGGCAGCGGCCCATCCCAGTTCATAGCCCACTCCCAAAGACGGCGTCGTGACCTCGGCCACGACAAGATCACAGGCAAAAAGCCATGCCATGTCCCGGTCGTGAATATAACCGTCACCGGGCCCGTCGTCGCCTGCTTCCGAAAGTTCGGGTCGGCCCACATGCTCGGTCAATACTTCTCCGAAAGATCGCAGCCAGCCAATCATGGCTGCGTATAGCGCGGCATCGTTTCGCCCCGCCCGGATCGATCCGGCAAAATAAATTTTCATGTTTTCCCCATTTTCCAGCAAGAAGCGACTATCGTTGATCGTCTAAATCTTCCCGGCATCAACTTCCGCCGCCGGACACAGCACCGGCGAATGATCATCATGCAGCAACTGATTTTTTTCTGTCTTCTTCCGGCTGACATTGGCGTAGCAGTAAACGCAATGATGCCCGCACGTATTGTATGCGCCGCTGGCGCAGCTGGTGACGCAGCCGCATAGTTCCCGCTGATATTTATCTTTTTCTCCGTTCAGGTTTCTGCCGGTCCGTCCGGCAATCAGCCGTTCATCGATGCATTTACTGTGCCTTATTCTGAAATCGGCAAGATCAATCTTCTCGGCGCATGTTTCTGTTTGCATATGAGAAAATAGTAGCTGAATTTCTGCAGAAGCGGAAGCTTGTCGAGAAGCGGAGCCGGGTTTTTTGTCCAGAAGACGATGCAGTCCACATCCGCAGGTAAAAGAGAAATTCTTCTCACCTGTCCGGCATTTACCGGATTGCGCACCTGGACAAAGCCTTCGCGAATCCGCTGGACAAACCATTCGCCGTAAAAAGCGGGAATATCCGTTCTCCGACTGCAACTGATGATCATAATCCTTTTACATCACATCCAGAGCACATTAACCCGGCTTGCCTTTGTCCTCAGCGGAATCTTTTGAAATACCGGAGAGCGGCGGCAATTAAATCTTTCAATTTCCCGATCAGGGAAGTTTTGATGTGAACCGTCAGATAAAGGTCTCCGGCTTCTGCACCGCCGCGGCCGGCTTCCCCCATACCTCTCAGGCGCAGCTGCTGCCCTTCCCTCATGTTTGGAGGAATGTTGACAAGCAGTTCACGGCCCGTCTTTTTGTGCGAATAGCGCAACTTCCCGCCCAGCCGGGCCAGATCAGGGGAAAGAACTGTAAAATCCCGCAAATCATTACCCCTTTCAGGAAGTTCGATGCCCCATTTCTTTTTCAGACCGTATTGGATCAACCTGCCCAGATATCCGCCAATTGCGGCATTTCTTCCGGCGCCTTGTCCGCCTCCGAAACCGCCGATAATGACCCGGCCAAAGACACCCGGCCGCCGGAATTCAAAGGTCCGGTATCCGGCGCCGTATGATTCCCGGAAGACATCATCAAAGCCCCGGAAGCCGAACGCACGACTCAACTCCTCAAAGATCTGCTGGATATCCGATCCCCTGAATATGTCCTGATCAGAATAGTTCCGCCGGAAATGGTTGTAGGCGGATGATCCATAAGTCTGCCGGAGGGCGTCGTATTCTTTTCTCTTCCGGGAATCGGAAAGCACGGCGTAGGACTCATTTATCTCTTTCATCCGTTCCGCCGCCGCCGGATTGTCTTGATTTTTGTCCGGATGGTTCAAGAGAGCCAGACGACGGTAGGCATCCCGGATCTGCTTTTCACCGGCGTCCTTTTCCACTCCCAAAATTTGATAGTAGTCTTTCTGTTCCATAGCAGTCTTCTCATACAGCCTTTATCCGCCGCCTTGTCAAGAAATAAGTTAATTGAGGCTCCTGTGTTTACCTGTTTTCCGTTGACATACCTTACCCATCTTCTTATAGTTTCCTCTGGAAAGAGCAATGTCGCTTCAAATTGTACGAATTGGATATTTAGTGCAGCGCATCCGGCATACGCCGGGTTGACCCGGCATCCGGCCTTTTTACGAGGCCGCCACTGATCATTATCCGGTCTACACAAATGAGGAGGTGTCATGGGCACAAGCAGTCAACTGATCCGGAGGGCCGCTGATTTCATCAAGCAGGATATTTGGAGGATTCGGCGTACCAGCCTTTCTCCGGGAAAATCTTTTTTCCTGAATCTCGTGAGGGTTTTGCTTCTCTCCATTAGAGGCTTTGACGAAGACAAATGCCAGCTGCGCGCATCTGCTTTGACATTTTATTCGCTGGTCTCGATTGTCCCCATTGCGGCGATGGCTTTCGGAATCGCCAAAGGCTTCGGCCTGGAAAAATTACTGGAAGAACAATTGCGCAATAAACTGGTTGGACATGAAGACATCCTGGCCAATGTTATCCAGTTTTCCAATGCCCTTCTTGCGAACACCAAAGGCGGACTGATTGCGGGAGTCGGCGTCGTAGTTCTTTTCTGGGCGGTGATCAAGGTTCTGGGGCAGATCGAATACTCCTTCAACGACATCTGGGGAGTAAAGGATAAACGTCCCCTCGGCCGCATGTTCAGCGATTATTTGTCGCTGATGCTGGTCGGCCCCGTAATCCTCATCCTTTCCGGCGGTACAACCGTCTTCATCACCGTGCAGGTAGGTCTGATCATAGAAAAGTTCAGCGTCCTGGGAAGCTTCAGTCCCCTGATATTCTTCTTGCTGAAGCTGCTGCCTTATACCCTCTTATGGTTCCTTTTCACTTTCCTGTATATTTTCATGCCTAATACCAAGGTGGAATTATCCGCTGCTCTGATTGCGGGAATCATCACCGGCACGATATTTCAAATCGTTCAATGGGTGTATATTACTTTTCAGATCGGCGTCGTTCAATACAACGCCATCTATGGAAGTTTTGCCGCCCTGCCGCTGTTCCTTGCATGGCTTCAATTAAGCTGGCTGATTGTCTTATATGGAGCGGAATTGTCTTTCGCCTATCAGAATGTGGACACTTATGAATTCGAACCCGACGCCCTGCAGGCCAGCCACCGGCTTCGAACGCTGCTCTCTCTCCAGGTTGCACATCATGTGATTACAAACTTTATAAAAGGAGAGAAACCCCTGACGGCTCCGGAAATATCCCATCAGTTGGATATTCCCATCCGCTTTGTTAACGACATTCTTTTTGAGCTGGGCAAAAGCAACATCCTTTCGAAAGCTGAAATCGAAGGAAGCGACGAGCACGGATATCAACCGGCGCGCGACGTTAATTTGTTGACCATAAATTACGTCATTGAAGCGATGGAAAAGAGAGGCCTGAACAATATACCCTTTACCCAGGCCCCTGAGTTTACCGCTCTGTCGGCCTCCATTGAGGCCTTCGGTAAAACAATTGAAAAACTGCCCGAAAACAGGTTGATTAAAGAGCTGTAATTTTTTAAACTACAAATAATGACGGTTGCGCGGGGCAATTGAACAAAACACAAACTCCTACAATCAGGCAATTAATTCGGACACGGGCGCTATGGATATCAAAATTCTGATCGCTGCAGGCATTATCATTGTCGCTGTCATTATAATCATAGGATGGCGGGCCAGCGTGAATTATGGGCGATTCATACCAAGTAAGGAGGCCACCGCAGCTTACGAATCTTTCCGTGTTGACTCAAATCTTAATTATTATACCAGCGGGCCCGATGCCTACCCTAATGCCATTATTGGAATCGACAACACATGGAACCTGGAAACTGATTTGTGGAAGAAGAGGGACCTTGACAGCCGGAGCATGCAGGAGATCGTGCTTAATATGCAGGCAAAAGTGACGGATCAGGGTTTAACCCTCCACGGTTTCGATATCCTGGATAATAACGGGAAGAAAATCGGCAACTGGTTTTCCATCATCGGGATCGTTATGGTCGTGAAGATCACAGGTGAAAGGAGAGCCGTCGTACAGCCACCCCCCGTTGATACATATCGCTGATCCGCTGCTGAGATGCATCCGGGAAATTTGAAAATTCGGTTGAACGGGGCGGCCGATCATTTTCGCCAGCAGCGGTCGACAGCCTCATATTCTTTGATCAGATTATCTTCCACTTCCCGGCGGAAGGATTCAAACTGCTCATTACTTGCTGTTTCTGGTACGCGCAAAATGGAGCCAAACCTGAGAAGAACCCTGCTGAATGGTTTGGGAACCATAAAACGATCCCAACTGTTTGCTATCCAGGCTTTTTCATAGGAAACGAGCGTCGGACAAATAACGGCGTTCGCACTTTGAGCCAGGGAAACGAGGCCCGGTTTGACGATACGGGGCGGGCCGGTAGGTCCGTCTACAATATGGCCGCCAATCTTATGTTCATGAACGCCCTGCACCATAATTCGAAGAGCTTCCTTGCCTCCTCGCGAACTTGATCCCCGCACGGGGATCCAGCCAACATATCGGGCGATTTGGGAAACAAAATCCCCGTCCCGGCTTTTGCTGATCATGATGCAGGGCGACCATTGAAAAATTTGGGGAATAAAAAAGCCACCGAAAAACCGTTGGTGCCAGCTGGTCATGATGACTCGTCCCCCATTTTCCAAATGCTTCTGAACCTTTTCGGCGCCTTCGAATTGCAAACGGAGCGTCTTCGTGTAGAGATTCAAAATATGAAAAATGATGGATGTAAGAAGAGTGTTTATTAAGAAGTATTTAATTTCTTTGGCAGCAGACATGAACTGATTTCTATTTCCTCTTGATTGTCGGTCGATTTTCCGAATTAAATTTGACAAGTTTCCCCCATAGTATTGCTCCATTCTCATCGCAATACTCAAGCGAAAATTCTCTGGTAAATTTATTGATCACTTTGGCATATTCCTCGGAAAACTTTTCATTCTTTTCTTTAGCTTTGTGTCCTAACGGCTCGATAATATCCGTATACAGATTTTCGTCGCCAGAAATGAATTCCCAAAATAATTGTCCACATAATTTTAGGTATTCGCCTTTATCAGGTTTTCTGTCTTTTCCATAACAACGTCCATTTACTGCAACAACTTTTTGTTTTGATGTATTTGTGCCCAAAATACGTTTGGCACGTTTAAAATCATCTCTCATACGTGCAATTTGACGACTATTTCCCCAATTCGGACCAGATTTTATGGAAACAATATAAATTGCTCCTTCTTTAATAAATTCAAGATCAATGCCCTCCGACGATGATTTTCTACCACCATAAACCTTACTGCAAATAAAAACAGCCAGCTCTTCGAGAAAACCTCCAAAAATTCCTTCTTCCTGCGAAGACAAATGTGCATCAAGAATGGTTTTTATCAATTCCTGAGCAGTATTCTGATTTTTAGCACGAAACAAATATGGATTCTTTCATGAAAGTATCTTCTTCAGTTTTAGTTCGGTTAGATTGGCAAGTCTTCGTTGGTGGAATTGTTGGATATTAGGTTCGATGAACTCTGTAATTTCTTTTTTTGTTATTTTTCCCATATTGTGTCATTGCCTCGCAGAGTAACATTTCTTTTTCTTTTACTTTATCCCGAGCCAGATTCACATATTCCGGTAGAATATCTATGCCGACAGAGTTTCTCCCAAGGCTGTGGGCTACTTCACAGACGGTACCGCATCCAACAAATGGATCAAGGATCCAATCATCTTCCTTAGTAAAAAGTTTGATAAACCATCCCGGCAGATCCCGTGGAAAGGTTGCGCTATGGCTTCTATTCCCAGTTTCAGTAGCCAGATGTAATACATTGGAAGGATATGCTTTGTCACGACCAACCCAATTTGCGATATTTTTTCCAAAACCACTACCGACTTGAGAATTGAATCTCACAACATCATTTGTACCAAGATGCTTTAATATTGTTTTTGCCCAGTCCCCCATGGGTACCATAACGGCTTCCTGAAACATGTGGAATTTTTTCATCTTATTAAACTGAAGACATCTTTCCCATGAATCACGGAAACGATTAGGCCACTTGCCAGGATGAGAATTTTTCTTGTGCCAAATGAATTCTTCAGTCCACAGCCACCCTTGACGCCTAAGTTCCAGAATTAGCTCGATGACATATGTATGGCGTTCTGCATTAACTACCTTTTCTTTAATGTTTAAAATGAACGTACCTGTTGGCTTAAGAACTCTGAGAAATTGCTCGCTTCGCAGAAGGAACCATTCAACATATTTATCAGGCGAAATTCCTCCATAAGATTTAGCGCGACAATCTGCATATGGAGGCGATGTGATAATAAGATCAAAGTAATCTTTTGGATAGTGTTGTAACACTTCCAAACAATCACCTTGCTTTATTATGCTTTCGATAGTTCTCATAAGTTACTTCTCTTTTAATATTGCTTCACTTTGCCAGCAGCTTTTCCAGTGCAGGAAAGATGTTCCCCAGATTCTCCGGCTGGGTTCCGCCGGCCTGGGCCATGTCGGGGCGTCCGCCGCCCTTACCGCCGACGATGGGAGCCAGTTCCTTGATGATGTTGCCCGCATGGAATTTCCCGGCCAGATCTTTCGTTACCATGCAAAGCAGGAGCGCTTTGTCCTCCGCTTTGGCCGCCAGGAGTATTATTCCCGATTCCAGCTTGTCGCGCAGCTTGTCGCCGAAATCACGCAGCGTTTTGGCATCGCTGATGCTTACTTCCGTCGCCAGCACTTTCACGCCGCCGATTTCCTTCACCTGACTTAACAAATCGCCGGAGTCTTTAGCGACAAGTTTTGCCTTGAGCGTTTCAATTTCCTTTTCCAAATCCCTCGTGTGCTTGAGCAGTCGCTCAGTGCGCTCGGTCAGTTCCGAGGGATTTGCCTTCAACAGACCGGCGGCCTTTTTCAATTCTTCTTCCGTCTGCTGGAAATACACGAACGCCTGCCGGCCGGTTACCGCTTCTATTCTGCGGACTCCGGCGGCAATCGCCGATTCATGGAGCACCTTCAACAATCCGATATCACCGGTCCGGGCGACGTGCGTCCCGCCGCACAGTTCCATGCTCTTATCGCCCATTTTCACCAGCCGCACCGTGGCGCCGTACTTCTCGTCGAACACCGCCGTTGCGCCTGTCTTCAGCGCGTCTTCCAGATCACAAATCTGTGTTGCCACCTCTACATTCTTTCTTATAATTTCGTTGGCGATTTCTTCAATTCTCCGCATTTCTTCGTCGGTTATTTTGGAAAAATGGGTAAAGTCGAAACGCAGCCTTTCGTCATTAACCAGCGAACCGGACTGTTTGATGTGGTCGCCCAGCACAGCTTTCAGCGCCGCCTGCAATATATGCGTACCGGAGTGATTCGCCTGAATTGCCCTTCTTCTTTCCAGATCAACAATCAAATGAACCTTATCGCCGACTTTAACGGCGCCTTTGCGGACAATACCCTTATGAACGAAAAGTTTATCGACCGGCTTTTTCGTGTCCTGCACAACAAAAGTAAAGCCGTCGCCTTCCAGGTAGCCGGTATCGCCGATCTGGCCGCCGGATTCACCGTAAAACGGCGTTGTCGCCACGACAATTTCCGCTTCCTGACCCTCGGACAGAGTTTCAACTGTATTCCCTCCAACAATTATAGCGGTAATTTTAGAGTCGGCCTCAGTATTCCCCTCGTAGCCGCAAAATTCCGTGGCAATTCCGGAGCTGGACAATTTCAGGTAACATTCGGCCACGGCTTCTTCGCCGCTGCCTTTCCAGGCTCCGCGGGCCCTTTCCCGCTGCTGTTCCATCTCGGCTTCGAAACCTTCCGTATCCAGAGTAAAGCCGTCGCGCTTCACGATATCCGCCGTTAAATCGGTGGGAAATCCATAAGTATCATAGAGTTTGAAGACCAGTGCGCCGGGCAGAACGTTCTTGCCGGCCTGCTTCAGCTCAGTTGTTTCTTCCTGCAGAATGCGCAATCCGGCGTCGAGCGTTTCCATAAAACGCTGTTCTTCATTAAGGATAACTTTGGTGATGTAAGAGGCTTTCGATTCCAGATCAGTATAAATGTCTTTCATCATGTCAATGACCACCTGGGCGCATTCATTTAAAAATGGCTTATTGATGCCCAGCATTTTCCCGTGGCGCGCCGCCCGGCGTAAGATGCGCCGCAGAACATAGCCCCGGCCTTCATTGCTGGGGAGAATGCCGTCCCCGATTAAAAATGTCACCGCCCGGCTGTGGTCGGCAATAACCCGGATAGAGACATCGTGCTCCGCGTTTTGGCCGTAAGTTTTACCGCTGACTTTTTCCACAAAGCGGATGATCGGGGTGAAAAGATCCGTATCGTAGTTGCTCTGGACGCCCTGAATCACGGCGGTGAGGCGCTCCAGTCCCATTCCTGTATCAATGTTGGGTTTGGGCAGCGGAGTCAGTTTGCCGGTTGCATCGCGGTCAAATTGCGTGAAAACATTATTCCAAATTTCCAGGTGACGGTCGCAGTCGCAATTGATATCGCATTCGGGCCGTCCGCAGCCGGTGCCCGGACCCTGATCGTAAATTATTTCGGAGCAGGGACCGCAGGGGCCGGTTTCGCCCATCATCCAGAAATTGCTTTTCTCGCCCATGCGGACAATGCGTTCTTTGGGCACTTTCATCTTTTCATGCCAGATGTTAAAGGCCTCATCATCATCGTTATATATTGTCACCCAGAGTTTTTCTTTGGGCAGCTTCACGACGTCAATCAGGTATTCCCACGCCCAGGCAATGGCTTCTTCCTTGAAATAGTCGCCGAAGGAAAAATTGCCGAGCATTTCAAAAAAAGTATGATGGCGGGCAGTGACGCCGACATTTTCCAGGTCGTTATGTTTGCCACCGGCGCGGGCGCATTTCTGGCACGATACCGCTCGGGTGTAGCCCCTGTTTTCCAAGCCCAAAAAGGCATTTTTAAACTGCACCATTCCCGCATTGGTAAACATCAATGTAGGATCGTCTTTGGGAATCAGAGATGAGCTTGCTACACGGGTATGCCCCTTCCCTTCAAAAAATTTTATGAAACTTTCCCTGATTTCACTGCCCGTCTTCGCCATGGAAATCGTCCTCCGATATCTTTCCTAATTTATTTAATATCAAACCCGCCGGTAATCCTTTTGCCAGCAGATTTTGGAATATTCTCTTTTTTTCTTTAGTATCAACCAAGTTGATCCTTTTTCCGGTTATTTTTTTCTTAACTAAAAGACTGATGGCTTCTTCTTCCGAAATCTCCCGCCGCGCTTCTTCCAGCGCCTTGCTGATTAAAGGAGCGGTGAGGCCCTTTTCCTTCAAACTGCTGATAATTTTTCTGTTTCCACAGAGTTTATTAACCGCCAGATTACGCGCCCATTGAAGGGCGAAAGAAACATCATCCAGATACTTCAATTCGTGGAGTTTTTCCAGTGCTTCTTTAATCACGGCTGCGGGAAATTCTCTCTCCCGCAACTTTTTTTCTACTTCGTAAGCACTGTGCGCCCGCAACGCTAAAAGACGATATGCTTTTTGCAGGGCATTTTCCAGTGTATATGAACAAGAATTGCCCTCCGACTTGCCCGTGGCTTTTTTTCGTTCGAACAACATATTTGCAAAAATTATTCTCTCATATTGAAATTCCGGCGCTTTGTCTTTTTATCAATTATGAATCACTGAGCTTTTTAATGATATGTTTGGCAAGATTTTCATTGATTTCATTATGGCGTGGAACAGGTTGCGCCATTTTGGTATTGGGATTTTGGTACCAATCGTGTTTACCGCCGTGACGAATCAAGATACACCCCAATTCCAGAAGCTGTTTTAACAGATCCAGTCTTTTCATGCGACGTGCAATTCCCCAATCTTATGAACACAAGGTATTTCTCCACCGGATAGATCTTTGTACAAGTCATGCAAGTTATTTTCCAGTTCCTCCAAGGACATCCCCTGCGTCACATAATCTGGATATTCCTCAATGTAACCGAGCCAAAACTCTCCGTCTTGCCAGTACACATAGCGAATCTTTTCCATAACGATCTCCATTTCTCAACAATAGCTATTCATATAAATTTAAAATAAATTATAGACCGCTAACAAGTCAAGTTTATTAAATAAAACTTTGTTCAGCCGAACTTTCTTACCAGCGGGGCCGGAATACGATTTTGAAAGAAAAACCAGGCATGAGCTCCGTTGCCCGAACGTGAACGCTCTATTGCTACAGGAATATCGAAAGCGAAACACGTATCTCTTAGTGCAGAGACATCCTTTTGCCACCCTTCATCGTCGAAGTCTATGGCCAGAAAATAGCATGTCTCATCCTGCAAAAGAGGATAAATTGTATTTCCCCGAAGGTGCGCCTCAATGACTTTTTGATTCAAACCATCAAAGGACTTTTCTTCGCATTCGGAACATTTAACCAGCGGCTTCCTACATAAACCTTTTTTCCATTCATTCAAACAGCATGGGGTATACCCAAAACGACCATCTTTGTTCTGCCATCTTTGGGCATAAACATCATCTCGTCCTTTAAAGAGCGACATAAAGAACGTAATTTTATTAGATGAATTGGCGAAGTATGACAATCCGGCATGCAGGTTACCAGTGCCTGATACATGAGTTGCGGTCTGAAGCGGCAATTTTATCTCACTACTTGGAGATTGTGGATTAGGCAAAGGCTTCCCAAGAATACCTGATTCCGCCTTTAGCATTGCAATTTCCACTCTCAAATTTTTATTTTCGGTAATCAACTCCTGATATTTTTCGAGCAGCTCTTTGTAATCCAGACATTATACTGCAGGCAGACACGGTTGCCTGCCCAGGCGATCTACGGTTTATTAGCCTCTTCCGGCTCGGCAACAATATTCAAGCCCAGCTTCTCCTTCACTTCCCTTTCCACCTGCGCCAGAATATCGGGATTTTCTTTCAGGAATGTCCGGGAGTTATCACGCCCCTGCCCCATGCGATCACCTTTGTAGGAGTACCAGGCGCCGCTTTTTTCAACAATTCCGTGCTCCACGGCCATATCCAGCACATCGCCCTCGCGGGAAATGCCTTCGCCGAAAATGATATCGAATTCCGCTTCCCGGAAAGGAGGAGCCAGTTTGTTTTTGACTACTTTAACCCTTGTCCTGAAGCCCGTAACATCCTGGCCGGTTTTCAGAGATGTCATTTTGCGAATATCGAGACGCTGAGAGGCATAGAATTTCAAGGCGTTGCCTCCGGTAGTCGTTTCGGGGTTGCCGAAAAAGACGCCGATCTTCATGCGCAGTTGATTGATGAAGATTACCGTTGTCTTGGATTTGCTGATGCTGCCGGTAAGTTTGCGCAGCGCCTGGGACATGAGTCGGGCCTGCAACCCCATCTGGGCATCGCCCATCTCACCCTCCAGTTCCGCCTTGGGAACGAGGGCCGCCACGGAGTCAATCACCAGAACGTCCAGCGCGCCGCTACGCACCAGGGTTTCGGCAATTTCCAGCGCCTGCTCGCCCGTATCCGGCTGGGAAATAAGAAGGTCATCCGTGTTGACACCGATCTTTTTGGCATAGGTCACGTCAAGGGCATGCTCGGCGTCAATAAAGGCCGCCAACCCATTGGCTTTTTGAGCCTCGGCGACAATGTGCAGAGCCAGTGTTGTCTTGCCGCCGGATTCCGGCCCGTAGATTTCAACAATTCGGCCGCGCGGGACACCCATGGTACCGAGGGCAATATCCAGGCTCAGAGATCCTGTAGATATGGCGGGAATATCGGCAATGCGTTCCTTTCCCCCCAATTTCATAATCGATCCCTTGCCGAATTGCCTTTCAATCTGGGTTATGGCCAAATCAATGGCTTTCGATCTGTCTAAATCTGCACACATACGTGACCTCCATGTAAATTATTTATTAAAATACGAGATAATATTTCTTGTAAATTCAATGTATTGACTCTTCTTTAAATACCCAGCGGAAACGTTGCCAACTTATTGTAAGTTGCCCCCTGCGGAGAAAGCCGGCTCTGGAATAAAATCAGCTCCGCCGCCTGAAATTCCCCTGCGCTGAAGTCAGCATGCTTTTTCAGCGCCTCACCGATACCTGCCGCCGTTTTTGCATCCTTGATGCGCCCCAGCGTCAGGTGCGCCCGAAAAGGCCTGTTCTCAGCAGGAAAACCGATTGCCGCAAATTCTGCCTCCAGCTTTTTTTGCAGCACGGCGAGTTTCTCTACATCTCCCCTCGTGCCCACCCAGAGAACGCGCGGCCTCCTCAAATCAGGGAAAACTCCCATTTTTTCAATGCTCAGCTGCAGGGGCGGCATCGTTACCGCCTGTCTTTTGACGGCAGCCGATATATTTTCCACATCCGTAAGATCAACATTGCCGAAAAATTTCAGAGTAAGATGATTGCCCTGTGGACGCGTCCAACTGATGGAACCGCTGATTTCTCTTTTGAGCTTTTCCTGCAAACGGCCAACGGCCGCCAATACTTCGGCGGAAGGTTCGATGGCCAGAAAAGCGCGTATGTTCTTTTCCGCATCCATTTTTTATCCTTTCTCCTCTAAATAATTTTTCAGCATCAGCAGCGCCGCCTGGGAAAAAAACATTTTGTTTCGTTTCCTGTCCCACCGGTAAACATAATGACGGCAGATGGTTTGCCCACCATCGCTAAGAGCCAGATAAACCGTGCCGGTGGGTTTGGCCTCGCTGCCACCGGAAGGCCCCGCAATACCCGTAGAAGACAATCCGAGATCGGTACCGGCCATCTTGCGCACGCCCTCGGCCATCAAGCGGGCTGTTTCTTCGCTTACCGCCCCATGCTTTTCTATGATTTCTGAAGGAACATTAAGCAGGCTTATCTTGGCCGCGTTACTGTAAGTAACGGCCGCACGCTCCAGATATTCGGAGCTGCCGGGAACATCTGTCAACCGGTTGGTAATCAAGCCGCCCGTGCAGGATTCCGCCACGGCTATAGTCAGCTTTTTTTCTTTCAGCATACCGGCCACAATTTCTTCCAGAGTTTCTTCGCCATAGGAAAAGATGTATTTATTCAAACGGACGACAACTTCGTCGCAAGCCAGCTTTAATTTTTCCTTGGCAGCCTCCGCTGTTGTCTGGCGGGAAACCAAAACCACATGATTTTCGGGAAATACGGGATAAAAGCCGACGCTTACACCCAAAGCGGCAAAATCAATATCCTCCAGATTCTTATCGACTAATGCTTCGGAAATGCCGAAAGTTTTTATGGTTTGTCGGGCAACGTAGAGTTCATTTTGCGGGAATTCCCGGCGCAAAATCGGGATGACGCCTTCCGGAAACATCCTTTGCGTCTCTCTGGGAACTCCGGGAACGACAAAAATCCATTTTCCGGAAACATTCAATGCAAAGCCCGCCGCCGTACCCAACGGATTGGCAATGATATGTGCTCCCTGGGGAAATATGGCCTGTTTCGTGTTGTTTTCCACCCAAACCAGATTGCGTTTAGCAAAAATGTCTTTGATGTGATTTAAAACACTTTCATCCTTGTATAACGGCAGACCAAAGGCCTGAGCAACCGCTTCCGTGGTAATGTCGTCGGCAGTCGGGCCCAGCCCGCCAGTGCAGATAATGGCGTCGGCCAGCGGCAGCAGATAGTCCAGACGGCTCTTGATGGCGGCAAAATCATCCTCCACCGCCATCATCGCTTCCACACGCCATCCTTGCAGATTGGCTTCCCGGGCAATAAAGGAGGAATTGGTGTCGGCAATCCGCCCGCTCATTAATTCATTGCCGATAGTTAAAATTGCTATTTTCATAAGCGTTCACATACCTTAATCTATTTTTTCACCCACCCTTTAATTTATTCCTTACCTTCGACTTTTTGTTCCTCTCCCCTGGCGGGAGAGGAAAGGTGAAGGGGCAAGACCAAATTATTTCCTATCAGACAATTTTTAACCAGTAAAAAAGGGATAACAATGCTCCCGCATAAACACCGGCTCCGAAATCGTCCATCACGACCCCCCATCCACCCGGCAGATTCTGCAGATTTTTGAGAGGAAAAGGCTTTAAGATATCGAATATCCGAAACAGAATAAACCCGGCAAAAAGATGAAGCGCCGTGATCGGCACCGGCAGCATCGTTACCTGAAGGCCGATGATTTCGTCAATAACAATGCGCTGATCATCCTTTTTGCAATATATTTCTTCGGCGCGCCCGGAAACATAAATGGACAAAACCGTTAAAGCCAGAACAACCAGCAGACGCCAAAACCAGGAAAGCGGCAAACAGATCAGGCAAATCGGAACACCGGCCAGCGTGCCGAATGTTCCGGGAGCAACCGGCGTCAAGCCGGAACCAAAACCGCAGGCCAGAAACTTGATTGCTTTTTGGTTCAAATCCCGTCCTCCATCCTGGAAAATAAAAAATAATGCCTTTTTTCAACCATTTAAGCTTGCACAAGCTAGCTTCTTTTCGCTTTGATGTCAAACTTTTTCCACATATTTCGCGTTTACCGAATCCGCTTTTCGCAATAAAAACCCTTGACAACAGAACATACGTTCTATTATCATGTCTGCCACGAAAGTCAAGCGAACTTTACCATAATTATATCTCGAAGAAAGGCCTTGCAAAAACTAAATATCGTACATTACAATGTACTAAATTTGAAACATTGCGAGGTGCAAAATGCAAAGACTAAAAATCGATGAAGATATTAAACCATTATCTGACGTAAGGACAGGCATCGCAAGCTTTATCAAGCAAGTTCATGATACAAAAAGACCTTTGATTATTACACAACACGGAAAAGGAGTTGCCGTTTTATTGGATATCTCGAAATACGAAGCAATGCATGAGAAACTTGAACTTCTGACTGATATCCAAACTTCTCTTAGTCAACTTGAAAACGGTCAGGGGATTGCGCATGAAGATGCAAAAGAAAAAATTCTAAAGAGAATTCGGCAATGAAAATTATTTGGTCACCATTGGCTATTGATAGAAATTCGGAAATCGCCGGGTACGTTGCGCAGAACAACCAATAAAAATAAAGGGGGTGTGAATATTGGGATATAGAGAAGAGATTCTTGCAAAAGCTTTAGAATTATCTCCTATGGAACGAGCAGAGTTAATCGAGAACCTACTTTCCAGCTTTGAATTTCCATCTCGGAAAGAGATGGATGCTTTGTGGGCCCAAGAAGCAGAAAACCGGATTGATGCATTTGAGCGGGGCAACATAGAAGCAATTCCGGCAAAAAATATTTTTGAAGAAATCGAGAAACAAAAAAATAATGAAAATTGATTTCCTGGCTCCTGCTACGGCTGAATTTAAAGATGCGATTGCCCATTACAACTTACAAAGCGAAGGGCTTGGTTTTGAATTTGCTGCAGAAGTAAAGAGAACATTAGAGCGCATTGTTCAATATCCAGAAGCATGGTCGCCTCTATCAAATCGAACTCGCCGATGCAGAACGAATAGATTCCCTTATGGAGTTATTTATCAGATCAGAGAAGAAGATATTCTTGTCGTCGCGATAATGCATCTCAGTAGAGCCCCTCAAACGTGGAAATCCCGTCTAAAAAAGAAGGACGGGAGAAAATAGGCTGACAAATCAATCCAACAGACACTGATCAGTGCCGTATATTCAGGAGACGACCATGCCAAATGAACTACCCCGCAGCAAGCTGCTGGGTATCTAAAAACGCAAGGAACGAAGCAAGCTTCGGGGAATTAACCCCGAGAGATTAAAACAAGTGAAGATATGGGAAATAACCTTTTTATTATTGAGATAGCACAAGTTAAGATGTTTGTCAGTTGAAGATATAAAAGGGTAAATATGGGAAATATCAAGATTCGAGATTTGACCTTATTTAACTCTTAATCGCATAAATGCAATTTCCGCTCCCAAAAACGGCAGCTAAACAACAACGTTATGCATAAAATAAAAGGAGGCTCTATGATTTGACTTTTTATAGGAGAAGAAATGAAAGGTTGGACAAATTGGAAAGATGCTACCTGCGTTAAATGCGGGTTTAAATTCAGCGAAGTGTTACCATTCCTTGTTGAAGGCTCAGAAGAATATTATCACCATTGGATGTTGGAGTGTATATGTGGCCAAGCATATGAAATTGAATATAATGGAACTTATGATGAATGTGAATTTTTGCATCTCAAAAAAGCCAAAGGCGGGCCAAGAATTATGCTCAAGGATCTCATAGGAAAAAACGCTTTGAATTTAGTCTCCGAGAATGATGACTTAAAAAGAGAATTGTTAAAACCAACGGAAAGAATGGAAATCCTCGAACGTGACAAGTTCAGGTGCCAGCTGTGTGGCGCAACGGCAAAAAATGGGTCAAGATTAGAAATCGATCATAAAATACCCATCAGTAAAGGTGGCACAAGTGAACTCTCAAATCTATGGACATTGTGCTTTACTTGCAACAGAGGGAAAAGAGATAAAATACTCAAAGCATGAACCGTCGCTACAGCCGATCGTGGCCCCATGGGACGCTCCGGCTGAGCTTTACGTCTGGGGGGAGAATCGGGGTCAAATCTCTATTCTTGACAGTTTTTTCGTTATAAACAGATTGTACCTAATTAGAGAGTGGCTATATTTAAACTTTGTGTCATACCAGACATGAAAGGAGCGACAAATGAAGTTACGGCGGATGAAAACAATCCTGGGCTTAGTGATCATTGCCCTGATGTTCGCTTTCAATTCACCCCCTTCTGCTTCCTTTGCACAGACATCGGAAGATCAGGAGAAAAATGTAGGCAAGAGCTGGGAGAAAGCGGAAGTATACATACCGGGCAAATTCTTCAGCACCGTGCCGGGCAAGGTGAGTGTGGGAAAGCCGTTACCGGTTGTCATCTACATGCACGGGTGCACGGGTATTACCAATCATGACACGCAATGGGCTAATTTCATCAAGGGGCTCGGCTTCATTGCCGTATTGCCCGACAGCATGGCTATACCCGGTCGCAAAATGAATTGCAATCCCGTGACGAAACGTGGCGGCTCCTTTCCACAGGCCCATGCCTTGCGTCTGCAGGAAATTCGTTATGCTTTCGATCAAGTTAAGAAGAGCCCGTGGGCTGATACAAAAAATATTTTTTTAATGGGACACAGCGAGGGAGGCCAGGCGGCAGCGCGTAACCGGCTTGGCGGTTTTCGTGGCATCATCATCTCGAGCTGGACCTGCACACATGCGAAGAATCCCGATTTCGACGGCATCTTTGCGCCAATTGAGACTCCCGTCCTGGCCTTGGAATGGGATCAAGATCCGTGGCGGGTTGGCACTCCTCAAGAGGGTTCTTGCGCCAACAAGTTCGGCGAGCGAAAAAAAGCTCGGCGGATTCTGTTTTCGGGTAGCCAGCACGACACTTTTCAACAAAGCGAGGCACGCGATGCAGTCGCTCGATTTCTCAAGGATAATCTTGAGCCTTGATAATAATGCCGGGGACATCCAAAAATAACAGGAATAGTTCTAATTAAAAGGGGAAATTATGCCTGATTTAATGTTTTGTTCATGGAGCGGCGGGAAAGATTGCTGTGCAGCGCTTGACAAATTTTTAACGGAATATCCGACCGCAGCAATCTCATTGCTGACAATGATCGACGAATCAAATCACAAAACATACGGTCATTTTCTAAGCGAGAAAATTCTCGATGCACAGGCCAAGGCAATGAATCTGGAAATCAATTTCGGCTATGCCGGCTTCAATGATTATGAACAAAAATGGACAGCCGAATTGTTGAAGTTGAAAGACAGAGGATTTAAAGGAGGCATCTTCGGCGATATTGATCTGGAAGAACATTATGTCTGGATCGAAAGAGTCATGAAGAAGGTCGGCATGCAAATGATAATGCCTTTGTGGAAACAGAATAGAGATAAAATTGTTCTCGATTTTATTAACCGAAAATATTGGTCAAAAATTATCTCTATAAACAAGACGAAGATCGACGCCAAATACCTGGGCTGCGAAATCAATATTGATACATTTAATGAATTCAAAAATAATGGAATTGATCCCTCTGGAGAAGGCGGCGAGTTTCATACAATTGTTTACGACGGACCTCTTTTCAAGACTCCTTTAAAGCTCAGCTTAAATGCTGTTATCGATGAGAGAGATCATGTTTTTTATGATTTGTAATTCCAATTCTAAATCAAGCGCTATCTTTGTTGGCACAGCCTGCCCCGGCGCAGGCCGGGGTCGTCGGCTTCCGCGACGTATGTATAATACGCCTCGTTGCCTCCTCCTTGCCGCCTCGATATCATCATTGATTTAGAAATGGAACAAATGATGATCCGTTAGTTCGGATAATTGGAACAAATCGTCAAGATTGATTTTTCAGACTGGTCAGCACGGATTTTTGATTTTGTAAAACAACCTGCTCGGACGCGCGCTGTAAACCTTTTGTTCTTTTGTTATGTTTACGGCTGTTTTCGTCGTTAGGAGTTAACAAAAAAGGAGGAACTATGAAGATGAAGAAGAAGATTATAGGAACGCTGGTTTTGTTTGGGGTGCTGATTTTTGGGATTGGCTCGGTCATGGGGATGCATCACGCAATTAAGATCCAAGACAAGGCCGGGACAGGGAAGTATCTCTCTGACACTGAAGGAAAAACTCTCTATTGGTTTAAGAAAGACTCCCCCGGGGAAAGCTCATGCGCTGGACCCTGCCTGGAGAAGTGGCCCATATATTACCGGGAAAAGGTTGCCGCGCCAAAGGATATAAAACCCGGGGACTTTGGAACAATCACGAGAAAAGACGGAAAAAAGCAGACAACTTTCAGAGGATACCCGCTTTACTACTGGGTTAATGATAAGCAACCAGGCGATACAAATGGTCAGGGCGTCAATAATGTATGGTTTGTAGTCAATCCCGATAACTTTCCGCCGAAGTAGTCTTGCAATAAGTAATAGAGGATTCCGGCTCATTGAATATGGTTTCAAATCAGTTTTCTCCTAACGATAAATTTCAAGGGGCCGGCGGTACCCGCAGGGCCGCCGGCCCTTAAGTTTTTATCAGAAGTCAGGTTTATAATGCTGGAAAAACTTACAGGCCAAAAACTCGTATGCCCGTGGTGGTTGTGTTTTACATTCGACAACCCCTTGCGCCGGTTGCTCCACAACCCGGAGGTCATCCTGTCCCCCTATGTTCAACCGGGAAATAATGTCATAGACGTTGGCGCCGGCACGGGATATTTCTCTATTCCGCTCGCTAAAATTGTCGGCCTGTCGGGTCACGTAACCGCCGTCGATATCCAGGCTAAAATGCTGTCGGTCCTGTCCAAAAGGGCAAAGCACTCCGGAGTTGCGGAAAGAATTACCACATATTTAGCATCCCTGGAGTCCTTGGGTAATCATGCGGCGGCTGATTTCATTCTGGCGTTTTGGATGGTTCATGAAGTACCCGATCAAGAGAAGCTTTTGCGTCAAATTCACGCTCTATTAAAACCGAACGGGCTTTTCCTGTTCGTTGAGCCCATCATGCATGTACCCAGACGTTACTTTCTTCATACATTGCAAACAGCGAAAAGCGTTGGATTTTCTATAACAGAATACCCGCATATTCGTATAAGCCACAGCGCTTTTTTGTTAAGGAAACAATAGGGGGAAGCATTAGGGGTCAGGAAGCATTAGGGGGGAAGCATTAGGGGTCAAATCTTTTATATTGACTTTTAAGAATTACAGCAAGAGACGGAAATTCAAACAGTAACTTGGAAAGGAAAATCAAAGCAAATAAGGTTATTTGTCAATATTAAAGATGCGACCCTATTTTACTTTTTACCAGATCAATCGTTATGAGAATATCTATGATACTTGCCGTTGATGTATTTTATTATGGCAATAAAGGGAATACCGGGGGCGTCATTTTTGAAAACTGGACTGATGAAAAACCGGCAGTCGAGTTAACCGCAAAAATCGACAATATCGCCAGATACTAATCAGGATCATTTTACAAAAGGGAATTACCATGCATATTGAAATTGATTAAAGACCATTCCCTGCATCCTGAATTTATCGTTATTGACGGCTATGTCTTTACAGACGGCATTTCCAGGCCGGGGCTGGGATTTTATTTATACAACTCCTTATCCTGCAAAACGCCTGTAATCGGCGTGGCGAAAAGTTATTTGGTTCTTCCGGGTTTGTTGTGCATAAAATTAACTATATTTCTGTTCTTTGATAAATGAAGTAACCACTTTGAGCATGAGATATTCCTGATCTTTGATGCCATATGCTCTGCGTTGGATGACACGGATCTTGTTATTCAAACCTTCC
>Ga0208462_1000535_pt1 | contig 37414 bp, 29 predicted proteins | sample AD_SCU001_MetaG_FD_184452 | JGI IMG/M metagenome (GOLD analysis project Ga0208462, IMG submission 184452) | Active sludge microbial communities of municipal wastewater-treating anaerobic digesters from China - AD_SCU001_MetaG (SPAdes) (version 2) | ecosystem: Engineered > Bioreactor > Anaerobic...
ACTGGTGCGGATGAGAGTACGAAATCGAGAGTAATAGATTCAAGTCGTGCATGGTCGAAAAACGCCGTATCTCATTTGTATACAACAGGTTGCAGCCGTCTCGACCTCAAACGTCCGGACAGTAGTGATTCTCGGGATAGATTTCTCTCGCGATTTCCGCAACAAATTCCCACGAGATGTCCGGGCTGAAGCGCTGAAGCCCGAGTGTTCGAACGATGTAGAAGGCGGCGCATCGAAGCCGAGGTCGTAGTAAAGCAGGGTAGACCAAACCTTGAGATGTGTCTGGTTTTTTTAATCGCTTGGCATCGAAGCCCAGCGGCCTCGAAGACAATGAGTTGGTGTGACTCGAACTCATTCTTCGTCTATATCATCCATGATGATGACCCTACCTACCCGCCTTCCGAGAACGACGACGCGAGAATCCCAGAGTGGTTTCACGATGTCTCCCATCATGCCCTCTGGCACTTCGATTTGCGCAGTAACTTGACCTTCTTCATCAACGATCTTTATCTGACCGCTATCCCTTTGCGTTGCATCGGCGAATCGCAGGGTTCCCCTAACTTCCACTCTCTCTTCGGGGAGTTCTTCAGGTGGTCTTGTCTTCGGGATGAGTATCTCGCGCCGAGGACGCGATACCTCCACGAAGCGTTCCGTACCACCACGCATACTTGTGAAGCCCACCATCTTAACGTTATCGCCGTCCGGTGCGAGACGTTTCCCTAGCTGAAGGAAATTCATTCTATATGACTCCTCGGGTATCGTAGCCTCGATAGTCTCATAATCAGCCGCGGAGAGGAGACCCATAAGATTCATGAATTCATCAACTACTTCGGTCGTATCTGAAATGCCAGGGAGTTTCGATTGCGCAGAAGGACGACCGAGTTTAAGAGTTACCGCAAAGCTCGCTGCTCGAGGCACGGAGAGGAAGATTTCATAGTCATTTTTAATCGACTTCTTCAGACGACCCGATGTACGGAATTCGCGCCCCTGCCGCCTGTCAACGATCCTGTAGATGATTTTCGACGCCTGATCTACCCGTTCGAGAAATTCGCCGCTTTGCACCAATCCGAATCCCACTCCTTGACCTGCAAGGCTCATTTGTACTTCATCCTCCGCGAGGTCAATGCCCCTAAGTTGAAGGTGTCGACGAAAATACACCTGCTCAAGTAGGTCACGGAGGTCCTCCCGAATGTCTGGCGAGACCCCGTCTCTTGACAAAGCCACAGTGATAAGCCGCTCAGCGAGCCCGGCATCGTTGCAGTCCATTGCTAGCGTAGCTGCACTATGATGCAAGACTGAGAAGGTAGGCTCGATTGGATCAAGCTCTACCTCATTAATCGCTTCAAGTTCATATCTGAGTGACTCACGAAAAAGTCTTTCAGCTTCGACATGGTCGTGGCGCAGACGGGCGAGCAACGCTAGTTCTGCGTAATCCATTGACTGGTTGTGTAGTTCTCCTGGGCGGCTCATTTCTGTTCCATCTCTGCTATTGGTTTGCCGAACTCTACGACCACAATATGAGCCGGAAGCCGGGTTTCGTCGGACGTATCCGTCTGTCGACGTTTCTGTCTGACCCGAGACCGGACTATGGAGGAATCCCCGTTCCTGATCCCTGACACCTCAAGTCGTGCCTTGTTCTGAAAAGGTAACTCTGTATCATCCCCAAGCCAGTAATCAAAGCCAGTTCCTTTACGTGACCGCTGTATCACAGTATAGCCTAGCAATTTCTTTGTCAACAGGACTGCTATCCCAACGGCACCATGTTCGGTTGCGACCTCCGGATCATTGAGGCACCGGCGAATCTGCTCCGTTACGTCAGGCCAACTGACCGAGTAGCTTCCGCTGTGGCTTCCTCTTACCGTGAGAAGTTGTCCTTGCATATGCCCTTGAGACTCCATGCATACGGCACCAGCTTCCGCTAGATATTGGCCAAATGCAGGCGTGATCGCTGGCATACCCTCGACAAGATCATTCAATCGGAGCATCAGTCGCCTCTGTTAAATTGTTCATGAGTAGTTGAACGCTCAGTGTCAGCGGCGAAGGTAAACAACGTCGGCTGCATGCGCCTTTTCGCCTCTTTCACCTGACTAATCTTCGACAAATCCAAAATAGCACGACGGATAGACCTGTAATCGTCCGGTGGCACTTCGATGTAAGCGCCTTGGCCGAGATCGTCTTCCCCTGGCAGCAAACCCAGCGGCTCCTTAGAGGTCGCAATCAGGTCAACATAGCAGCCGTAGTCCAATTTATAAACATCGTATCGGATGCCTGGCTGATCATGAGTTGAAATATTACGCTTCAGGACATGTAAAACGCGAGCATCGTGTAAGGCATCTATCAAGGGATGACTAATGCCACTCTGGAGCAAAAACGCCCGCGCACGTCTTTCTCCAATGACAGTGTCGATGATCTGGTGAAGCAAGTCGTGGGCTGTTGGGTTCGCGCTGACCGACTTGTCTTTATCCCTTTGGTACCATTTCCTTGCTGCAACACGAATATGTTCAACGGATATTTGCTTCTCAAGGGCCAGTTGTGCGGCGGTCGATAAAATGTTGATCGCATCGCGGGGTACACCCTCTGATGCGCGCACAAACTCCTCGAACGCACGAGTCTGCGTGAAGGCCGCTCTGATCAACTCAGCGGAATCCACCGCGATGTCTTTCTCATACTCCGTACCAGCGGCTATGGCTTGGGCGTGACGGCAGATCAAATCTTGGAAGAAGCTCTTTGCTCGCTTGGCGTCGTTGTCGAAAACCATGAAGTCGTCCAGGTCTATATCCGCAGCAGCATCGGCACCGACCTCAATTCCAAGGTAGTCGCTTGATTCATGCCGCAGTTGAAAAGACGAACGTTGATCGATAGCAGCAATCTTAACGGTTATCCCGGAGGTTGGCAGTAGTGACCTGCGAAGGAGGTCGGCGAGATACGGCTGCAGATCCAGCGGCAAGCTACTCCATTCGTCTAGCAGCACCCAAAGCCGGTGAGGGGATAGAAGGTCCGTGATACGTCGGAATGCAGCCCCGGTAGACCCAAAGTTGACGTGTAGTCGCTCGGAGCCTGATCGCACGACCCGCTCTATATCCTGACGACCAGCACGCACTTCCGAAGAATGTGAAGCTCGAGCGGTTGGTAGTCCTGTGCTTATGTCAATTGCCAAATCAACGTTTGAGCCTTCAGTACGAGATCGCGAGGTGTGCTCCTCGCGCTCAACGGACCCAACAACCATCACCTCTGTAATGGCGTCAGCAAGCTCGTCTATAGCGGGCCCGCTCTGGGAGAGATCTGGCGCGGTCGGACATGTCAGAAAATACCCGTATAGTTGCTCGTGTATAGCTGCCAAAGTGTCAACCAGCAGGCAGGTCGCGCGATCTGTAAGATCCCTGGTGGTGTCAGAATAGATCCCGCCGCTGGAACCTATATTACGCAAATCGACGGACACGGCCACATCGCCGTTTGACTCTTGGATGTTGGCTAAGAAAGCGAAGGCGTGAGTTTTGCCCGTGCCACGCCGACCATAAACAATTTGGTGATCCGTGGCCGTTAATAATGTGGACAATGGACCTACGTCTACAAATGTCTGAATCAGTGCTGCGCGAGCATTGGACTCGGCTCGCTTCGACAGGCGCAGGAGCACGTTGTTGATTCTCGAGATCATAAGATCAATTCTCCATTGGATGAACAATGTCCGGCTCGCTTCTTTATATCAAGCATACTTCATACCAAGGCTTAAACCATCCATAGCTTCATCCCGAGTGGGTCGTGCGAGCAGTTGGAATTAAATCACCATCGAGTCGCTCCGATGGCGCTATTTCGTTGCACAGCTTCGGTACCTGAAGAGAGGGGGATGCTAGTGCTACTTAAGCAGTGAATATCCGGATATTCCCATTCAGGTGCAAGTAGAGTGGAGCTCCTCTAATCCGACAATGAAACCGTTCGATGAGCATTTTCTCGTTTTCAGCTCAAGTTTTATGGCGCGCTGGCCTCATTCACCGCAACAATTCTGCTAAACATCGAAGTCTGTCTGCGTGCCCAGAGCTTCTGCTGAAGTAACATGGCACTTCTAGAGCAATGCCACTTATTGTAAATGTGTACACGGAGTTACTTACTTGCAAATTCCACGTTTATCACCACTCTCATCAGTCTCTTCATGCTGAGCACATCGATCCTCACCCTCCACAAGCACACCGCGTACCGATGATTCGGCACGATGGAGAAGGAAATCGATCCAGCCAACTATCTGGAGTACGCGTTCAGCTGTATAGAAGGGTTGCAAGCGATGCGACACAGCATTTCGTATGTAGCCAGAAAGCCCCCTATACATCTGTGCACCGGCAACATGCTCCATTTGATCGAGACTTAAGCGCAAACGTGGGTTGTCGCCATCAAAAGCGTAGTGGAAGATAGTTTTCAACGTAGCGTTATCCGGTGCATTTGATAACTCACGCATACGATGTTCAAAAACGCGGACCGCAGTAGCAACAACTGTATCGAGTTGTTCAGCCTGATTGCTCGCATCGAACATTAACAGTAGCGGCATGCACCTGTCACGTAGCTCCGGATTGAGTATTGGTATTGAATGTAGGATACGAGGGATCGGGGACTTCACAGCACTCAGCCTGACCTGAGGTATATCGCTTGCATGGTTCCTTCCTACTTCATCCCTGCTGTCTTCATCCCTGCCGATTTCGGCCCCGCGTACCTCATCCCTGTCCCCATCCCATATTTCATCGACAATTAGTGGCATCAAGCTCACCTTCCTGAAGATCCCTTCGTTTAGTAGTTCTTCTACTGCAACGAGCCTGTTGTCAATCCCCCGTAGCTTTGACAAGGGGATATTCTTCTTGACGGCAAATTCGTTCCGCTCGTTTTGTAAGCTCCGAAGGTAGAGGTATCCCATGGACTTGATGAATCTTAGATATCCGTGTGAAACATTCCCCCATTGAATGGGACGGTAACGGTCACCGTATTCATTGAGAATAGGTTTGATCGCTGCTACGAAGGCTTCAGGCGAATAGTCCTCATCCCTTGGTTGCTGATTCACTCCTGGGAGATATGTGGTCAACACACGCGACAACCCCTCGGAATCAATTTCGACCTTGTCTTGCGCATCACGAAGCCGAATGTAGAACTCGGCAGCGTCGACTAGGAATGCTGACAAGTTCGACATCACTTGAACCCCAGCATACACTTTGTCATTTCGGAGTTCATCAGATTCTTTTTGTTGATCCATTCGATCCTCTCGGTATCATGGTAAAACCCGTCATATTCGCAGCGACTTAGCTACTGCCACGTATGGCATGAACTCGGCCATTCCTTTTCACACATCTAACCCCGCCCCGTTCCTCTTCAGCCACTCCTTTCTCTCATGGTAGTCTGGCAGGACCTTGTCGACTTCGTTCCAGAAGGCGTCCGTGTGGTCGCGGTGCGGGAGGTGGCAGAGTTCGTGGACGACGATGTAATCGATCACGGTGAGCGGCGCCATCATGCCTTTCCAGTGGAAGGCGAGTTTGCCGGTCGGTGAGCAGGAGGCCCTCTTGTTGCCGAGCTCGCGCACGTCGATGCCGCTCTAAATGACACCGATTCTGGGCGCATAGTAGGCGACACGGCCGCCGATACGCTCGATTCCCTGCGCGGTGTAATAGGCCTTGAAGGCGTCCTTGGCCGTGCTGTCGTCGCTGTCGTCCGCGAGATCGCGCAGGGGGGAGAAGCGTCCGTTCGTGAGCCGCAACGGTACATCCTGCTCGCTGGTCAGGCTAAGACGATACGCCCGGCCAAGATACAGGAAGCCTTCTCCACTTTTGAATTCGCGCAGTACACGAGTTGCGTTCAGGTCACGCCACTCTGCGAGAGCTTTGTAAATCCAGTATTGCTTGGCTTTGACGATGTCTTCGATCTGCTGGTCTGTAACCGATTGCGGTGCACGCACGACGATGCGAACGTCACGCTCGATGATGATATCGGCTGTGGATCGGCGACTGCGGATAACGTCGTAGCTGATCTGTGTCTGCTCAGGAGCGATCATCGCATGAGCTCCGCGTGCCGTTTTTCAGACAGTTTGACGATTTCGACGACGATGCGCTCATGTGCGCTGCAAAGCGCTTGAACGTCCTAGAGCAGGATTTCGGTGTCAATGTCGCTCCGCAGCTTTTACAGTTCAAATCCGGCCACTCCGACAGCAAGAGGTCCAGCGATGGGCCGTTTTTGTTGAGATAATGGGATTTTCAACGGCACAACGACACGGATGCGGGCCATTTCGAGGCCTGGTTTGTAGCAATTTCTGGAGCAATTTTTGGAGCAATCTGCTCCAGGCTCAAAGCCAGTATCATCTGACCACGGGAAAGACCAGGATCACGAACCTGCCATTTCTTCGCGGTACCGGCACGTCAAAAAACAGTGATCAACTGCACAACGTGGTGCTTTTGCACGCGTAGCAGAACAAGGTAGCTTCCCGGATTCAATCGCGTCGGTATCCTCAGGTCCATTGTTCCATCGACAACACTGCCTTCGAGGTCCATCCACTCCTTGACAACGTTGCCATCCATCGAGTAGAGTGAAACGCGAATGGAGTCGTGTTTACCGGCAGGAATTCCATGAACAGATAGTATCGGATTGTTTCGATGAATGTACGTCGGGAATATCTTGAGATCTTCCGCGCGATGTGCGGATCGATGTGCTTGAGGGTGCTTTTTCAGCGCGTTCTCGAGACTGTCTCCGTGCGCAATCGCATCGGCGACGAAGGCCGCTATAAGTGAATCCTTCACAGCCGACAGTTTTCCTATAAGCCTGTCATTCAAGCTGTACGTATAGTAGATGTTCCTCCCTGCTCGATCTCCTTGTCGCTGCGGGTGATACAAGGGTCGCACGCGCAACGTGTAGGTGCCGGGGTTTACATCCTTGCCGAACATTGTGATCATAGGGTGTTCCGTGGCGATGGCGGACACAGGATCGGTGAGAACCGTCACCATGTTGTCCCCAAACTTCCACCAGGAATGCGACTCGGGGAAAACGACCGAATCGATCACCGCTATGCGGTTTCCATCGGACACATCGATCAGCTCAACCACGAAAGAAATATCACAGGGCAAATCGAATTCGCTCGTGTCCTGCACGAAGGTGCGTTCGGATCGATCCACTGGATTTACTTGCGGAAACTCCATCATGAAGTCGCGGAAAAATATCAGCGAATCTCCGTCCTCCACCGAAAACGGCAGCGTGACAATCTCATTCAGGAATTCGTCCGTCGAGTCGTGGAACACTTTCACGTAAGCATTCGAGCTTCGACACGCAATCGGAACATTCCATCTCAAATCGATCGTGTCGCCGTCAGCATGTTTCACATGCGTCTCGCCTATCCGGTACCCCACGGCGACCTTGGGAAAGTATTGCACGATATGAATGAACTCCGCTTGCGGCGTGCCATCCGAACTCAACGGGAGGTATGACGTTGAATCGTCGATGGCCAGCAGCGGAAAACTGGATTGCGCCACAACGATATTGATCGATAGAAACAGCAATAATGCCAGTCCGGCAGCCACTTTTCCCAAGGCATCCTCCACATCAGGGTAATACTACGATTGCACCCATTATGAGACGCAACCACGCCACGACTATCGACTAATGCGAGAAAACGGACATAGATGAGTCATTCACCGGGAAAATTACCGTCCCGCTTCGAGAATGTCAAGCGTTCGCCAGGCAGTTGCAACATGCAGCTTCAACATTTCGGACACACATCAACGGATCGATCCCGTACAATTCGAATCATCTGTGCTAATCTGTGTGCAATCTGTGCAATCTGCTCTGAAAATAGTCTCGCTGCCTGCATCATGCTCATCTGCGCGGTGATGTGTAAAGAGTGAAGAGTAAAGAGTAAAGTTTGACGGTAGTCGTAGGAGCCAACCCGTACTCTCTCCGCCACCGCATGCAAGGGACACCGATTCGCATCACTACTGTCAGCGGACGTTGGATGGCTTCAGCTGCGAAGATTCGCTCGGCACCTCGCCGACTTCCACGATCCATCTGTGCTAATCTGTGTGAAATCCGTGCAATCTGTGGTTTTGAAACTCTGCTGATCCACTCTGACAGTAATCAAGGCACCTACACCATTTTCATTCTCCCGGGTGCGACGAAGGAACATAGGAGACTGTGGTTTTGAAATTCTGTTGATCCGCCCCGACAATAATCATGTCCCCCGCATTGAACCATGCCCCCGCGGACGGTGTTGTCAACTGGGCGCGCGGGATGCACGGCGCGCGAGAGCTTCAACAATTTCGGCGGACGGATGAAAGCGGAAGAATCTATCATCGAGGAAGCGCAGCGGAGCGGGTTGTCCGCTTTGGAAGCGGAGCGTGGATCGCTGCGCACGCGTGAAGGACGCTTCGTGAATCCGAACGGCGCGCGGGTGGAAATGCGGCCGGGGCAGGGTATGCAAGCGTTGCGCTCCATGCTGCGCTCGGAGCAGCGACGACCGGCGCGGGCCTTGCCCAATGTGTTCGCCGGCGCGGCGGACGTGGCGGCAGACCTGGCGGTGACCTGGTTCGGACACTCGGCCGTGTTGCTGGAAATCGATGGCCTGCGCCTGCTGCTGGATCCCATGCTGGGGCCGTCCACCTCACCCCTGCCGCTGCCCTTCGGCAGGCGCTTCGCGCTGCAACGGCCGCTGGATATCGACGCGCTGCCCGCGGTGGACGCGGTGCTGCTGTCGCACGACCACTACGACCATCTGGACAAGGGCAGCATTCTGCGCCTGGCTCCGCGCGTCGGCCATTTTTACACGCCGCTGGGCGTGGGCGCACATCTCCGCCGCTGGGGCATCGCGGCGTCGCGCATCAGCGAATTGGACTGGTGGGACGAACGTTCGCTGGCGGATGTACGCATTGTGGCCACACCAGCGCAGCATTTTTCAGGACGCGGCCTGCGCGACCGCAACAGCACGCTGTGGGCATCGTGGACCATACTCGCATCCTCCGCGCGTGTGTACTTCAGTGGCGACAGCGGGTACGGTCCGCATTTCGAGGCCATCGGCCGGCGCTTCGGTCCCTTCGATCTCACCATGATGGAATGCGGCCAATACAACGAACTGTGGCGCGCCATTCATTCCATGCCCGAGGACAGCGTGCGCGCGCATCGCGATCTCCGCGGCGAGGTGCTGCTGCCCATTCACTGGGGGGCGTTCACGCTGGCGCCGCATGCCTGGACCGAGCCCATCGAGCGCCTGCGCGGAGCCGCCGAGGCAGTGGGTGTGCGTCTGGCGTTGCCACGCATCGGTGAGCGTGTGTTTCCCCGTGGCGACCTCCCGCGTTGGGATATTTTGGAGTCGGTTTGATACGCGACCTTCAGTGACAAACACATGTGAGAGTGTAGGGAGAACAGGAGAATAAGGAGAAATGGTATGGCCCCCACCACACCTGCGCTGGCACCGCACCACGCGCTCTCCATTTTCCCGCATCCCTCCCAACACTCGCAGGCGCATCACGCGCATCCGACACCGCGGCCAGGCGGTTTATCGTACAACGCGCAACAATCGCTGCGTCCGGGCACCATCGGCATCCATGCGCAGCAGGTAGCTTCCAGTGGGCAAGGCGGTGGCGTCGATGGTGGCGGTGAAGCGGCCGGGAGCGTGTGCCGCGTTCACTATGGTGGCTCGCTGTCGTCCGAGCACATCGAACAAGTCGATACGCACCGTGGCCGAGCGGTCGATTCCGTAGGCGAAGCTCGCCACGCCGCGCAGAGGATCGGGGTGCACGCCGCCAAGGAAGGGCGTCGCCGGCTGCGCGACGGTTTCCGAGGAAAGCACCACGAAATAGCTCGTGCGCCAGATCTGCCTGTTGTCCACCACCGACCACAGGTAATCGCGAGGTGCGACGCGCAGCGCTGTGATGCGCTGATCGGCGAGGTCGGGACTCATGGGCTTCCACGTCGCGCCGCGATTCGCGGTGGCGAATACGCCCACACCGTACATGGCGGCGAAGATCGCATCCCCGCGCGCCTGCACATCGGTCACCCTGGCTCTGGAGTGCTCGTTGCCCTGCTGTTGCCATGTGTGTCCGTTGTCGATCGAATAACAGACACCACCACCCAGAGTCGCGGCGTACAAATCGCCGTTTTTCCACTGGCAGAGCGCCGAGACGGATGCATGCGTCAGGCCCGTCCCGGAGTACTGCCAACTGCCACCGCCGTCGTCGCTGCGATACAGACCTTCGCCATCGCTGCCCGCGAATACGCGGTTGCCGGCTACGGCAAGAAAACAGCGCACGGGCGAGGCATTGGGAAAGGTGAACATCCGCGTCCAACTTCGTCCGGCATCGATGCTGCGGTACACGGCACCCTGCCCGGTGCCTACAAACACCGTGGTAGGCGAAACGGCGAAACTCGCGGAAATGTCGAGACCGAGCAGACCCGAACTCCAATAGTCCCAGTCATCGTCCAGCGAATCGTAGCGGTACACCGTGCCCTGGGTATCGAAGGCGAGCAACTCCTGGTCGAGCAATGAAACCATGCTCCGCGGTCGCCTCCCTTCCATTCCCCTCATGTACCTATGCCAGGCCATGGCGGGTGACGTCGAGGCATTGTCGGAGCGGTGCACGAACTCTTCCCCGAGAAGGAATACCTTTCCGCCATGAAACACGATATCGTTCACCGCGCCGAGGTCAAGACCCCCGCGTACGAGGCGGCAGCTTTGCAACGAGTCTGTCGAAACATACACGCTGTCTCCTCCTCGGAGGAACACGTATCTCCCGTCGCCGGCATGGTGCGTTTCCCGTACCCTGTTCCATGGCAATGCGATGGTGCCTGTGGGTTGCCAGCTGTCGCCTTCATCGGCGCTGGTAAAAAATCCCGCAATGGTCAGCACGAGCAAATTGCCGTCGTGTCCGCGGAGAATGCGCAACGCCCGGCTGCTCGCTTCGCCGTCGAGTCCGAGGCCATTCGAAATTTGCCGCCATTGCGTCTCGCCCTTGCGTCGACGGTACACACCATTGAGCGATGCGGCCAGCCATATCGTCTTGCCATCGGTATAGCCATCCTGAAAACACACGCCGAAGGCACCGGCGTCATCCCGTTCCCACGAATACCCGTTATCCGAACTGCGATACGTGGCACCGTCCTTGGTGTAGATGATGACATGCTCGGGATCGCGTGCGACGAGGCCCATATTCCGATAACTGACATCGTATTCCAATCCGTTTCCCACATGTTCCACCACACCCCAGCCCTGACGAAAGCGCATCAGGCGGTCGGGATGGCCAGAGAGGAAGAACGTTCTCTTTCCACCATCGAACAGCCGCTGTGCGAAATTGCCAACCCGCGTGCCCTGCGGTTGCCAGCGCTCCCCGCCATCCGAGGTGTGAAACACCGCGATTCCATCCTCGGCCAGCACCATGCCTCCAGGATACGCGGTGTCGGCGAGCATGGCGCTGACGGAATGTCCCGGCAGACGGCGTTCCTCCCACGCGCTCCAATCATCGTTCAGGCGAAACAGGTTGTACACTGTGGACAAATACACACGCCCATCGCGTGTTGTGGCGAGGCGGTTGAGCGGTCCGTACGGCGAATATCCGTTCACTCTCTCCCAGGGAGTCTGCGCCGTGAGCGAAGCGGGTGGGAGCAAGCAGATCATGGCCAGAAGGAAGACAACGTTTGTGGCGACAGCAGTGCCCCCGCCATTCGCAAGCCGCGAGGATGAACTGCGCTTGGTCCTCACTTCGCGCTTATGGTACAATGAAATGGAACAAGTCTTCACGGTGGCTCCACTCACGCTGATTGACGGATTACACCACGCTCTTGACACGGAAACAAGACAATCGTTCCCATTGCACTTCCCATTCGCTCCCTCCCCGCTCAGCCGATCAGTATCGAAACCCCCAGCAGCGGCAGGGCCAGCGGAATGCGCGTGCCGGAAATGGTGACATCGGCGTTGGGCACGACGATGAGGCCGAGGTCGAAGGAAGCGCGCCCGGTGACGTAGCGCAATCCCAGCGTGTGCAGTGTGCCGCCACCGAGCACATCCATGAGATGCTCGGTGAGGAACTTCCAGGACGCGGATATCCAGCTTTCGTAGCCCATGCCCACGCCCATCACCAGGCCGCCATCGAAACCGAGACTGTAGCCCTCGACCATGTTGGCCAGCCCCAGGCCGAGGGTGAATTTCGACTCCTCGGTGCCCATGCTCGTCACGGCGAAAGCCCCGGGAATAACGGCGCGATCCCAATTGTAGCGATTCCCCAGCCGGTATTCCTGCCCCCAGAACAACAGCGCTCCGCCCACCGCCAGACTCGCATTGTCCTGATCGAAAAGCGTGTGCTTGAGCATGGCATAGGAGTAGTACTGCTCGCCGGTGTTTCCGTCGGTGCTGAAAAGGTAAATCCCGCCCGCCGAGAGTTGCAGGTTGTCCAGCACTCCCACGGCCACGTAAGGAATGTACGGCGTGGCCAGGCCCACCACCGCGCTGCCTCCCGGGAGCGAACGTCCCGTGGGCGCCATGATCAGCGAGGTGGCGGCGATATCCCTGCCCGCATCCCCGCGCTCGGACAGCGTGTCCGCCGGTACGCTTCCGCGCACGTCATCATGTGCGGACGGCCACGCCTGATCGGTCGACAGGCGATACTGCGCTCCGGCCGGTATTGCGAGGAACAAGGCAAGCGCCAGCGCCGCGGGAAGGAGTCCGCGCCGGCACAGCGGGCCGCAACGATGCTTCGGGAGTACCATGGACATCCAACACCTCCGCCGTATGGAAAACGTACAGGCAAGATACGGCGCCGCAGCGGTATGGTCATTACGACAACGCGTATCCTGTTTCCGGAACATGGCGGGGTTCAGAAGAGGATGAGGCGGCTGGCGCCGAGGCATCGCCTGTCGGCTTCCTACCGGCGAGCGACCGTTTCGCGTGAGCGCGCAGCAGACCGCCGTGCCGCGCTTTGGCACTGCATCGCGTGATGCTTCTTTCGTATATTATTGTTCGTGTCCATACACCAAGCAGGACGGCGGGATACCCGTGGAGGATCAGCGACCCGATATTTCCATCATCATCGTCAGTTACAATGTGCGGGATTTGCTCGAGAGCTGCCTGCATTCGGTGTATTCCTCGCTCGCGGGGATTTCGCACGAGATTTTCGTGGTGGACAACAATTCCGACGACGGAACGGTGGAAATGCTCAGGCAGCGATTTCCTGAGGTGCTGCTGACGGCGAACAAGGATAATGTGGGCTTCGCCAAAGCCAACAATGTGGCGCTGGCCCGTGCACGGGGACGCTATCTGCTGCTGCTGAATCCCGACACGCTGCTGCAGGAGGACACACTGCGCGTGATGCTCGCGTTTTTCGCCGAAAACGATGACGTGGGCATGGCGGGCTGCAAGATCATCCGTCCCGACGGCAAGCTGGCTCCCGCCTGCCGCCGCAGCTTTCCCTCGCCCTGGGTGTCTTTCACCAAGCTCACAGGGCTCAGCACGCTGTTTCCGCATTCGCGGCTCTTCGCGCGCTACAACCTCACCTATCTGAGCGAGGACGAAAGCTACGAGGTGGACGCGCTGCAGGGGTCCTTCATGCTGCTGCGCCGCGAGGTGTACGAAGCCATTGGCGGCCTGGATGAGACGTATTTCATGTACGGCGAGGATTTGGACTGGTGCTACCGCACGCAAAAGGCGGGCTGGAAAATATACTACGTGCACAGCACCAAGATCATTCACTACGAAGGCGAGAGCACCAAGCGCAGCAGCATCGACGCCACGGCCGAGTTCTATCGCGCCATGCACGTGTTCGCGCGCAAGAATCTCGGGCTTTCTTCCTTCTCCCTCGGCATCATCTCCATCGGCATCTGGCTGCGCCTGTCCTTCACCCGCTGGCAGTATCGCGTCAGCGGCTTGGGCGAACCGCTGGTCGACGCCGTCACCATGGTGCTCGCGCTGATCGCGGCGGAGTTCCTGCGCTACGGCGATGTGTTCACGCTGCCCTCCTACGCCTATCCCACAGTGTTCGTTGTGAGTGTGCTGGTGCTGCTCGCGAGCCAGTACGCCGTGGGCAGTTACACGAAAGAGGATTTCAAAACCGTGCGCTCGGGACTCGGCGTGTTCCTGAGTTTTCTCGTGCTGTCGTCGCTTACCTTTTTCTTCAAGGAATACGGCTTCAGCCGCGGCATCACGCTCATCATGGGCGCGCTGACGATGATCGTCATTCCCGGACGCCGCGCGCTGCACATGCTGCGCGATCCGCAGGCGCGGGTGAATCCGGTGACCGGACGCCGCACGCTGCTGGTGGGGCTCACCGAACAGTCGTTGGACGTGCTGCACCGCCTGCGCCGCCTCGACGAGCGCACGTACAGCATCATCGGCCTCATCGACATCACGCGAAAGCATGTCGGCGAGCATATCGAGGGCGTGCCGATTCTCGGCAGTGTGGAAAACATCGGCAAGGTGATACGCGAACACAGCGTGACCGATGTGATACTGGGTCCGGATGTGCTGAGCTACGCCGATATTCTGACCATTATCAACCGCACGCGCGGCTACAACGTACACTACCGACTCGTACCCAAGACCATGGAATTCATCGTGGGCAAAACCAGCGTCGACCAACTCGGGGCCGTGCCGCTGGTGGATATGGAGTACGCCCTGATGAAGCCGGGCAACCGCTTGCTCAAGCGTGTGCTGGATCTGTGCGTGTCGCTTCCGCTGTTGCCGCTGTCGCTGCTCGCCGGCGGCAAGAGTAGCGCCGCTTCGCCGTTGCGGGCAGCGTTGCGCGCCATGCCAGCCGTGGCCGCGGGACGCCTGAGCCTTGTCGGACACGACCCCGCACACACCGCCATGCTCCCGCCGCATTGGCCGGGCAAGCCGGGATTGACCGGACTCGCGCAGTTGCGCGGCGGGGCTGGAATGACGCAGGAGGAAATCCTGGGCTCCATTTTACAGTACGTGCGAAACTATTCCATCTTTCTCGACATCGAAATATTGGTGCGCAGTGTGATGCGCTCTTTTGCCCGCTAACTTACGAGGATAGCATACATGCCCAAGACAGTGCTGGAATTTGAAAAGCCGGTCATAGAACTCGAACAGAAAATCGCCGAAATGCGCGCCGTAGTGCAGGATCTCTCGCTCAACGAGGAGATCGACGCGCTCGAGAGCAAAGTCGACGAGTTGCGGCGCTCGGTGTACTCCAATCTCACACGCTGGCAGAAAGTTCAGCTCGCGCGGCATCCGGACCGTCCCTACACGCTGGATTACATCAAGCACATGACCGAGGATTTCGTCGAACTGCACGGCGACCGCGCATTCGGCGACGATCACGCCATCGTGGGCGGCTTTGCGCGCATCGAGGGCCGCACAGTGATGCTCATCGGTCAGCAGAAGGGGCGCGACACCAAGAGCAATCTGCATCGCAACTTCGGCATGGCCAATCCCGAGGGCTACCGCAAGGCGCTGCGCCTGATGAAGCTGGCGGAGAAATTCGGACATCCCGTGGTGACACTCATCGACACGCCGGGCGCCTATCCGGGCATAGAGGCCGAGGAGCGCGGCCAGGCCGAAGCCATCGCGCGTAACCTGTTCGAGATGAGCCGTCTCGGCGTGCCCATCATCGTGGTGATCATCGGCGAGGGCGCCTCGGGCGGAGCGCTGGGCATTGGCGTGGGCGACCGCGTATTGATGCTGGAGAACACCTGGTACAGCGTGATCTCGCCGGAGAGCTGTTCGAGCATTCTCTGGCGAAGCTGGGACTACAAGGAGCAGGCCGCCGAAGCGCTGCGCCTCACCGCGCCGGATTTGCTCGCGCAGGGCTTGATCGACCGCATCATTCCCGAACCGCTGGGCGGCGCGCATCGCAATCACGCCGAGGCCGCTCTGCTGCTCAAAACCGCGCTGGTGGAAGAAATCAAGCGCCTGTCCTCGATGAACGCCGAACAGTTGCGCAAGCAGCGTGTGAAAAAGTTTTCGCGCATGGGAGAATTCAACGGATAAATCATGACGGTGATTTGCGCTTGCGACACCCGCATCCGCGTGCGCTACGCGGATACGGACCAGATGGGCATCGTGTACAATGGCAAATACTTCGAGTACTTCGAAGTCGGGCGCACGGAAATGATGCGCATGCTCGGCCTGCCCTATATCGAATTCGAACGGGCGGGCACACGACTGCCGCTGGTGGAGGCGCATGCGCGCTTTCACCGTCCCGCACTGTACGACGACGAATTGCACATTCACAGCGAGGTGCGCGAGGTGCCGCGCTCGCAACTGCGCGTGGATTACGAAATCCGCCGCGTGGCCGACAACGAATTGCTTGTCACCGGTTACACCACGCACGCCTTTCTCGACATCGCCACACTGCGACCAGTGCGGCCTCCGCGGCGCTTTCTCGACGCGCTCGGCAACGGCGCGCGCGACTGAGTCGGTTCACCCGAGCTTACGCCGGTTTGGATCTTATAACTGAGCTTCGTCACCTCGCCACGGCGAGTCCCAGACCTGAGCGCAGCGCCGAGCACGAATGTCTGTAATGGTACAATAATGATACGGCGCGGAGTGGAACCCTTCGACTCCGGGCCTGAGCCACGTTCTCGGAAAGATGCACAAATTCTCTCGCAGGCCCGTCGCTCAGGGTGACGGGATGAGTGAGCGAAGCGCCGAAACAGAATTCCGTCACCTCGCCACGGCGAGTCCCAGACCTGAGCGGAGCGCCGAGAACGATCTCGGTGGCGAAGAGGGTATGCATTCCGGCTCGGAGTCGAAGGGTTCGACTCCGAGCCCGAGCGTAGTTGGTGCGACTTGCGAAGATGGTGGTGCGGGCTCGTCGCTGCACATGACATGGCTTGCAACCTACCAGGAATGGAGCAGACACTTCGAGTCCGCGCCTGGACGATGATTCTCAAAAGACACACCATTCGGCTCGCAGGCGCGTCCCTCAGTGTGACGAGGTTATGAAACGTTTACCGAGACCGACCTGTCACGAATGATCCAAACCGGCGTATTCGCTGGTGGACTGACTCAGCGTGACGAGAATGTTGAGTGCGTCGGATGACCCCTGTCATGTGCAGTTCGAAGATCCGCCGTGGCGGAGCCGCGCGGAGCAATTGCCTCGGACGCCGCCACTGTGTAACTTCCGTCACGCTTCGGAGCTTTCCATCACATGCACGCGGGACCCACCATGACTGCAGCGCATCGAGCACCATCGGCCCTGTACGAATCGCACCTCGACTCGCCCATCGGCACCTTGCACATGTTGACGCTCGACGACGCGCTGTGCTGGATCGGCTTCGGGTCCGAACACAGCGGAGGCGACGCCACGGGCTGGAGGCGGCGACATCTCGCGCCATACATGGCCGAGGCCGCCGGATCGCGGCACGCAATGATTCACGAGCAGTTGCTCCGCTATTTCGACGGACGGTTGAAAAAATTCCGCGTCAAGACGCAACTCCTCGGCACGGATTTCCAATTACAGGTGTGGACAGCACTGCGCGCCATTGCTTATGGAAACACCGTGAGCTATCAGAGCATTGCCGACGCCATCGGCAATCCCAAAGCATCACGCGCGGTGGGTCAGGCGGTTGGACGCAATCCCATTTCCATCATCATTCCCTGTCACCGCGTGATCGGCGAGCACGGTTCGCTGGTGGGCTACGCCGGCGGCATCGACAGGAAGAAATTCCTGCTGCAACTCGAAGGCGCCCTGCTGATGTGAGCCGGGTGCGCGGCGAAGCATGTTGATACAACGTGGAGAATGACGAAGGGCGCGGTGATCCGCGCCCTTCGTGTGTTCCGGCAGCGCTCTCCCCTCGCGGGGAGGCGCGGTTTCGCGTTATTCCGCCTTTTTCTCGGGGAACAACGCCACCTGCACGTAGCGGTCGAAATTGAGATACTTCACGGCGGCCTGGCGGATCATTTCACCGGTCAGTCCGTCGATCAGCTTGTCGTAGGCCAGGAATTGATTCAGCGGCTCGTTGTTGGAAACGGCGCGCGCGATCTGGCTGATCCAGAAGCCGTTTTCCTTCAAACCCTTCTCACGCTCGCGGCGCTGAATTTCCTTGATCTTGTTGAGGTTTTCCTCGGAAGGAGCATTTTCCTTGGCGTTCTTCAGCACGTCGAAGGTGGTGGCGGTGAGTTCGGCCACGCGATCGGGATTCGTACCGAAGTTGATGATGCAAGCGTATTCGCTCTTGGGGAATTTCTCGACCTGCAAGTTCACACCCACGCCGTAGGTGCCGCCCTTGTCCTCGCGAATGGCTTCGCGCAGCATGATGGTGAGGTATTCCTCGAGCGAGCTGATGATGTAACGATTTTCATACGTCCACTCGAAGGGACCGCTGAACACCACGGCCACCATCGACTTGTCGTCCACGCCTTTGCGCACTTCTTTTTTCACAACACCGGCGGGGGTGTCCACATTGTGGTCCTTCCAGCTTTCCTTGCGCTTGATCGTGGGCAGTTGGCCGAGGTATTTCTCCACCATCGGCTTGAATTCCTTCTCATCGATATTGCCCACGAAATAGAAGGTGAAATCGCTCGCATCGCGGAAGCGATCGGTGTAAAAGGCGAAGGCCTTGTCGAGATCCACGCGCTCGAGCCACTGCTTGTTCACCACAGGCACGCGCGGGTGGTAATTGCCCAGCGTGCTGGTCAGCGTATCGGAGAACACGCGTTCGGGCATGTTGCCCATGTTTTCCATCATGGACATCATGCGCGTTTTGAACGAAGAAAAGGCGCTGGTGTCCTTGCGGGGACGGGTTGCGAGGAGATACATCATCTGGAAGGCCGTCTCCATATCCTTGGGCGCGAAGCTGCCGGTGAAGCCCTCGCTCTCCCCGCCGATGGTGGGCGACACGTTCACCACCTTGCCGGTAAGCGCTTTGCGCAACTGCACCTGATCGAAATCGCCCGCACCACCGAGCGTGGTGGCCGTGGTGGCGAACAGACCGCTGGGCAAGTCCTCGGTGGACACGAGCGAATAGCCGCCCGGACTGGTGGCACCGAACAGCACTTCATCAGCCTTGAAATCGGTTTTCTTGAACAGCACGCGGATGCCGTTGTCCAGCGTCCACTCGGTGACGTCGATATCGGCGTATTTTTTCTCCGAGGCGACCTTCACTTTGGAGTCTTTGAGTTCCACGAGGGGCTTGTTTGCCACTTCATCCACATACGCTTCGAGCTGCATGGCTTCGACGCGGGCGAGGATGTCGCGCAGTTCCTTCTCGGTGGGCGGCGTGAGGCCGGGTTTTTCCGGCATGCTGACGGTGATCACGCGATTGCGATTGCTCATGAAATCGGCGGTGAGCTTGTTGACCTCGCGCAGCGTGACGGTGGGAAGGAATTTCTTGTAAATCTCGTATTCGATGTCGATACCCGGAATCGGCTCTTCCTCGAGGAAGTTGCGCACGAACTCCGATGCGTGATCGTCGGATTCGGTTTTGTCGCGCTCGTTCCAGCTGCGTTCCATGTTGCGCAGCATGTTGGTCTTGGCGCGCTCGAGTTCGGTTGCGGTGAAGCCGTGCAGCTTGACACGCTGCGCCTCAACGAGCAACGCTTCGAAGCCGCGAGCGATGCCGCCGTCCTGCACTGTGGTGTTCAGCGTGTACACTTCCTTGCTGCGCACGAAGCCGCCCTTGCCGGAGCCGGCGAAAATGAAGGGCGGATTGGATTTCTGTAAAATTTCGTTGTAGCGATCATTGAGCATGCGCGTGTACAGGCGCTCGATCAGGGACTGGCGATAGTCCTTCACCTTGCGATCAACACGCGGGTCGAGTTTGAAGTACATGGCAATGTTGGTGGAGGTGGCTTCGGCGTCGGAGGCGATGCTCACCAGCAACTCATCGTGATCGGGCACCTGCTCCTGCGGACGCTGCGCCTTGTCGGGACGCGCCGCGATGCCGCCGAACATCTTCTGAATTTTCTCTTCCATGCGCGCCACGTCGAAATCACCCACGGCCACGATGGCCATGAGGTCGGGGCGGTACCAGGTGCGGTAGAAATTCTTCAAGGTTTCATACTCGAAGCTCTTGAGAATTTCGGGCAAACCGATGGGGAGGCGATTCGCATACTTCGAGCCCTTGAGCAACACGGGGAAATGCTTGTCGCGCATGCGCGAGGACGCACCCTTGCGGCTGCGCCATTCCTCGATGATCACGCCGCGCTCCTTGTCGATTTCCTCGTTGTCGAAGGACACCGCGCTGGCCCAATCCACGAGCACCTGCATGCCTTTGGTCACCACGTCCTCGTTGTCCATGGGCAATTCCAGCATGTACACGGTTTCATCGAAACTGGTGTAGGCGTTGAGATCGGCGCCGAAGCGCATACCGATGGACTCGAGGTACTCCACGAGCTGGTTTTTCTTGAAATTCGCCGTGCCGTTGAAGCACATATGTTCGACGAAGTGGGCGAGGCCCTGCTGCTCGTCGGATTCGAGTACGGAACCCGCGTTCACCGCCAGGCGGAAGGCCGCGCGGTTCTCGGGTTTCTTGTTCTGCATGATGTAGTAGCTCATGCCGTTGGCAAGTTTGCCGACCTTGACATGGGGGTTGAGCGGCAAATCGCTGCCGAGTCCGAGGGAAGCTGCGGTCTGATCCTTCTCCTGTGCGAACGCCGTGCCCACCATGAGCAGGAACGCGAGAAACAGACCCGTGAATGTGCGTGTGTTGATCATGAATTTCTCCAGCGGATGATACACCTGAAGCAACAATTACAGAAGATACGAAAATCGAGCAAAAAGATTCACCGGACCGATTCTTGACCTGCTTTTATCCTCTCCCACCGTCCGGAAAGCAGCACCCGCGGCTTCCATGAAACCACTACTGCCTCAAGGATGAAAAAAATCGCGGAATCCCCCGCCCCGCAGCACGATCGCCGCTCGCACGGTATGCTCGCATTCTGGAAAAAGCGACATTGCGGATGGCACAACTAAACCCCTGCCTCGTCCACTTTGTCCGAAGCATCATGTACAGTACACGATCCCTTTTCGGCATCATCCTCCCCTTGCTGGTGGCGGCCGCGGTGAACGCGCAGCCCCTGCGTCCGGAGCTGGAGGCGCGCTTGCAGCGGAGCATCGACAGCATACGCGCGGAGCGTGGCCTGCCCGGGGTGTCCGCATCGGTGTTGCTGCGCGGCCAGGGTGTGTGGCGCGGTTGCGCGGGAATTTCGCATGCCGGCACGCCCTTGCGCGCGGAGATGGTGTTCGGTATCGGCAGCAACAGCAAATTGTTCACCGCGGCGGCCGTGCTACGCGCGGCGGAGGCGGGTCTGTTCGACGTGGAAGACACTGTCGGCGCCTGGCTGCCTCCGCATGCGAACATTGCGGCGGGTATCACGCTGCGACAACTGCTCAACCATCAAAGCGGTCTGGCCGATGTGAACGCCACCCCTGGATATCAGGACAGCATGCTCCTGAATCCCGGGCGCATATTCACACGCGAGGAAGTGCTCGCCTGGGTCGGACCGCCGCACTTCGCTCCCGGCACGTCGTGGGAGTACTCGAACACGAATTATCTGCTCGCCGGCATGATTGTGGAACGGGCCACGGGGCGCGGACTCGCGGCGCTGCTGCGCGAGGATATTCTCGCACCGCTCGGACTCGACAGCACCACCCTGCCACCCGACGAGGGGGTGGTCGGTGTTGTGGCGCATCCCTGGGCGCAGGGCGGTGATATTTTCGCCGTGTCGCGCAATGCGCTGCACAGTGCGGCCTGGTGCGCCGGTGCGATGTTTTCCAGCAGCGGCGATATGGCGCGCTGGTACGATGCGCTGTTCGCGGGCCGTGTGCTCGGTGCGGAGAGCATGCGCGAAATGACCACATTCGTAGGATCGGGCGAATACGGTTTCGGCATTTCGCGGCGCATCGAGAATGGCCGCACGCTGTGGGTTCACGGCGGGAGTATTCGCGGCTACTCCTCCTTCATGCTGCACGACAGCGCGCAAGCGCTGACGATCTGCGTGTTGGTCAACGCCACGCAGGTGCCCGCGCAGGCCATAGCACTGCGGCTGCTGGAAGTGCTGTCGGCAACGCCCACGGGCATCACCCGCGTCGACAGCGCGGCACCCACGCCCCGACTGTATCCCAATCCCGCGAGCACTGTGCTGCACGTGCGGGACGCGCATGGCTTGCTGCGCGTGTACGACGTTCGTGGCGCCCTGCGCTGGGAAGGCTCGATCGACGGTGGCGTAAGCATTCCCGTAGCTCATTGGCCTCGCGGCATGTACGTGCTGCGAAGCGCGCATGCATCATTTACCTTCATGAAGCTATGATATCACAAGCACCGCACCGCATCCTGCTGCTGACCGTGTTGCCGGGCCTCGGCATGCCCGCGCAAGCTCCTACGCTGTGCTTCCCTCCACTCACCGGCATCGCATGGGAGGAAGTCGCACCCGCCAACCTTGGATGGGATGTCGCCGACTTCCACGATGCATCTGTGCTAATCTGTGTGAATTCTGTGCAATCTGTGGTTTTGAAACTCTGTTCATCCGCTCCAACAGCAATCAAGGCACACGCACCGACACAGTACGCGGTTCGCGCGCAGAGCTCGCCGGCTACATCACGTGCAGAGTGCGTGCGGAAACCCCTTCACTTGTGCGCAGCAGGACGCGATACACACCCCGCGGGAGGGAGGCAACTCGCAGGGGCAACGCATGCGCTCCGGCGGTGAACAATCCTTCGGCGAGCACGAGTATACGCTGGCCTAGCACGGAATACACTTCCACGCTGATGGGTTGGGTGTGATCCAAAGACAGATGCAGCGTGCCTTCTCCGCTCACGGGTTGAGGAAATACCGCATCGATGCGGGCCGGAAAAGCAGCTGGCGGTGCAGCGGAGGAGGTGGTCAGCAGTGTGCCTGCGAGGCGGAACGCCGAATCCCAGGGATGCGTCACCCAGTCGCTCCACTCCGCCATGGCCGCGTCGGTGTTCGCTTCCTTCACGTAACGCGTGCCACCGGGATGCGTGTCGTTCACCGACGAGCTGTGCGACGACGTGTAAGGATTATCATCGAAGCCACCCGCGAGATAGGTGGTGAATATCAGCGTGCTGCCGGCCGCCACGGTCCGCGTCAATCCCGTCCAGGTCACCCAGCCACCAGCGAACGTGTCGGGCAGGGTGACGCTGGAGCTTTCCAGCACGGAGCCATTGGCATCCCGCACGTGCAGGACCAGGGTCACTTCATGGCCACGGTTGTCGGGCTGCCTCGCGCGGTCAAAGGAGGTGCCGAAATGAAAGGCGAAGCTCTCCACGGTCATGGCTTTGTCGATGAGCACGCTCTGTCCCACGGCCACATTGCGCGGGGAGGCGGGATTGTCATCGCCACCGAACCAGCCCGTGGCGTCGATGATGTCCTGATTGATGCTGTGCTGCTGCGCGACGACGGTGAACAACGGCGTGACGAGCAGCAGGAGTGCGAGTGCGTTGTGCGCCACGCGGCGCGACGTGTACAGATGTGGCATACGCGTGCTTCCTTGAGTGAAGGTCTATGGTCGGGAACGTTCAGCAGTATACGGATTTTTTTCCTTTTCTGTATCAATATCGCTCTCGCCGTCACATCGTAATGCATCACGCGGCGACACCGCGGCGTGCGGTTGGTGGCAGCGAATTCCATTGCGACGCGCTGCGACGCGGAGTATGTTGCGGTGTTCCATCAATTTCGATCAGGGAGATCAAGGAGGACAGCATGAACACGGGGAAACACGCTTCAGCGATTCCATCGGACCACCAACACGACAGAGACAATGCCGCGGAAAGGACTCCCGGGCCCGGGCCGGAGACGCTCCACGATTCGACGGAACTCTGGCGTCCGGCGCGGGCGCTCGCCTTGCTGCGCGCGGGCACGGGCATCGATACGGCCGAATTCCGCGACGGGCAGGAAGAGGCCATCCGCCACGTGGTGCGCGGCGAAGGTCGTCTGCTCGTGCTGCGCGGCACGGGCTGGGGAAAGAGCTTTGTGTACTTCATCGCCACGAAGCTGCTGCGCGAAGCAGATTTCGGACCCACGTTGCTTATTTCGCCGTTGCTGGCGCTGATGCGCAATCAACTGCTCGCGGCCGAGCGCATGGGGCTGCGTGCAGTCACCATCAATTCCGACAATGCGGATGAGTGGAGCGTCATCGAGGCGCGACTGCTGGCGGACGATGTGGATGTGCTGCTGATTTCGCCCGAGCGCCTGGCCAACGAGCGCTTCCGCGTGGAAGTGCTGGCCCATATCGCCGCGCGCATCTCCCTGCTCGTGGTGGACGAGGCGCATTGCATCTCGGATTGGGGACACGATTTTCGACCGCATTACCGGCTCATCGAACGCATCATCCGCACCTTGCCCGCCAATCTGCGGTTGCTTGCCACCACGGCCACGGCCAACAACCGCGTGATGGAGGATCTCGCTTCCGTGCTCGGACCGCGACTCACCGTGTCGCGCGGTGATTTGCATCGTCCCTCGCTCACCTTGCAAACGCTGCGCCTGCCGGATCAGGCGCGGCGCATGGCCTGGCTGGCGGAAACACTGCCACACCTCGACGGACACGGCATCATTTACACGCTCACCGTACACGACGCCGAGCAACTCGCGGAATGGCTGCGCACGCGCGGATTGCATGTCGAGGCCTACACCGGCGCCACCGGGCCGCGCAGAGCGGAACTGGAGAACGCCCTGCTCGAGAATCGCGTCAAGGCCCTGGTGGCCACCACGGCGCTGGGCATGGGCTTCGACAAACCCGACATCTCCTTTGTCCTGCACTATCAGATGCCGGGATCGGTGGTGGCGTATTATCAGCAGGTGGGCCGCGCCGGACGCGCGGTGGATGCGGCTTACGGCGTGCTGCTCGCGGGCAGCGAAGACGACGCGATCAACGAGTACTTCATCGGCAACGCCTTTCCCACACGCGAGGAAGTACGGCTGCTGCTGGATGCCCTCGAGGAGCATCCCCATGGCTTGAGCGTGCCCGAACTGCTGGCGCATATCAACGTGGGCAAGGCGCGCATCGAACGCACACTGGCGCTGCTCACATTGGAATCTCCCGCGCCCATCGCACGCGCCGGCAGTTGCTGGCAACTCACCGCGGCACCGCTGTCCGCTTCCTTCTGGCAGCGCGCCGAACGACTCACCGCGCTGCGCCGCGCGGAACATGGCGAAATGCGCCGCTACGTGGATACGCCCTTCGGCGAGCACATGGCCTTTCTCCTCGAAGCACTCGACGGCGATGTGGCCTCGGTCTCGGCGCCGACGTTGCCTCCCCTGCCGGACACGGTGTCGGAGGACGTGTTACGGGCAGCCACCGAGTTCATCCGCGCGGGCAATCACCCCATCGCTGTGCGCAGCCGCTGGCCCGTCGGAGGCCTGCCGCATATCAAGCAGGGAGGAGTGATACCCGAGGCCCTGCGCATGCAGCGCGGTCGGGCGCTTTCTCGCTGGGGCGACGCCGGTTGGGGCGACATGGTACGCCGGGGAAAATATCTCGATGGCCACTTCCACGACGACCTGGTCGCCGCCGCCGTGCGCATGCTGCGCTCCTGGGATCCGCAACCCGCACCGGTCTGGGTCACCGCCGTGCCATCGCTCCGCCACCCCGAGCTGGTGCCGGATTACGCGAAGCGCTTGGCGCGAGCCCTTTCGCTGCCGTATTATGCGGTATTGCAACGCAGCGCGATGCGCCCCGAACAGAAAAGCATGGTGAACAGCACGCAGCAGGCAAGAAATGTGGATGGCTCACTCGCGCTCTGCGTAGATTCCCTGCCCCACGGTCCGGTACTGCTGGTGGACGACATGGTGGATTCGCGCTGGACAATGACGCTGTGCGCCTGGCTGCTGCGCTCGCATGGCTGCGCGGAAGTCTGGCCTTTCGCACTTTCCCTCACAGGATACGACTCATGATGCCGGAACTCACATCCGCAACACAAACCATTCTCCTCCTCACCGCTCCACTCATCGTGGGCCGCGAGCGCGCAGCGGTCGAGGTGCTGACAGCGGGTGAATACAAACGCCTGCGGGCGGCACTGCACGCGGGCGATCATCGTGTGCAGGACTTGCTCGACGGTGATCCCGGCAGCGTACTCGATGCGCTCGGCCTGGATATCGACATCGCGCGGCTGCGGCTGTTGCTGAGCCGCGGCTTTCTCCTGAGTCAGGCGCTGGAGCAGTGGAACAGCCGGGCGCTGTGGGTGCTCGGTCACGAGGACGACGACTATCCCGCGACTTTGCGCGCGCGACTCGGCGCCGACGCCCCGCCGCTTCTGTACGGCTGCGGCGATCCGTCGTTGTTCGCCACGCCGGGCTTCGCCGTGGTGGGCTCGCGCAATGCGGATGAAACGCTCTTTAATTACACAGTGGAACTCGGCCGCCTCGCGGCGCGCAGCGGTCGCGCCGTTGTGTCGGGCGGGGCCAAGGGCATCGATCAGGCGGCGATGCGCGGTGCGCTGGACGTCGGGGGAACAGCCGTCGGTGTGCTGGCGGACAGTCTGGAGCGCGCCTGCATGCAGCGCGATCATCGCGACGTGCTGATGGACGGGCGTCTGTTGCTGCTTTCGCCGTTCGATCCCAACGCGGGTTTCAACGTGGGCAATGCCATGCAGCGCAACAAGGTGATTTACGCGCTCGCCGAGGCCGCGTTGGTGGTGCGCGCGGATATGAATAAAGGCGGCACCTGGAACGGCGCCACGGAATGGCTGCGCAAATACGGCCACTGTCCGCTGTTTGTGCGCGAGGACGAAAGCGTTCCCGCCTTGAGCGCGCTGCGCGGGAAAGGCGCCCTGCCCTGGCCCGAACCCCTCGGCGTCGAGGAGTTCGAGCAAGCGCTCGCTGTCCCCGCCTCACAGACCGCACACGCCGATGAAGGCGATCTCTTTTCCATGACACCTGTCACCCCGGCAAAGGCGCCACGCGCGGGCAAGCGTCCCTCGAAAAGCGCCGAACCCGCGTTGCCGTACGTGGGAACGGCCTCCGCCGCAACCGCGACCGCAACGCCACCGCAAGCGAACGTCAATGATGCGTATGATCCCGCCGCGCGCCTCTTCGACACGGTGCGCGCGCTGCTTCTGGAATTGCTGCGCACGCCGCGCAAGGACAGCGAACTCGCCATCGCGCTGCAGATCGCGCCCGCGCAGATGAAGCTCTGGCTTCAACGTCTCGTGGACGAGGGAGTGCTGGAAAAAAGGGGACGTCCCGCGCGCTACGCCATATCGCGGCAGACGCGGCTGCTGCGCTGATCGCACCGCCATGGCCGAAAGCGGTGCCCTACTGTTTCGGTCGAATCCTTCCTGTACGCGGCAAAGCGTCGGCTACGCGTCGGGGCGCGTCGACGCCGTGAAACGATTATGAGATTGCATAATCGTTTATTATGTTGCCTCTGGTTCTCCGTTCATCCAACATTACCACCCCGTCACACGCGCAGAGGGATTCGAGCATGAAAAACCAGCACATCGTCGTGTTGCTCCCGGCCATTCTCTGTCTCACGGTCGCCGTCTGTCAGGCGCAGAACACCATCACGTTTTCCGCCACGGATGCGCGCGGCGGAACGGCGGTGACGCTCGACAGCATTCACGTGCTCAATCACACACTCGGACGCGACACCACCATTACCGGCAACACCTTCCCGGTGGACTGGCCGCTGCTCACCTCCGTGGAAAACGTCGCGACACCCGCGGGGCTCTCCATCAGCGGGAATTTTCCCAACTCCTTCGACGAAGCCACGACCTTCACCGTGGTCACACCCGAAGCAGGCGTGTTGAGCATCGCGGTGTACGGCATGACGGGGCGGCTCGTCGCAGAGTTGCGTCAGGCCTTGCACTCCGGCGAGCACGCGTTCTCCTTCACCGCTGGCGCGTTGCCGGACGGAGTGTATTTCGCGACGGCAACGATGAACGGTCATACCTCCACAGTGAAACTGCTGAAAAGCGGGCAAGCGGCCGGCGGAAGTGCACGGATTCTGTACAGGAGTTCTACCGCATTGGGCGTGCCTTCGCGAGGCAAAATCGTGGCCACCCATCTTTACACCTACACCGCCTACGCCGGCGGTTATTTCCCTGCGGTGCTTGCCGATGTGCTTCCCGTCGCGGGACGTAACTATGCGTTCTCCATGCTTGCCAGCGCAAGCAAAGGCATCAGCACCGGAGCGCTTGTGTCCGTGCTCGATAAAGAGATCCCGCCCTCCGGTGGCACGGTGGCTGTTGTCGACGCGGATAGTCCGCTGCGAGGATTGGAGATCACCGTACCCGATTCGGCCTTCACGCAAGCTCGTGATTTTTCCATCTCCTACGCTCCGGTGCAGAGCCACAGTTATGGACCGAATTTCCACCCCATTTCGCCGATGATTGTCATCGCCAACGGCGGCGGCTACGCCGATGAACCGATGATTCTCACCATTCCGGTGAAAATCCCGGCGGACGAATTCGCCATGGCCTTCCTGTACAATGAAGTGACCGGCGCCCTGGAAGGTATGCCCATATTGGCCATGGACACGACGTCCATCACCGTGGCGACACGGCATTTCGCCACTTCGAGCATTTCCACCTTCGCACCGGAAGGGAAGCGCGCATCGAAACTCGCTTCCGACGCTTTCGCGAATGTCATCATCTCCTCCATCAAGGAATCGGCACTCAAAGGTCAGCAAATCGTCACGACCGGCTTCGCGCCGGGCAAGGACGACTGGGAGTTCCCCAATTACGGCTCGGTAATCGCTCCTGATGGACATTGCGCCGGTCAATCGCTCTCGATGATGTGGTATTATTACGAGCAGCGACTCCATGGCGCGAAGGCGCTGTACCAATCGCTGGACCGCGTGCATCTGCCGGGCAGTAATGGCGACTCTCTGTGGATGGACAATCCCCGGGGATATAAATTCGCCTCGGTTGTACAGCGGGAGTATGGCAGATTCGAGCACTGGCTTCAGGACAAGCTCCGGGAGTTGCGGGACAGTTCCACGCAATTCATCGGCTGGCGGGCGTTTCAGTATTCAATGCTGCTCACCGGCGAACCGCAGTATGTGGCTCTCAGAATCCGGGAGAGCGACGGGACCTTCGCCGGTCATGCGATTGTGGCGCATAAAATTTCGGCGACGGAGAAAAAGCTGTTCGTCACAGACCCGAATTATCCCGGACAGGAGCGATCCATCCTTTTTTCCGATCCCTATTTCGCCCCGTACGATACCAAGCAAAGCGCTGACGATGCGGCGGCGGATCAGTATCCGTGGATTGCCTATATCGCAAAATCCTGTCTGATCAACTGGTCGACGATCACAGCGCGCTACGCCGAGGTGCAGGCCGGCACCATTGGCACGGTGCCTCCCCTCACCTTCCCGCAGGTGAACATTCGGGACAAAAAGGAGAACGTCGTCATTTCTCCTTCCACAGTCTATGAATCCCATCGCGACACACTCGCCCTCGTCTCACCCAATGCGCAAACCGCCTTTGCCGTGTTCAATGCGGCTACGGGCGAGCGGCTCGTTCCCTCTTCGAAGTCGCCTTACGGGCTGTCGTACGACAGTGTCGTGGTGCTGAAACCCGGCGCGAATGAATTCGGTGTGTACATCGCCCGACAGGTCAACAATCGGTTTGAGTTTGCCGACTTCCAGTGGGTGACCGTGATGTACAGCGAACTCAAGCCGCATGTCGCAACCATCAGCCCCACCCAGGGCAGCGCCGGCGATGCGTTGACCATCACCGGCTCGAATTTCGGCAAGGATAAAAACAAAGGCGAAGTGCATCTGTATTCGACCACCCGCGATATCATTCTCCCCACCATCGTGTCCTGGGACACCAACAGAATTGTCGTGACCATCCCCGAGGATGCAATCAGCGGGAAGGTGTATGTAAAGGTGAACGGCCTCGAGAGCGAGTACCGCGTCAACAGCGCGCATTTGCAATTCACCTTCAAACCGGGACCGGCAGTCATCCTCGCCGTCACGCCCGACCACGGTTATGGAGGCGATCAGATCACGATCAAAGGAAAGCGCTTCGGCAAAGGGTTGACGGGGAGCAAAATCGTCATCAATAATTTCGACCTCTTCCCGAACAACCCGGCGGAGATTCCCCAGTGGACGGATTCACTGATCACCATCATTCTCCCGAAGACCTGTGTCGGAGGCGACTTGCAGATGGTGAACTGGTCGGATGAAACGAAGAGCAGCAATATTGTGCAATTCACCATGGACGCGCCCACGGTCAGCGGCTTCGGACCGGCCTCCGGACCGGATCAGACCCTGGTCACCATCAGCGGCAGCAATCTCGGCGAGAGCGCCTTGTGGCCAGGGACCAGCCTCACGGTGGGTGGAAGCAAAGTGATTCTGGACAACTGGTCGAGAAACGCGGTGTCCTTCTACGCGAGTCAAAGCGGCGAGATTGTTCTGACCGTGTGCGGTACGGCCATTGTCGTGGGGCAGTTCACAAAAACGCCGTAGCCACGGCCCGGCCACGATCGATATACAGCACGCCATTCCGGCAATACGCCTCACGCAGCGTCCCGCCCGATCGCGGCATCACAGACGGCACGAGACCGGTCATGAACTTTCCAGGAAGTGCAGGGCCAGGGCCGCCGCGTGGAAGAGTTCCGTCGACCATGCATCCGTCGCATCTGGACGCCGCAGGAATGGTCGCACCTCCGAACGCAGTTGCTCGACCGGGATTCCTTCGATGCGCTCTCGCAATCGGAGCCGTACTTCGTCTGGAGTGAGCTGCTCCTTGCTTTGGCGATGGCCGCTGGCACGAAGACGCGCATCAAGCTGCTCGAGATCCAGCGGAATCTCGTTGGCCACAAACCAGAGAAAATCATACCAGTCCTTCCCCTTCACACGATTCCGCCACCCTCGACAGAGCAATGCGTGCATTTTTCCGGCGAACAAAGTGGGTGGCACGCAGCAGCGTACTGCGAACGGTATCGGTTGAAAGAGATAACGCATCTCCGTGCGACACGTCATTGGTGGCGTGACGTCCAGTTCGAGACGAATGCGAAGCGTGCTACCCGGAGCGATACTGTCGACATACGCGGTTGTGGAAGTGATGGAGAGCAGATAGCCGCGTGTGTCGGTTTTGAGAAAGGCCGATTGAATACTGCTGCGCCGGGATTTCTCCTTCCTCGCCAGCGACACGGAGAATCCAAGCGCCTCAAGTTCGCTTTGCACACCGGGCAGGAAGCGCTCCCACACAAAGTCCGCATCGGGCCGGATGAGCGTGAAATCCAGATCTTCGGAGAATCGATCGAGTCCATGCACGATACGTAGCGCGGTCCCTCCGTAGAACGCCGCATGTTCGAAGAACCGGGTTCTCCACAGCCCGAGCAGCGTTGCTTGCTGCAGTATTTCCCGTAGTGCCTGAACAGCGGCCTCCGTGGATTGCACCGGGTAGCGGGAAATCATACGCTCGATCGCCTCATGCATGTCTCGCGTCCCCTGTCCATTGCTGTAACGTTTTCATGGCGAACTCCACGCGGCGCGAGGTTGTGGACCTGCGAATCGCGGCAAGAACAGAGGGGCGCAATGTCGGGAATACCGAATCGTCCATGCGAAAGTCCTCAAGCAGGAGTCGCTCGACCTCAGGCGCGGATCGGAGTGCGGCGCCCGAGGCAAGCCAGGCGGCATCAGCGATCGCCTTTTCCGGCGTGGCGATGAACACCCGCTTCGCATGTACTTCCATCCAGGTCACTCCCACCGCGTATCCGACCGAGGGTAGCTGCGTGTACAGAAACAAGCCCAAGGAGGTTTGATACGCGCGGCCTCTGCCGAGACACATCGCGGTTGTCGCGGTGACCTGCTCCGGTATCATTCCATACAATTGCATCGCGGATTGCGCCGAGACATACGATGGACCATGCAGCAGATTCGAGAGCCATTCACGCGGTACCGGTTGCTTCCGCAGAGTTTCGGCAAACACATACAGCCCGCGCTTCACCTGCAGCACATGTCTACGTTGCAACAGAGCTCCGATACGGTTGCGCGGAGCGCTGTATTCGCCAAGGGCGTGCAGCAAGGTCTGGTAATCGAACACCTCTTCCGGTATGCGACGTCGCAGTTCAAGAATATCCACCAATTGTTCCATTGAACGTGCTATGTTGTCATAATGATTACATACTATGTAAAAATATGCAGAATATCAAGACTATGTAACAGCACTTCCCGTTTCGCGCCGCGATACCCCCATCTGGTGTTCACAAAAAAATGACGTCCCGCGAGAGGCGGGACGTCATTGAACATCGAAGCTGTCGAAGCGTTATTTCGCCTGCGTCTTCACCCAGTCGGTGGTGACGGATTTCGGACGCGTGATGGGCATGCCCATGGCGCGTGCGACCACCGCCTGCGAGGCGATGCCCAGGGCGCGGCTCACGCTGAACAGCACGGTGTAGTAGTCGAATTCCGTGAGGCCGTAGTGGTAGAGCAGCGCGCCGGAACCCGCGTCAACATTGGGCCAGGGATCGGCGATTTTCTGCACCTGGCGCAGCACGCCCGGCACCACATCGAACACGTTCGACACGGTTTCGAACACGGGATCGCCAGCGCAGTACTGTTTGCCAAAGGCCAGGAAGCTGTCGAAGCGCGGGTCGGTGATGCGCAGCACGGCGTGACCGTAGCCCGGCACGACTTTACCCGCATTGAGCGTATCCCAGGCGAATTTCTCGAGTTCCTCCTTGCCCGGCGTACCGCCGAACTGCTCGTTGACTTCGAGAATCCACTTGAGGCATTCCTGATTGGCGAGACCGTGCAGCGGACCCGCGAGTCCGTTGAGCCCGGCGCTCAGCGCATAGTACAGATCCGACAATGCGGAGCTGACCGTCGCCGCGGAGAAGGCGCTGACGTTGCCTCCTTCGTGGTCGCTGTGCAGCACGAGGTACAGGCGCATGAGTTTGGTGAATTCGCCGTTCGGATCGCCGAGACCGAGCATGTGCACGTAGTTCTGCGCCCAGTCGACATCGGGCAGCGGAGCGATGGGATCGCCCTTGCCGAAGCGCTTGCGGTAAATCCACGCGGCGATGGTGGGCAGCTTGGCGATGATGTCTAGCGCGTCGTCGAGCGTGGCTTCCCAGTATTGATCCTTCTTCATCCCTTCGTTGTAGCGGCGGGCGAAGACGGACTCTTTCTGCATGATGAGAATGGCCGTATTGAACATGGTCATCGGATGCGAATCGGCGGGCATGGCCGAGAGCACGTCCCACACGTACGAGGGCACGTCCATGCGTGAGCGCAGCTGCGCCTGCAAGTCGGCAAGGGCGTCGGCATCGGGCAGTTGTCCGACGAGCAACAGGTACAATATTTCTTCGGGAAGCTTATCCGCCAGGTGCTTGAGTTCGATTCCGCGGATGATCAGTCCCTTGTCGGGCGGCACCTCGGAGGTGTCGCACACGAGGCCTTTCACACCGCGCATGCCGCCGTACACCTGCTTCAGGGTGACTTGCGAGACGACGGTATCACCGTGCTGGGATACGAGATTTTTGATTTCGTCGCGCAGCGGCGGAAAAACGGAGGCCAGGGTTTCCTGTAAAGATGGCATGGTCCTTCCTCTTGTTAAAGGGTCAGTGAAGTGAGTATGGTGAAGACTCGTTATATGGTCACGATGGATCCGTCGGAGGAAATCGCACCCCGTGTTGCCGTACATTGTGAACTATTGCGGCTGCCAACAATCGGGCGAGGCAAGCTCGTTCGGCTGATGTGCCGCACAATCACGTCAGGATGCGGTCGCGCGCAAGACTACAACGCGCTGCGGGAGCGAAGATATTCCGACAGGCGGATAATAGATAAAACAGCGGAAAAATGAAAGCAATTCCACGGAGACGCACTTTTTTTCACTCATCCCGCCCTCGGACGCGGTATTGCGCTGAAGCGGATGCGGTGGTTTGTTTTTTCTCGAATACATTTTCGTATATTGAAAGCATTCACTGGATCGTAATTGGGACTGGCGCCGGCCGGCGGCCGGCTTCCTGATCGTTTCTTCGTTTCACGTTGTCCCAGGAGCGCTTATGTACGATCACGAGGAACTCGTCAATGTCGCCGCCGGTGTGCTTCGCCGCGATGGCAAGGTGTTGATATGCCAGCGTGGCATCAATCACCGCTACGGCCTGAAGTGGGAGTTTCCCGGCGGCAAGGCCATACCGGGCGAGCGCATGGTCGAATGCCTTGAGCGCGAGCTGGAGGAGCAGCTGGACATTCGTCCCGTGAAAGCGAAGGAATTGCGCACGATTCAGGCCACGTATCCCGATGGCGGAAAATTCCAGATCACCTTTTACCTCGTCACCACCTGGGAGGGCGAGGTGAGCAATAACGTGTTCGAGGACATCGCCTGGGTCACACTGGATGAAATCTCGAACTATGAGATGCTGCAAGGATCGCTGCCGATTCTCCCCTTCCTCTGATGACTGCACATGTTTCCTCCACAGTGGACGCCCGGGAAGCACGCCGAATCCACGGGCTGCTCCTGCGTTGGTACCGCGCCAACGCCCGGGTGTTGCCGTGGCGGGATCACCACGATCCCTACGCCATTCTCGTGAGCGAGATCATGCTGCAGCAGACACAAGCCGCCCGCGTGCTCGAGCATTTGCCTCGCTGGCTCGAGCGCTTCCCCGACATATCGGCACTCGCGCGGGCCACGCGCCGCGACGTGCTGCTCGCCTGGGCCGGCATGGGCTACAATCGCCGGGCCATAGCGCTGCATGAGGCCGCGCAGCGCATTCTGCACGCGCACAATGGTTGTGTACCTTCGCACATCGAGGACTTGCTCGCCCTTCCGGGTGTCGGCGTCTACACCGCGCATGCTGTGCGCTGCTTTGGCTTCCGCCTGCGCGAGGCCCTGGTGGATGTGAATGTCCGCCGCGTGTTCTCGCGCCTGTTCGTAGCACAACGCAGCGAAAGCGATATGGAGTCCGAAGCGTGGAGCTGGGACACCGCACGGGACATGCTGCCGCCGCGCGCCTTTTACAACTGGAATCAGGCATTAATGGATCTCGGCGCGCTCGTCTGCACCGCGCGTGCGCCGCGCTGCGCGCAGTGTCCCCTCTCCTCCGCCTGCGCCTCGGCCTTCAAGCTGTTGCCCTCGGAGCGAGGACCGCGGGGCCTCGTGCGCGAAACCCCGCGCCGCATTCATCGCGGACGCATTCTGCAACTGCTACGCGAGGCGCCCGCGCATACGCTCGGATTCGAGGAACTGCTCGCCGCGGTGTATGGCCCGCGGACCGATGGCGTGCAACTGCTCGAGGACGCGCTGCGCACGCTGGAAGCCGATGGCCTTGCGCGCCGTATTGCCGCGCACGACGGATCGCGTACATTGCGGGTGGAGTTGGCCGAATGAACATCGACAGCGCACATCGCGACGAGTTGCTCGCCGCCTACACCGCACACGCGGCGGAAATACGGAGCACGTTGGCCGAATTCCGCGCAGTGCCCGCCACGCGGCATTTCTACGAACTGTGCTTCTGCATGATGACGCCGCAATCCAGTGCCTTGCAATGCGCCGCTGTGGCCGCCGAACTCGAGCGCCGGGGATTTCGTGAACATGCCTTCGATCCCACCGGCCTGCTGCGCTCGCATGAGGGCGGCTATGTGCGTTTCCACAACACCAAGGCGCGGCGTCTCTTGCAGCTGCGCGGGCAATGGCCCGCCGTGCGCGAGTTGCTTGCCGACGCTCACGACGACAAGGAACTCCGCGACGCGCTGGCCGAAAGCGTTGCGGGCATTGGCATGAAAGAGGCGAGCCATTTTGTGCGGAATATCGGCCGCACGCGCGTGACGATTGTGGATCGACATATCCTGCGCAACCTCGTACGCCTCGGCGCGCTGGCCGAATGGCCGAAGAGCATCGGCAGGCGCATGTATCTCGATATCGAGCGGCGTTTCGAATGCGTCGCCCACGCACTGGGCATTCCGCCCGACGAACTGGATCTGCTGCTCTGGCGGCGCGAAACCGGCTTCATTCTGAAATGACCATGCACCCATCCGACACATCTCCGGGCGAGGCGATGACACCGAATACGTTCCGTGCGACAATGGACAACGCCGCACCCGCCTTTCGCATGACGGACGTGCGCTTCGGCTATGCCGACGCTCCGGTGTTGCGCGACGTGCGGTTGGACATCGCCGCGGGCTCGTTCACAGGTGTCATCGGTCCGAATGGCGCGGGCAAAACCACGTTGCTGCGCCTGCTCACAGGCATGCGCACGCCCGATGCGGGCGAAGTGCGCTGTATGGACCGCCGCATCGAGAGCATTCCACCGCGGCAGCGTGCGCGCCTGATGGCGTTGGTGCCGCAATTCGAGGAGACCGTGTTCGCCTTTCCCGTGCGCGACATGGTGCTGATGGGACGCGCTCCGCATGTGCGGGGATGGGGTTTCGAACGCGCTGAAGACGACGAAGCGGCGGAACGCGCCATGCGGCTCGCGGGTGTGCTCGATCTGGCCGGTCGCTCCGTCACCGATCTCTCGGGAGGCGAGTTGCATCGCGTGCTCATCGCACGCGCACTCGCGCAGGATACGCCCATACTGTTGCTCGACGAACCCAACGCGCATCTCGATCTTCGCCATCAGGTGGCACTGTTCGAATTGCTCCGCGCATTGCATGCGGAGGGACGGAGTATCGTCTGCGTCACCCACGATCTGAACCTGGCCGCGCGCTACTGCGAACGTCTGCTGTTGCTGGCCGACGGCGGCATCGCCGCGGACGGCGCACCTCTGGATGTGCTCACACCCGAGCGCATACACGAACACTTCGGCGTGCGTGCCGATGTGCGCGCGGACGCACTCGGCGCGCAGGTGCGCGTGCTCGGACTCGCCTGACAGCGCGGCGGAGGCGCCAGGCGGCTTGTCTATTGCCCGAACTTGCCTATCTTGTTGCATGGTACAGACACGAAGAGAAATCCGAGAAAAAGCAATGCAGGTCCTGTACGCCTATGAGATATCGCAGGAACCTGTGGAGATGCTGCTGGAGTCCATCGCCGGCGAGGAGCTGAACGACGACGAGGAGCAGTATCGATTCGCGCAAGCGCTGGTGTTCACCACGCTCAATCATCGCAGCGAGGCCGACGAGCTGATTCGCATGAAGGCCACGAACTGGGACATCGACCGCATCGCCACGCTGGATCGCGTGTTGCTGCGCCTCGGTGTCGCCGAATTCCTGTACTTCCCCGACATTCCGACCAAAGTCACCATCAACGAATGTGTCGAAATCGCCAAGCGCTTCAGCACCGAGCAGAGCGGGCGTTTTGTCAACGGCATACTCGACAGCATTCTCTCGACACTCAACGCCGAGGGCCGCATCCGCAAGCAGGGGCGCGGCCTGATGAACAGCTGACAGCAGCAGATCGCGAGTCCACGCATGACCGTCACCACCGCCACCCTGGTTGCCCGTGACAAGCTTCGCCGTATCCGTTACGGTTGGTACATGTACGATTGGGCGAATTCCGCTTTCGCCATCACCATACTCGCGGCGCTGTTCGGACCATATTTCGACAAAGTAGTAGTGCCTGCGGGCGGAGTGAACATTCCGCTGCTCGGCATTCAGGGACTATCC
>Ga0208462_1000538_pt1 | contig 37251 bp, 51 predicted proteins | sample AD_SCU001_MetaG_FD_184452 | JGI IMG/M metagenome (GOLD analysis project Ga0208462, IMG submission 184452) | Active sludge microbial communities of municipal wastewater-treating anaerobic digesters from China - AD_SCU001_MetaG (SPAdes) (version 2) | ecosystem: Engineered > Bioreactor > Anaerobic...
AGGACTCCCCGGGACAGCGTCAGGGGGGGCATCAGCGGCAGGAGCCACGAGATCCAGAGGCTTATCGGCCGGTCCCTGAGGGCAGGTACAGCCCTGGAACTTCTGGGAGAGCGCACAGTCTGGATCGACTGCGATGTGCTCCAGGCCGACGGTGGGACCAGGACTGCCGCCATTACCGGAGGTTTCGTGGCCCTGGTGGACGCCCTCAGGTGGCTTTTCGCCAGGAGGTGCGTCGATACGATACCATTGAAGTGCTTCGTGGCCGCCCTGAGCGTAGGCAAGGTTGACGGTGAAATTGTCGCGGACCTCTGTTACGGAGAGGACAGCCGGGCCGAGGTGGACTTCAACATCGTCATGAACGAATTCGGCGACTTCATAGAGGTGCAGGGGACCGCCGAAGGGGATGTCTTCTCCAGAAAAGAGCTGGTTGAGATGCTGGATCTGGCTGGAAGTGGTATTTCATCCCTGATAGATATCCAGAAAAGTGCCCTGGGGTTCACCGGGGAAGAAGAGAGGGAACTGGCAGTTGCCAGGGATCGTATTCGCCAGCTGGAACAGAAATAAGCACCTCGAGATGAGCTCTCTCCTGGCCCCCGCGGGTGTCGATCTTCTCTTCGGCCCCGACCTTGCCGGTGCAGGGGAAGTTCCTGAAGTCGACGAGGACAGGGATACCTACGCCGGCAACGCTGTCATCAAGGCCCTGGCATGGTCATTGGCCCTTGGCAGGCCTGCCCTGGCCGATGACAGCGGGCTAGAGGTCAGCTCCCTCAATTGGGGGCCGGGAGTGATGTCGGCAAGGGTCGCCCCAGACGATGCAGCGAGGATCCAATGGCTTCTTGGCAAGATGGAAGGGATCTCTGAAAGGAGAGCCCGATTCGTGGCAGCCCTGGCGCTTTTCTTCCCTGAAAGGGGTATATGGCTCCTTGCCGGAGGTTCCTGCTACGGCAGCATAGCCGTGGAGCCCTCGGGGATCTACGGTTTCGGCTACGATCCCCTCTTCGTGCCTCAAGGTTACAACGAAACGCTTGCAGTTCTCGGGCCAACGGTAAAATCGAGAATATCCCACAGGTCTGTAGCTGCAAGAGCCCTTTCCCGTATGCTGACAGGCGGTTGTGTGGTAGAATAAATCTTCGTTTCAGGCCAAGAATCATCTGGGAGGTGCAAGGCGTGAAGGTTTTCCTCACGGTCGTTCACGTGATCGTTTCGATCTCGGTGATGGCGGTTATCCTCATGCAGCAGCGCAAGCAGGGCGGCTTCACCGGTGTTTTCGGAGGCGGGACCCAGGCCGATGCCGCAGGGGGACAGTGGCAGAGGTTCTCCGTCCTCACCAAGGCGACAATCGTTCTAATGGCCGTCTTCCTGGTAACATCATTGATCCTGGTTCTCATGTCCTGATCCCGGGGTGAGGGCGATGGACTCCCCGAGACTCAACAGGCTCTCCGACGTGGCCGCCTTTGAGCCAGGGACGGCAAGGCTCTTGAGTGCGACCCACGAGGAGATCCTGTCCGGCAAGACCACCGACGTCTATTTCGTCAAGACCAGGGATATCCTCGATGCCTGTGGAAGGCTGGACGTACCTGTGGTCGCGGAGATCTTCGCCAGGCACGGCGGAGTGTTCGCCGGAATCTCCGAGGTGGTCAGGCTCCTGGAAGGTTCCGGCGTGGAGATCCTCTCCCTCAAGGAAGGAGACACCTTCAGCCCCAGGGAGGTAGTGACCAGGATCAGCGGTCCCTACTCGGCCTTTGGCATGTACGAGACGGTGATCCTGGGAATGCTTGCCAGTTCGACGGGTTGGGCCACCGCTGCCAGAGAATGCGTGGATGCCGCGGGAGGCAGGCCCGTACTCTCCTTCGGCGCAAGGCATGTTCACCCCGCCGTCTCGTCGGTAATGGAGAGGGCTGCTGTTGTAGCCGGAGGCTGTGTGGGCGCCAGCTGCATTCTTGGAGCGAAGCTTGCAGGAATAGAGCCCAGGGGTACCATCCCTCACGCCGCAATACTTCTTGCAGGCGACACACTCCAGATAGCGAAGGTCTACGATGACTTTCTCCCCGATGGGGAGCCCCGGATCATCCTTGTGGATACCTTTCATGATGAGGCCGAGGAATCGCTCAGGATAGCGTCGGAATTGGGGAAAAGGCTATCGGGGGTCAGGCTCGACACCCCCTCGGAGCGGGGAGGAGTGACGCCGGAACTGGTCCGTGAGGTTCGCCATAGGCTGGACATGGCCGGTGCCTCCCATGTGGATATTATCGTATCGGGCGGGATCAACCCCGAAAGGATAAAGGTCCTTTCCGAGGCGGGCGCCGCATCCTTCGGTGTCGGGAGTTATATTGCCCATGCGGCACCGAGAGATATGACAATGGATATCAAGGTGGTAGACGGCAAACCTCTGGCCAAGAGGGGGAGGATCCCAGGCATAACAGAGAACCCCTTCCTCGAAAGGATTCTCTGAAAGGTTCCGGCATCAGTCGTCCTTGACACCCACGGGGCGCTTAGATAGAATAAGCACCGCTCTGCGTTTTTGCGGTGTCTGCAGGGAAGGTAAATTATTGTGTCCGCTGCTTCCGGCGGCGTGGCGATAAGGAGAGGAACACAAGAAATGGCTGTAAATTCAACCTACATGGCAAAGAAGGAACAGGTAGAGAGAAAATGGTTCGTCGTTGACGCCACCGACAAGGTGCTCGGAAGGCTGGCCGCCCAGGTTGCCATGATCCTCCAGGGCAAGAACAAGCCAACCTATACTCCCCACGTGGATACCGGCGATTTCGTGATCGTCATCAACGCCGACAAGATAAAGATAACGGGGAGGAAACTTGAGAGGAAGTACGTCTATCGCCACAGCGGATACAAGGGCGGGCTGAAGGCAACCTCTTACGGCACCTTCATGGAGAAGTACCCCGACCGCCTTTTTGAGAGGGTCGTCAAGGGAATGCTTCCCAAGAACCGTTTGCACTTTGAGAAGAAACTTAAGGTCTACGCCGGTCCAGAACACCCGCATACAGCTCAGAAGCCGGAGCCGATAGAGATCTAGGAACGCCACAGGGAAGGGAGGGAAAAGAAGATGAAGCGAACCGAATATTACTGGGGTACTGGGAGACGCAAGGCCTCCCTTGCAAGGGTGAGGGTGCGTTCCGGAAACGGGACCCTGAAGGTCAACGAGCGCCCTGCCGATGAATACTTCCCTCGTGGCGTATGGCAGACACAGGCCTTCGAGGCGCTGAGGGCGTCGGGACTTGAGGGCAAGGTCGATGTCTTCGTTAATGCCAGCGGAGGCGGTCTGACCGGGCAGTCAGGTGCTGTCAGGCTGGGCCTCGCAAGGGCTCTGCTCAAGATGAACCCCGAGCTTAAACCGACACTCAGGAAGTTCGGGCTCCTTACCAGGGACCCCAGGATGGTTGAGAGGAAAAAATTCGGCCAGAAAGGCGCCCGCGGAAAGAGGCAGTACTCGAAGCGTTAATTTACCGCGGTTTTGCCTGCAACAGATAGATCAGGACGCCCGCCTTAAGGCGGGCGTCCTTTTTTTCCTGTTGACCGCGCTGTCTGCCGAGTATAGGATGAAATTGCAGGTCCATGCGACAGGAACGAAGGAGATGAAAATGGAAGAGTGCCATAGTACCGGTTCCCAAGACGATTGTACCGCAGAAGAGAGGGTGATCTCCGGGCACGGTTAGGAAGCCGTACTTTTTCCTCATAACTCCTCCCGGCAGCAGGATATCCTTCCAGCCGAACTGATCACCCTCAGAACAGAGAAAAGGCAAATACCAGAGAGACCAAGGGGTACCCGCGTATCGACCCCCGGTAACTTAGGGAGGTTGGGGTGGTGCCGGTTGTTGTTCCTGGTCAGGCCGAACGGGGGTGAATCAGCCATGAAAGAGAGACTGGACCGTCTTTACAGCCAGATAGAGGACCTCATGTCGGAACACAGGTTCCCGGAGACCAAGGAGGCACTGTCTACGATGGAGCCTGCCGACATAGGCGAGATGCTGGTGGAGGCGCCCCGAGCCAAGAGGGTCCTCATATTCCGTCTGTTGCCGAAGGACCTTGCCATCGAGGTGTTCGAGCACATGGAGGGAGCGGAGAGAGAGGAGCTTCTTGACAGCTTCACCGAGAAAGAGGCGGCCGAGATCATCGAGGAGATGTCCGATGATGACCGTACGGCCCTTCTTGACGAACTTCCGGCGAAGACGGTTAAGAAGCTGATGCAGCACCTTTCTCCCGAGGAGAGGAAGCTGGCGAACCGGCTTCTGAACTACCCCGAGGATTCTGCCGGCAGGATCATGACGGCAGAGTACATAGGGCTGAAGGCCTCGATGACGGTGACGGAGGCGCTGCAGCACATACGGAGGGAGGCTCGGAGCAAGGAGACCATATACAGCTGTTTTGTGATGGACGGTGAGCGCCACCTTCGTGGGGTCGTGGACCTGGAGGACATAATACTGGCGCAGCCCGAGACGCCCATATCGGACCTGATGGACGATGACCCGGTGTTCGTTACGACGCAGACGGACCAGGAGAAGCTGGCCCAGGTGATGTCGCGCTACGACCTTCACGTGATCCCTGTGGTGGACCTTGAGAACCGTCTTGTGGGGATAGTAACCTTTGATGACGTTCTTGACATTGTCGAGGAGGAGGCCACCGAGGACTTCGAACGCATGGCCGGTATACAGCCCATAGAGGAGAGGTACCTTGATACGGGGGTCTTCACACTTGCGAGGAAGCGCCTTCTCTGGCTGGTCATATGCATCATGGCCCAGGCGATAAGCTCTTCGGTTCTCAAGAGATATTCGGTTACCATCGAGAGCGTGGTGGCCCTGACCTTCTTCATCCCGCTGCTGATAGGTACCGGGGGGAACGCCGGTATGCAGTCGGCCACTCTTATGATACGCGGAATAACGCTGGGGGACATAGACTGGAAGAACCTGGGCCATATATTCCTGAGGGAGATACTGACAGGGCTTCTGTTGGGGATCCCTCTGGGGCTTCTGGCCATTGGGAGGGCCTACATGCTCGGAACAGGGCCGAGCGTGGCGCTGGTGGTGGCCTTTGCCCTTATCTCGGTGGTCATGCTGGGCAACCTTGCCGGGGTGGCTCTTCCGGTAATAGCGAGGGCAGTAAGGATCGACCCGGCGGTCATGTCAGGCCCCTTCATAACGACCACCGTCGACGTGGTGGGACTCCTGGTCTACTTCGAGATCGCCCGCCGAGTGCTCGGAGTAGGGTAAAGACCCCGTGATGCGTGATTCGTAAAACGTGGGCCTTAAGATCAAGGGTGTAAACAGTGGACGATGAAGGGAAAAACCGAAAGGTATGGTTCATGGATCCACAAGATGAATTCACAGTGCCGGAAGCGAAAATGCCTCCGGCCTTTTTGTTGCGGTTTTCGACTCACGCTTACGGTTCTGGATTGACAGACCGGTCGGTCTGTGATAGCCTCCTTGCTGTTCTGCAGCCTGTTCGGTCTGGAGGAGATGGGATGTCCGATCCTTTGGAGACAAGGGAGAAAATAATGCAAGTAGCCCGTAGCCATTTCGCGAGAAAGGGTTTCCACGGGACCAGCATGGAGTCCATAGTCAAGGACGCATCCTTGAGCAAGGGGGCCCTTTATTGGCATTTCAGGAGCAAGGGGGAGCTTTTTGCAGCAGTCCTCAAGAAAGAGGTTGAAAGTATCATTCAGAACTACGTTGATGGCCCCTCGGAAGCCGAGAAAGACGTAAATGCCTTCGTCACCCTTCGAGGAGAGCGAATTATCGACATGCTCTGGGGTGATCCGGAGATGCGCCTGCTCTTTTTCACGCTTTTAATAGAGAGGCTCAGAGGTGGAGAAGAGGGCAGGGAACTTTCTGATATCGCGGGGGACCTCCTGAATTCAATTCAGGAGAAACTGTGGCCTGTTGCCCGGGAGGCCATACCGGCCTTCCGCAACAGCGAAACCAGAAACCTCTACGATAAATTCCTTATGACCCTGCGGTTCCTTATGCACGGAATAATCATGGAGATGGGTTTCCGTCTGGATCTTGATTCGGCGAAGGAGTGCTGGCGGTTCGCCATAAGCCGTTTCGATTTCAAAAGCGAGGTTTAAAGATGACGCGGCAAAGAAGATACCTTGCAATTATTTTTGTGATGTTATCCCTTCTGGTGATCGCCCTGGGAAGAAGGGCATGGGCCGATACGGGGCTCCTGCTGGACGAGGCCCTGGTGGTATCACTTGCGATGGAGAACAACCCCCAGATAACTATCGCCGAAAAGAGAGTTGAACAGGCAAGAGCCAGGGCAAGGGGGGCATCCTCAGGGAAGGCTCCCGTACTTTCGGTCTCCGCTCTTTACCAGGAGACCTACAGCGATCCTCAATACCCTTTGGTGACCAATGATCCATTCCTTGAAGGTTATGCTCTTGGTGGATTCCGCAAGACCTGGAGGACGGCCCTTTCCCTCTCCTGGCTCATCTACAGTAGCGGTGCTGTGGAGAACAGCATCCGTGCCGCCGAACTCTCCGTCGATGCGGTAAGGGCCGAATCGCAGAGGACGGCCCAGCTCGTTGCCCACGCGTCAAGGAACGCTTTCTTCGAACTCCAGAGGACTCGGGCCAGGGCCTCCGTGGCCGAAGAGGCCTATGAGCTGGCACAGGAGCACAGGAGGAGGGTCGAGGCCCTCTACAGGAACGGAATAGTGGCAAAGAACGAGCTCCTGAGGGTTGAAGTGGCCGTCTCCGAAGCGGAGCTTAACCTTATCCGGGCGGAGAGCGGCATAGAGGTCGCTTTCAGCGCTCTTGAAAGGTCTGTCGGCACGACCATCAGAGGCAGGTACCGGCTCCCCGAACCGCGGAGTGAGCCGGGCTCCATCGAAATGCCTCTGGACCCTGTTACAGCAGCCCTGGCAAACCGCCCCGAGTTCAGGGCTCTCGAGTCTTCGGTGCGATCGGCAAGGTCCATGGCCGCAGCGGCCGTGGGAGAGAAGGGGCCCTCGGTTTATTTCCAGGGAGACGCCTTATCGGTGGGGCAGACCTTCTACCCCGACGCAATGGACGACTGGAAGATCTCCATTGTGGCGGAATGGAAACTCTACGATGGAGGCAAGTCAAAGGCCCGAAAGGATGAAGCCCTTGCTCTGGCTGACGAACTTTTGCAGCGGGTGGAGGACATGAAGCACCAGGTGGACCTGGAGGTATCGGTAGCTTCCCTCGATCTCCGATCGGCCCTGCAGCGCCTGGAGGTTGCCAGGTCACAGGTGACCCTCGCGGAGGAGGATCACCGAATGGCTGTGGCAAGGTACTCGGCCCAGGTGGGGACTAGCATCGACGTACTCGACGCCAGGGTGGCCCTCTCCGGATCGAGAACCCAGCTCGTCGACGCCGTCTACGACGCGTTGAAGGCCTGGTCCGACATGAAACTGGCACTTGGTGAGGAACAAAAGACCCTCGGGGATAAAAGGTGATAGACATGAGAAAGACGCTGGTTCTGATATTAATTGTTGCGATCTTCGCAGGACTTATCGTTTTCAGGGGGTATCAGCAGAAACAGGTCAAGAGCGCTCTCCCCGAAGAGGAGATCGCAAGGGTGGAAACCGTCTCACTCCGGGAGATGGACCTTGCCGAGGTTGTGGAGTTTACCGCCAGCATCATGCCCGAGGAGCAGTCGGCCGTCGTTCCCAAGGTTCCCGGGAGGACCGTTCTGGAGGTATTCGTCTCCGAAGGGGACAGGGTCAGGAAGGGGCAGCCACTGGCATCCCTCGACACCAGCCTGATCAGACAGCAGCTCGATGAGGCCAGGACCTTTTTCGAGACCGCAGCAGCCGACCACGAACGCTACCAGTCCCTATACGAGGATGAAGTGGTAAGCAGACAGGCTGCAGACCAGGCCAGAGCTCGTTACATGCAGGCAAGATCCGCCTACGAGCAGGCCAGGATAATGAGCAGCTATCATACCATAACAGCTCCGACGGATGGCATTGTGGCAAGGCGTTCCATCGACCCCGGCGATACGGCCGCGCAGGGGCCGGCCTTCCTTATCTTCAGGCAGGACAGAGTAAAGGCCGTGGGTGCCGTCCCCGAAAGGCAGTTCCCGGACATAGGTATCGGAGACAGGGTCATTCTCTCGGTGGATGCCATCCCGGAAAGGGAGTTCGAGGCCGTTGTCTCCAATATCTCCCCCGTCATAGATCCCGCAACCCGTACGGGTAAGGTAGAGGTGACCTTACCCTCCGAAGGGACCATCCTGCCCGGAATGTTCGCCAGGGCCAGGATAACCTCCGGCGGGAGAAAGGCCATGGTGCTCCCCCGTGAGGCTGTCAGCCGCCTGGCTGGTACCGGCGAGACTGCGTGCTACGTTGCAGAAGAAGGCAAGGCCGTTCTTCGCATCATTGTCACCGGACTGGAACAGGAGGGTTTCGTAGAGGTCACCGAAGGTCTTGAGCCCGGCGAAGAAGTGATCACCACCAGGTCCAGGAATATCAGGGACGGGACCAGGATAGAGGTGTACAGAAGGTGAAGCTCCCCGAGATCTCCGTCAAACGCCCCATTATGACCTTGATGGTCTTTCTCGCCGTCCTGGTCATAGGTTCCATATCTTTCCTCAACCTGCAGCTCGATCTTCTGCCGAAGATCGAGCCGCCCGTCATGACAGTGATAACCCCCTGGCCCGGAGCCTCGGCGAGCGATGTGGAGCAGAGGATAACGAAGGTTATGGAGAACAGCCTCTCCATGCTGGAGGGGGTGGACGATATAATCTCCAAGTCCATCGACAACATCTCTGTGGTCTCGGTTAAGTTCAAATGGGGTGTGGATCTGAACGTCCGGGCCGGGGACGTGAGGGATGCCGTCAACTTTGCCAAGAGGGAACTTCCCTCCGATGCGGAGGAGTCGGTTGTCCTCAGGATAACGTCGGGGACTATCCCCGTCGTGGAGGTCACCATGACCGCCGAAAGGTCCTACCAGGGGCTCTCCCACTTCGTTGACAAGAACGTCGTCGAGGAGCTGTCCAGGGTTCCGGGAGTAGGCCAGGTCCTCGTCTTCGGAGGTGTCGGAAGGGAGATCCAGATCCTCCTCGATGTCGAAAGGCTCGAGGCCTTCCGTTTGTCACCCGATACCATAGCAGGCGTTCTCGAGAGGGAGAACCTAAATATCCCTGCCGGTTCCCTGAAAGAAGGACAGACGGAATATTTCATCAGGGTGCCGGGCAGGTTCTCATCGGTGGAGGAGATAAGGAACACCATCGTGGGGATCCATAAGGGCAACCCCGTCAAGATCGGCGACATCGCCGAAGTAAGGGACGGATACAGGGAGTTGACCATGAACGGCTGGCAGGGCGACAAGGCCGCCGTCGTAATGATAATAATGAAGAACAGTGACGCCAACACCATCGAGGTCTCCCGGATGGTACTGGACAGGCTGGCCTCTCTCAGGGAGGAGAGCTTCCCCTCTGACGTTGAGTACGAGGTGGTCATGAACACCGCCGACTTTATCATGAACGCCATATCCAACCTCGGAAGGTCCCTGATGGCGGGGATCGCGCTGGTCTTTCTCGTCACCTGGGCGTTCCTGAAGAGATTCAGGGCATCACTGATCGTGGCCGGGGCCATACCCTTCTCGCTGATCATCACCTTCATCGCCATGGGGCGTCTTGACTACACGATAAACATATTTACCCTCTCGGCTCTCGCCATGGCGAGCGGTATGGTCGTGGACAACGCTATCGTCGCCACCGACCAGATCATCTTCCACATAGAGCAGGGCAGCCGACGCCGGGTCGCGGCGGTCCTGGGAGCCAGCGAGATCGGCTCGGCATTGTTCGCTTCGACGCTGACGACCATAGTGGTTCTCCTGCCCCTGGCCTTTTTATCCGGACTGGTAGGTGTTTTCTTCTCGGCCCTCACGGTTGTCATGGTGCTGGCCGTATCGGCATCGCTCTTCGTGAGCCTTACCTTCATTCCCATGATGGCGAGCAAGTTCTTCGGGCGGGAGCCGGGAAAACTGGGGATACACCAGGTCACTGAGAGATTCTTCTCCGCCATGGAGGATATCTATTCATCCATGCTGGTCTGGGGTCTTGAGAACCGAAAGAAGGTCATCGCATCGGCTCTTCTGTTGCTCCTTCTCACCTTCCTGGGGTTCCGCACCATCGGCACTGAACTTACCCCGGATCCGGACACGGGAGACATCTCCATAACCTTCTCCCTTCCCGAGGGTACCAGGCTGGAGGTAACCGATGAACTGGTCAGGGAGGTGGTCTCCTACTGCCAGGAGACCATTCCCGAGGCTCAACTGGTCTTCGGAATGGACGGAATGGAGGAGGGGGGCTTCTCCGTCGCAGTAGGTCAGCAGGCCGGACCCAACATCGGCACCATAGGGATCAAGCTTGTGGACAAGAACGAAAGGGACAGGTCCGCCTTCGAAATAGCCAACGATATCCGGAACTGGATCCGTACCAAGCCGGGCATCGAGGATATGACCGTGCTGGTCAGTTCTCCGATCAAGGCGATGTTCATGGGCTCAAAGCCGCTGGATATAGAAATCTATGGCGACGACCTGAAACAGGTGACTGGGGTTGCGGAGATGATCGCGTCGGGGCTTGCCGAGATACCCGGCACGGCGGACATCTCTGTCAGCCGCAGGCAGGACCGGCCGGAACTATGGGTGGAACCCGACAGGGAAAAAGCTGCCCACCTGGGCGTGAACACCGCCGCGATCTCACGTACGGCGAGGATCTATTTCGCCGGTTACGAGACCAGCGAATCCTTCTGGGAGGGGGAGAACGACTTCCCCATCAGGGTGAGGCTCAGAGGAGAACAGAGGAACAACAGGGAGATATTCGGAAGGTTGACCGTGCCATCAGGATCGGGGGCTCCTGTCCGGCTTTCTTCTGTGGCGATGATGAAGGATGAGGTTGGCCCGCCGCAGATCGAGCGCAAGAACAGGCAGAGGTACGTCACCGTCGGCGCCAACGTTCACGGGCGTTCTCTGGGAGAGGTGACCGTCGATGCCAGGAGGATGGTAGAGGCCATGGAGATCCCCGAGGGTGTCAGGGTATCCTTTGGAGGCCAGATCCGGGAACAGCAGGATGCCTTCCAGCAGATGGGACTTCTGGTCCTGCTCGGCATAATGCTTGTCTACATGGTCATGGCGGGTCAGTACGAGGCCTACCTGGATCCCTTCGTCATCCTCTTCAGCATTCCCTTTGCTCTAACGGGAGTGGTCTTCGCCTTCCTCGTGACGGGGCTCTACATATCCATGCAGGCCCTGCTGGGGATCATCATGCTCGTAGGTATCGTGGTCAATATAGCTATAGTGCTGGTGGATTACATCAACCTGGTCAGGGCCAGGGGTGCCCGTCTCAGGGACGCCATAGCCGAGGCGGGACGAAGGCGTCTCAGGCCGGCCTTCATGACCACCCTGACAACCTTCTTCGGAATGCTGCCCATGGCTTTAAGCCGTGGGCAGGGAGCGGAGATTTGGCGCCCCCTGGCGGTCTCGGTCATGGGTGGTCTCCTTGTCTCCATGCTTGTGACCATGCTCCTGGTCCCTGTTGTCTACAGCATTGTCGAAGAGAAGATCAGAAAACAGCCCAGGTTCGTGGAGGCCAGGGAGGCTGCTCGATCATGAAGATGCTATGGATCATTTGCAATGAAAGCATAGGAGAAGACCTCATGGAAAGGGTGCTCGACAGGGACGGTGTGGAGGGGTACACCGTCTGGCGGGATGTGCTGGGAAAGGATAACGTTGGGAACAAGACCCACTGGGGTGATGCCGTTTTCCCCGGACGGAACTGGGTCTTAATGATCTTCGGCTCCGAAGGGACTATCGACGGGGTTATCGAGCGCTACAAAACCTTCAGGGAGGAGCCCTACATCAGAAAGGCCGGTATCAAGGCCTTCATCCATAGCGCCGATGAGGTCGGCTAGGTCCGGTCTGGCTAAAGCGGCCAGACCAGCGTGAGCATCGGTACAGCGGCCAGTATCACCAGCAGGTCTGTAGGGAGTCCCATTTTCCAGTAGTCGCTGAAGGAGAACCCCCCCGGTCCCAGGATCAGGGTGTTGTTCTGGTGCCCGATGGGTGTAAGGAAGGCGCATGAGGCGCCTATGGCCACGGCCATCAGGAAAGTGTCGGGGTTCACACCCAGCTGGAGGGCGACGCTCATCGATATGGGCGCCATAACAGCTGCGGTGGCGGCGTTGTTCATGAAGTCCGTCAGGACCATTGTCGAGGCCAGGATAACGGCAAGGGCGGCTACGGCCTTACCCCTTGCTACGGTAACCAGCAGGGACCGGGCGATCAGGTCCGCCACACCGGTGGATGCCATGGCTCCTGCCACGGGGAGCATGGCCGCCAGGAGGATCACCACCGGCCAGTCCACGGCGGTGTAGACGGAGCGGAGAGGTACGATCCTGAAAAGGACCATTGCCAGGGCGCCAGCCGCAAAGGCCACGGCGGCGGGGACAACGCCGAAAGCCGCCAGCGCCACCGATACCGCCATCACTGTGGATGCCGCGAAGACCTCCCCCTTCCTTGGGACCCTGATGTCTCTCGCCGCCAGAGGGAGGCAGTCGTACTGGGAGGCGAAGTCTGACAGGGCCTCCGGCGTACCCTGAAGCAGGAGAACATCCCCGGCGTGGATCGGGGTTGTCCTGAGGCGTTTGATCGACCTGTACCCCTTGCGGGATATTGCCAGGAGATTTATGCCGAACCGGGTCCTCAGCCTGAGATCGGTCGCGGAAAGCCCTTCGATGCTGGAGTGAGGAGCAGGGACCATCTCTCGAATTACGAAGTCCTCGGGCCTCTTTTTCTTCTTTTCTCCGTTATCTCCGTTCTCCTCTTCCTCGGGGGGAGGGCAAGAGCGCTTGTACCTCTCGCATATCTCCCGCTTTTTCCTGGCCGTCTCCTCGGCCTCTTCGGGGGTCAGGGCCTCCTCAAGCTTTAGCTTGAGCTTTGATAGCGAGGCGGAGAGCCCCTCCGGTTCGGCCTCAATGACAAGGATGTCGTCCACCCTCAGAAGCAGGGTCTGGCTTGGAGCCGAAAAGTGCATGTCGCCCCTGACCATTCCGAGGATCTGCGCGTCGGCCTCGTCGAGCAAATCCTCCACTTCCCTGACCCTTTTGCCCACCGCAGGGCTTCCCTCCGAGACCCTCACCTCGCTGAGATATGCCCCGGTCTCGAAGCTCTCGGAGCCGCTCTCTCGCCGTTCAGGGACAAGGCGCCACCCTATGATCCCCACGAAGAGAACACCGATGAAGGCTACCGTCGCGCCGACGGGGGTGAAGTCGAACATTCCGAAGGAGCCGAAACCCGCCTGACTCCTGAAGCCGGAGATTATCAGGTTCGGGGGTGTGCCTATGAGAGTGGTCGTGCCTCCCAGGATGGAACCGAAAGAGAGGGGCATAAGAACCTTCCCCGGCGGGATATCGTTCCTCTCCGCTATCTGGATAGCCACCGGCATCAGGAGGGCAAGGGCGCCCACGTTGTTCATGAATCCCGACAGAATGGCGCCCAGGGCAGTAAGAGCGAGGATGCTGATGCCAGGACCAGCCTTCTCGGGCAGGACCCTGTCCGCCAGGAAGTTCACTGCTCCCGTAATCTGCAGACCGTAGCTGAGCACCAGGACACTGGCCACGGTGACGACGGCGGGGTGTCCGAACCCTGCGAAAGCTTCCGTTCCAGGCACCAGGCCCGTAAAGACGCAGCCCAGCAGGGCACCCATGGCCACCACGTCATGGCGCCACCTTCCCCACACGAAAAGGACCATGGCCGAGATGAGAATGACGATCACCGTTACCTGGGAGAAACTCATGACCCGGGCGACCTCCCTCTTCCGGCGTTGTCCATGCACCTGCCGGGGCATCTTCCCCCCTTATTATAATCCAGTACTGCCTGCCTTTCTTTGTTGTGGAGCAAGTTGACAACAGCGTTTCGCACGATATAATACATGAGCGTTCCGCCGGCGTAGCTCAGTTGGTAGAGCAGCTGACTTGTAATCAGCAGGTCGTCCGTTCAAGTCGGATCGCCGGCTCCAGTGAATAGCGATATCGTGGGGGGATGGCCGAGCGGTCAAAGGCAGCAGACTGTAAATCTGCCGACTCCGTCTACGGAGGTTCGAATCCTCCTCCCCCCACCATTCGTTCTCATTTCGCCGACTTAGCTCAGCAGGTAGAGCACATCCATGGTAAGGATGGGGTCTCCGGTTCGAGTCCGGAAGTCGGCTCCAGAATTCAAGAGATCCGGACTCGGGAATAAGCCGGTTTCGGGTCTCTTTTGGTGTGTCTCATGTTGCCTTTTGGGCAGGAAATCAAAGGGACGGGAGGGTTTTACAAGATGGCGAAGGAGCATTTTGACAGGACGAAGCCGCACCTGAACATAGGAACGATCGGTCACATAGACCATGGCAAGACGACGTTGACGGCGGCGATAACGAAGACGCTGGCGTCAGTGGGTTGGGCGGATTTCACGCCTTTTGACCAGATTGACAAGGCGCCGGAAGAGCGCGAGCGTGGTATCACGATCAACATAGCCCACGTGGAGTACCAGACGGAGAAGCGGCACTACGCTCACATAGACTGCCCGGGTCACGCTGACTACATCAAGAACATGATCACCGGAGCGGCCCAGATGGACGGAGCGATCCTGGTGGTATCGGCGGCAGACGGTCCTATGCCGCAGACGCGGGAGCACGTACTGCTTGCCCGCCAGGTGAACGTGCCTGCGCTGGTGGTATTCATGAACAAGGTGGACATGGTGGACGACGCGGAACTTCTGGATCTGGTGGAGATGGAGATCAGGGACCTTCTGAACAAGTACGAATTTCCCGGGGACGAAGTGCCGATCATCAGGGGATCAGCCCTGAAGGCTCTCGAGAGCGACGAGATGACCCGGGAGAACGAGTGGTGCAAGTCGATCTGGGAGCTGATGGACTCGTGCGACAGCTACATTCCTGAGCCGGTACGTGAAGTGGACAGGCCGTTTTTGATGCCCATCGAGGACGTATTCACCATTACGGGCAGGGGCACTGTTGTGACGGGCAGGGTAGAGCGCGGAATCATCAAGGGCGGCGACGAAGTGGCTATTATCGGTATGCAGGAAGACATCAAGAAGACGGTTGCCACGTCGCTTGAGATGTTCAGGAAGATTCTTGACGACGCGAGGGCAGGGGACAACGTTGGAGTTCTTCTGCGGGGCGTAGGCAAGGACGACGTGGAGCGTGGACAGGTACTGGCGAAGCCTGGCAGCATCACGCCCCACAAGCACTTCAAGTCCGAGGTGTACGTACTGAAGAAGGAGGAGGGCGGCCGTCACACGCCGTTCTTCAGCGGTTACAAGCCGCAGTTCTACTTCAGGACCACCGACGTGACGGGAGACATCAAGCTGCCCGAAGGTGTCGAGATGGTAATGCCGGGAGACAACGCGACCTTTGAGGTCAAGCTGATCCAGCCCATCGCCATGGACCAGGGGCTGCGTTTCGCGGTCCGCGAGGGCGGCAGGACCGTCGGCGCCGGCGTCGTCACAGAGATACTCGATAACTAGTGCCAGGGGGAGGAAGTCACAGTGGCAAAGAAGATCCGGATCAAGCTCAAGGCGTTCGACCACAGGGCACTGGACTCCTCCGCGTTCCAGATAGCGGAGACGGCACAGCGTACGGGGGCCAAGGTTTCCGGGCCTATCCCCCTTCCTACGGAAGTGAACAAGTACACGGTCCTCAAGTCGCCGCACAAGGACAAGGACGCAAGGGAGCAGTTTGAAATGAGGACTCATAAGCGGCTCATCGACATTATCGACCCGACGCAGAAGACCATGGAGTCGCTTATGCAGCTGAATCTCCCCTCCGGAGTTGATATCCAGATCAAGCTTTAATGGGGAGCAATGAGCTGAAAGGAGAGAGATGGTACTGATGGGTATGGGAATTCTAGGTCGCAAGCTGGGAATGACCCAGATCTTCGACGAAAAGGGGCAGTCAGTCCCGGTAACAGTTGTCGAGGCAGGTCCGTGCAGTGTCGTAGCGGTCAAGAGTGATGCTGCCGACGGTTACACCGCCCTGAGCCTGTCCTTTGGGGACATCAAGCCGTCAAAGCTCAACAGGCCTGACAGGGGTGTCTTCGAGAAGAAGGGTCTCGAGCCCAAGAGGTGGATCCGCGAGTTCAGGGTGGAAGACACCGACGGCTACGAAGTGGGCAGTGTTGTCTCCGTCGAACTCTTCGAGACCGGCGACGTGGTGGATGTTACCGGACGGAGCAAGGGAAAGGGATTTGCCGGCGTTATCAAGCGGCATCACTTCGGAGGCGGGCCGGCAAGTCACGGCGCTTCAAAGTTTCACCGGGAGCCAGGTTCTGCCGGGGCAAGCAGCTTCCCGGGTCATATCTTCAAGGGAAAGACAATGCCGGGAAGGATGGGCGGCGAACGGGTAACGGTCAAGAACCTGTCCATAGCCGGCGTTGATCCTGAAAACAACCTTCTGCTGATCAGGGGCGCCGTTCCAGGACCAAGGAACGGGCTCGTGATGATCCGCAGGCAGGTTGGGGCACCACGGTAAGGAGGCAGCGGAGCTATGCCGACTGTGAAAGTAATCAATTTCAAGGGAGAGATCATCGGCGAGGAGAGCCTTTCCGATTCCGTCTTCGCGGCTCCCGTCCATGTTCCGGCCATGCACCAGGTGGTGGTGGCCCAGCAGGCCAACGCCAGGCAGGGCACCCACTCCACCAAGACCCGCGGAGAGGTCCGCGGAGGCGGCAGGAAGCCATGGAGACAGAAACATACCGGAAGGGCCAGGCACGGTAGCAGAAGGTCCCCCATATGGGTGGGCGGAGGGATAACCCATGGGCCACACCCCAGGGACTATCACCAGAAGGTCAACAAAAAGGTCAGAAGACTTGCCCTGAAGAGCGCACTTTCACTGAAAGTCAGCGAGGGCAGCCTTGTACTGCTGGACAGCATCGACATCGAGAAGCCCAGCACCAAGGTAATGGCATCCTTCCTGTCGGAGATCGATGCGGGCAAGAAGGTCCTGATCATGGTGGGCGAGAGCAGTCCGGCTATCTACAAGTCGGCCTCGAACATCCCCGGGACGATGGTCCTCCACGTGGACAGCATCAATGTCTACGACATCCTGAACCACAACAGGATGGTCCTGACAATGGACGCTGCCAGGAAGATCGAGGAGGTGTACGGGGCATGAAGGCGCTGCCGCAGGATATCATTCTGAGGCCGGTCATCACTGAAAAGAGCAGCCGGCTGATGGAGCAGAACAAGTATACTTTCGAAGTCCACCCCCGGGCCAACAAGATCGAGGTCAGGGACGCCGTGTCCTCTCTCTTCAAGGTCAAGGTGGTCAAGGTCAGCACTATCTACGTAAGGCCAAAACCGAAGAGGATGGGCGCCTTCCTGGGCAAGTCCAGGTCCTGGAAGAAAGCCATCGTGACCGTCGCGGCCGGTGAGCGCATCGAGTTCTTCGAAGGCGCCAACGCGTAGGCGGGGAGGTATCAAGAAGATGGGTATCAAAAAATACAAGGCCTATACGCCGGGACGCAGGACCATGACGACCTCCTCTTTCGAGGAGATCACCAGGACCGAACCAGAGAGATCCCTCGTGGAGTCTCTGAAGAAGACCGGCGGTCGCAACAACCTCGGAAGGATCACCATGAGACACCGGGGAGGCGGCTCAAAGCGGCTCTACAGGATCATCGACTTCAGGCGCAACAAGATAGGGATCCCCGGTAAGGTCGCATCGATCGAGTACGATCCCAACCGCTCTGCCAGGATCGCCCTGATCAATTATGCCGACGGCGAGAAGAGATACATTCTCGCACCCGTTGGCCTCGGGGTCGGGGACACCATCACGGCAGGACCGGATTCGGACATTCGCCCCGGGAATGCCCTCAAGCTCAGGGATATCCCTGTGGGAACCTTCATCCACAACATCGAACTCGAGCCGGGCCGCGGCGGTGTACTGGTCAGATCGGCAGGAACTTCGGCACAGCTCATGGCCAAGGAGGGCAAGAAGGCCTTCATCAGGCTTCCCAGTGGGGAGCTCCGTCTGGCCCTGCTTGAGTGCATGGCAACTATCGGACAGATAGGCAACGAGGACCATGAGAACCTCACTAGCGGCAAGGCTGGAAAGACCCGCTGGCTGGGCAGGCGGCCTCACGTCAGAGGCATGGTCATGAACCCCGTAGACCACCCCATGGGCGGTGGAGAGGGGCGGAGCAAGTCGCACAAGCATCCGGTATCTCCTTGGGGGACGCCCGCCAAGGGGTACAGAACCCGTAAACGCAAGCCGTCGGACAAGTTCATCGTACGGCGCCGTTACGAGAAGTAGTGGTAGGGAGGGACGGAAATGGCTCGTTCCACGAAGAAGGGACCCTTTGTCGAGCAGAAGCTTCTCCGCAAGGTAGAGGCCATGAACGAAGAAGGCAAGAAAAGAGTCATCAAGACGTGGTCCAGGCGTTCCACCATCGTTCCGGATATGATCGGGCACACCATCGCCGTGCACAACGGCAGGACCCATATCCCGATCTTTATAAGCGAGAACATGGTTGGTCACAAGCTTGGGGAGTTCGCTCCCACGCGCAAGTTCGGCGGTCACGCCGGGCAGGAACGCTCCACCCGCGTCCGTTAGGAGGGGCTTTTTATGGAAGCTAAAGCCATTGCAAGGCAGGTGCGACTTTCGCCCACAAAATCGAGGCAGGTCCTTACGCTGATCAGGGGGAAGAAGGCCGGTCAGGCCCTTGATACGCTCCGGTTCACCCCGAAGAAGGCGGCCAGGGTCGTCGAGAAGGTTCTGAAGAGCGCGATCGCCAATGCCGAGCATAACTATGGAATGGATATGGATCGACTGGTTGTTGTAAAGGCCTACGCCGACCAGGGTCCATCTATGAAGCGCTGGCAGCCGGTCTCGATGGGCAGGGTGCATGCCTACAAGCATCGTACCAGCCATATCACCGTAGTGGTTGCAGAGCGCTAAGGAGGGTTGACCGTTGGGCCAGAAAGTACACCCTGTTGGGTATCGCCTTGGAATAGTGCGCGACTGGGAATCGAGATGGTACGCGGGCCGCAAGGATTACGCGGAGAAACTGCATGAGGACCTGAAGCTCAGGGAGTGGATCGTCAAAAGGTGGTCTCACGCAGGCATCTCGAAGATAGAGATCGAACGTATAGGCAAGGTCATCCGGTTCACGATCTGGACCGCGCGACCCGGTGTAGTCATAGGGAAGGGCGGCACGGAGATCCAGAAGGTCAGGGAGGAGATCCAGGAGTTGACGGGCAACAAGATCATGATCAACGTCCAGGAGATCAAGAGCCCCGACAAGGAAGCCCAGGTCGTGGCTGAAGGGGTCGCTTCGGCCCTGGAGAGGCGGGTTAGCTTCCGCCGGGCCATGAAGCAGTCCATCTTCCGTGCCATGAAATCCGGTGCCGACGGGATCAAGGTCCAGTGCAGCGGAAGGCTTGGCGGCGCCGAGATCGCCAGGACCGAGTGGTACCTTGAGGGTCGTCTGCCTCTATCCACTCTGAGGGCCGATATCGATTACGGTTTCGCCGAAGCCCGGACAATATACGGTGTGATAGGTATCAAGGTCTGGATCAACAAAGGTCAGGCCGTGAGGCCTGCTCCTGCCGGAAGCCAGGAACCTGTCGAGAGGGGGTAGAAGGACATGCTTATGCCGAAAAGGGTCAAATACCGCAAGCCTTTCCGACGCCCCTTGAGCGGTATGGCCAAGGGGGGCAAGACAGTTGCCTTCGGAGAGTACGGCCTTCAGGCCCTAGAGTGTGCCTGGATAACCGCCCGGCAGATCGAGGCCGCCCGTGTGGCGATCTCCCGTAAGATGAAGAAGGGTGGCAAGACCTGGATCAGGATATTCCCGGACCACCCCTTCACCAAGAAGCCCCTTGAGACACGTATGGGCAAGGGAAAGGGCAATCCGGAGTTCTGGGTAGCCCCCGTACGGAGAGGGAGGATCATGTTCGAAATAGCGGGAGTCCCAAGGGAAGTGGCAGAAAAGGCTTTTCTCACGGCATCTCACAAGCTGCCGATCAAGGTCCGCCTGGTAACCCGGGAAGGAATGGGTGGTGAATAAGGATGAATGCCAGGGAACTGCGCGAATTGTCCTTAGATGAACTGAACGACAAGCACAGACAGTTCAAGGAAGAACTTTTCAATCTCCGGTTCCAGCATGCCATAGGCCAGCTTGGGAACACCGGGCGCATCGGAGAGGTCAAGAGATCCATCGCCAGGGTTCTTACCGTTATGCGGGAGAAGGAGATCGGGCTCAAACGCCCGGTGTAGGGGGGAACTCGGGATGAATGAAAGAACCATCTCCAGAAAGACAAGAGTCGGTACCGTCGTCAGCGACCGTATGGAAAAGACGGTGGTCATCAAGGTTGACCGCATGGCCAAGCACTCCCTTTACGGCAAGCCCGTCCTGAGGAGCAAGAAGTTCATGGCCCATGACGAGGAAGAGACCTGCCGCATCGGGGACAAGATAAGGATCGAGGAGACTCGCCCCCTTAGCCGACACAAGCGGTGGAAGGTTGTCGAGATAATCGAGAGGGCACCGGTCCTCGGCGGCAGCCAGGATAAGGAGGCGCAGTAGATGATCCAGCTGCGGACGGTTATGAAGGTCGCCGACAACTCAGGCGCCAAGAAGATAATGTGCATCCAGGTCCTGGGGGGGAGCAGGAAACGTTACGCCTCTGTCGGTGACATAGTGGTGGCCTCCGTCAAGGAAGCCATCCCCAACAGCAACGCCGGCAAGGGCGATGTGGTCAAGGCCGTTGTCGTCAGGACCAAAAAAGAGGTCCGAAGGAAAGACGGTTCCTACGTCAGGTTCGATGACAACGCGGCGGTGCTCATCGACAACAACGGCGACCCCAGGGGTACCAGGATCTTCGGCCCTGTGGCCCGCGAGCTCAGGGAGAAGCGGTTCATGAGGATCGTCTCCCTTGCTCCGGAAGTTGTTTAGGAGGAATTGGCGATGAGCAAGATCAGGATCAGAAAGGGAGACCGGGTACAGGTCATATCCGGCAAGGACAAGGGAAAAGAGGGGAAGGTCCTTCGCTGTTTCCCGGCCAGGGATCTTGTTCTGGTCGAGGGAGTCAACGTGGTCACCAAGCACGTGAAACCTTCGGCCAAGAACCCTCAGAGCGGGATAGTCAAGCAGGAGGCTCCCATTTACTCCAGCAAGGTCAAGCTCGTCTGTACGGCCTGCGGCGCCGCGACCAGGGTCGGAAGGGCCTTTCTTGAGGACGGACGGAAGGTCCGTGTTTGCAAGAAGTGCGGCGAGATAATCGATAAGGTGTAGTGGGGAGGCGACTTGACGATGCCGCGTCTGGCAGATCTTTACAAGAAAGAGATCACGGGGAAGCTCCAGAAGGAGTTCGGGTATACGAACCTGATGGAGGTACCCCGGATCCAGAAGGTTGTAGTGAACATAGGGGTGGGAGAGGCGAAGGTGGACTACAAGTTCATGGAGGCCTCCATTGCCGAACTTCGAACAATTACGGGGCAGCAGCCCATGATGAAGAGGGCCAGGAAGTCCGTTGCGGGCTTCAAGCTCCGTGAAGGGATGCCTGTGGGGTGTTCCGTAACGCTCCGGGGGGCAAGGATGTGGGAGTTCCTTGACAGGCTCATCTCCCTTGCACTGCCCAGGATCAAGGACTTCCAGGGGCTGTCGCCCAGGGGTTTCGACGGCCACGGTAACTACAACCTTGGTCTGAAGGAGCAGCTGATATTCCCCGAGATCGATTACGACAAGGTAAACAGGATCAGGGGGATGAACATATCCATCGTTTCCACGGCGAGATCGGACGAAGAGGCAATGAGCCTGCTTCAGGCTCTTGGAATGCCTTTTGTCCGGTAAGGGAGGAGATGTAGCGAATGGCCCGAAAAGCTATGAGAATCAAGGCCACGAGAGAACCCAAGTTCAAGGTCAGGTCCTACACCAGGTGCCCTCTCTGTGGTCGTGTCCACGCCTACATGAGGCAATTCAATATGTGCCGTTGTTGCTTCCGGAAGCTGGCCCGGGAAGGCAAGATCCCCGGTGTGGTCAAATCCAGCTGGTAGCAAGGGATGCGGTCAAGGAGGCTATTGCAATGTATGTGAATGACCCTATAGGGGACATGCTCACGCGCATCCGGAACGCCAACATGGTCTTCCATGAGACGGTCGACATGCCCCTCAGCAAGGTCAAGCTTGCTATTGCCAGGATCCTCAAGGAAGAGGGCTATGTGAAGAACTTCAAGGTCGTCAACGATCCCAAGAAGCCTTACGCGACCCTCAGGCTTTTCCTTTCCTACGGCCCGCAGAAGGAGCGCGTTATCCAGGGTCTCAGGAGGATCAGCAAGCCCGGACGCAGGATCTATGTGCAGAAGGACGAGCTCCCAAGTGTCATGAAGGGGCTCGGAACCGCCATCATATCGACCTCGAAGGGCATGATGCCCGACGCCGAAGCCCGTAAGCTGGGCCTTGGCGGAGAAGTAGTCTGCTTCATCTGGTAGGAGGTGTCATTAGTGTCGAGAATTGGAAGGAAACTGATAGACATACCCTCCGGTGTGAGCCTTTCGGTCGATAGCGGAAAGGTCAATGTCAAGGGGCCCAAGGGGGAGCTGTCGGTGGACCTCGTCCCCGGAATAGATGTATCCGTCGAGGACAGTTCCATCAAGGTAACCCGGCAGAGCGACGACAAGAAGACCAGGGCTTACCACGGGATGATGAGGGCACTGGTCAACAACCTTGTCCAGGGTGTCAGTAGCGGATTCGAGAGACAGCTCGAGATCGTTGGTGTCGGCTGGCGTGCCCAGATGCAGGGCAAGACACTGATAATGAACCTGGGATTCTCCCACCCCGTGGAGTACAACCCCCCCGAGGGAGTGGAGATAACCACTGACGGGCCCACGAAGATCACCGTGAAAGGGATAGACAAGCAGGCCGTCGGTCACACGGCGGCGGTCATCAGGGGTTTCAGACCGCCCGAGCCCTACAAGGGCAAGGGCATCAGGTATGTCGGCGAGCACATAATCCGTAAAGCCGGCAAGGCCGGAGCCTAGCTAGCGAGGTGAAGGGCAGGATGAAAAAGAGAACCAGGAACGATATGCGCTTGATCAGGCATCGCAGACTTCGCAAGACCCTTTCCGGTACTGCGGAGCGCCCGCGCCTTGCTGTATTCCGCAGCCTTGAACATATGTATGCCCAGGTCATAGATGACACGAAGGGTCATACGCTGGTCGCCGCCTCGACTCTGGACAAGAGCGTAAGGTCCGGCCTGGAGGGAGCGGATGCCTTTGAGGCCGCACGGACCGTGGGCAGGGTTATCGCTGAAAGGGCCAAAGAAAAGGGCATTACCCAGGTCCTTTTCGACCGTGGGGGGCATATGTACCACGGCAAGGTAAAGGCCCTGGCAGACGCGGCCCGTGAAGCCGGCCTGAAGTTCTAAGGAGGGTGCAGGATATGAGGGAACACAACGGCGGCCCAAAAGGGCAGGAAATGATCGAAAGAGTCGTCTCCATAAACCGCGTCAGCAAGGTCGTGAAGGGCGGCAAGAGATTCAAGTTCAGCGTCCTTGTGGTTGTCGGTGACGGGATCCAGAACGTGGGTATAGGGATCGGCAAGGCCAGGGAGATATCCGAGGCAGTGAGAAAGGGCATTGAGAAGGCCAAGAAGAACCAGGTCGAACTGAAGAGGGTCGGCAGCAGCATCCCCCATGACATAGTGGGTCATTTCGGAGCTGCCGAAGTCCTCCTCAAGCCGGCTGCCCCCGGAACGGGAGTTATCGCCGGTGGTGCTGTCCGGGCCATCATGGAGCTTGGTGGCGTCAGTGACGTACTGACCAAGGTTATCGGCAGGACCTCAAACCCTATCAACGTGGCATACGCCACCATGAAGGCGCTGAAGGGACTCCGCACTCCGGCCGAGGTAATGAGACTCCGGGGCAAGGAAGCGCCTCAGGCCCAGGAAGCGTAGGGGGCTGAACGACAATGGCCAAGCTTAGGATAACCCTGAAGAAGAGCACAATAGGCCGGCCTCCCCGCCAGGGGCAGACGGTCCGTGCATTGGGACTGAGAAAGATCAGGCAGTCTGTCGTACATGAAGACAACCCCCAGATCCGAGGGATGGTCGCCGCAATAGAGCACCTGGTGGACTGGGAGATAGTAGAAGAACAGGGGGGAGAGGCTCGTGGGAATTCATGAACTCCGGCCTGCTCCTGGGTCGAAGAAAAAACCTAAAAGATTGGGGCAGGGTGTCGGGACCGGCAAGGGCAAGACTGCCGGAAAGGGGAACAAGGGCCAGAAGGCCAGAAGCGGCGGAGGGGTCCGTCCCGGTTTCGAAGGCGGGCAGATGCCCCTTTCGAGGAGGACCCCCAAGAGAGGTTTCAGCAACGCAAGGTTCAAGAAGACCTTTCAGCTGGTGAACGTAGAGAGGCTGGAGGAACTTTTTGAGAACGGCAGCAAGGTAGGTATTCCCGAGATGATAATGGCGGGCCTTGTCCGGAGTGGCAAGAAGCCTGTGAAGGTCCTCGGGGACGGTGAAGTTTCCAAGGCACTGACAGTGAAGGCCAACGCCTTCAGCGCCCAGGCAGTGGCCAAGATAGAGGCTGCAGGCGGGAAGACCGAGGTGATCTAGGTGCTGGATGCATTCAGGGATGCTTTCAGATTGCCCGATCTCAAGAGGAAGATCCTCTTCACCATGGGGGTCCTCTTCCTCTTCCGTCTTGGTACTCATATCCCGACGCCGGGTATTGACGCCAAGGCCATGGCCAGCCTGTTCGAACAGGGCGGAGTTCTCGGTTTCCTCGACCTCTTCGCCGGGGGGGCCCTCAGAAGGTTCAGCGTCTTCGCTCTGGGAGTAGCTCCCTACATCAACGCCAGCATCGTCATGCAGCTGCTGGTAGTGGTGTTCCCTGCCCTTGAGAAGCTCCAGAAGGAAGGGGAACAGGGCAGGAAGAAGATAGTCCAGTACACCCGGCTCGGCACGGTGTTCTTCGCCGCCGTCCAGGCCATTGGGATGACCTTCTGGCTGAGGAACCTGGGTGTATTCTCGGGAGGATGGATGGGCTTCACCGCCGCGGTCTTCACCGTCACGGCTGGTTCCCTGATCGTGATGTGGCTTGGTGAGGAGATCTCAGACCATGGTATCGGCAACGGCATCTCTCTTCTTATATTCGCGGGGATCGTCGCCAGGTTGCCCGAGGCCATTATCAGGACCTGGACGCTTCTGAGAATGGGTGAAATGAACATCCTGGTGGTGACTTTGGCCATTGTGCTGATGCTCGTGGTCATCGCCGGATGTGTCCTCCTCCAGGAGGGGCAGAGAAGGCTCCCCGTCCAGTACGCCAAGAGGGTCGTCGGGAACAAGGTCTACGGAGGCCAGAGCACCTTCATACCCCTCAAGGTCAACCAGGCAGGGGTCATACCGATCATATTCGCGTCGTCGGTGCTGCTGTTCCCCTATACGATCGTCCGTTTCTTCACGGGGAACGTATCGATGATGATACAGCGCTTTCTTTCGCCTGACAGCCTTGTCTACATGACGCTCTACGTGCTGCTCATTATCTTCTTCTCCTACTTCTATACGGCCGTTGTTTTCGATCCCAACGACACGGCAAACAACATGAAGAAGTATGGAGGGTTCGTTCTCGGTATCAGGCCGGGCAAACCGACTGCGGAGTACATCGAGAAGATCATGTCGAGGATCACCCTCGGTGGCGCGGTCTTCCTTGCCGGCGTGGCACTTTTGCCGACGCTGATGACCCGGCTCATGGGGATAACCACCTTCTACTTTGGCGGGACAGCAGTCCTGATCGTAGTCGGCGTCGCCCTCGACACGGTTCACCAGATAGAGGCACAGCTCCTGATGAGACACTATGAGGGCATCCTGAAGCGGTCCAAGGGAAAGACCGCCGGGCTCCTCAAGTTCTAGGGGGATGACAGGGCCATGAAAGTTATATTCCTCGGATCACCCGGCGCAGGCAAGGGGACACAGGCAGCGATCCTCAGGGAGCGTTACGGTCTCGCCCATATATCCACGGGAGACATTCTCAGGGATAACGTCAGGAACGGGACCACTCTGGGCAGGACCGCCAGGGAGTACATGGACTCGGGCAGGCTGGTCCCCGACGAAGTGATAGTCGCCATGATGGAGGAGCGTCTCCAGCAACCGGACTGCCAGAAGGGGTTCATCCTCGACGGATTCCCGAGGACGGTCCCCCAGGCTGAAGCCCTGGAAGCCCTTCTTGACAGGATGGGGATCTCCCTTGACGGGGTCGTGCTCTTCGAGGTACCGGACAACCTGGTGGTAGACCGCCTGACCGGCAGAAGGGTCTGCGGGAAATGCGGCGAGATCTACAATGTCCATTTCAAGAAGACCAGGGTTCCCGGGGTCTGTGATCTGTGCGGCGGAGAACTGGTCCAGAGGGATGACGACAGGGAAGAGGTTGTCATCAAGAGGCTGGAGGTCTACGAAGAGCAGACGGCTCCCCTGATACGCTACTACGAGGAGAAGGGGCAGCTTTTCCGGGTTGACGCAGGCCAGGAAGGGGAACTTGTCGTCACGGCCATTGAAAGGGCCGTAGGGCAGTAGATCATGGTATCCCTCAAGAACGAAAAGGACATCGAATGTCTCAGGAAGGCCGGAAAGATAGTCGTCGATGCCCTGAACCTTGTCAGAGACAATATACGTCCGGGAGTGGACACCCTGACGCTGGACGAGAAAGCCGAGAAGCTGATCACTGATTCGGGCGCCCGTCCGGCCTTCAAGGGGTACACTGTCCCCGGCGTTCCCAAGCCCTTCCCCGGGACGCTTTGCATATCAATCAACAATGAGGTTGTCCACGGGATACCCAGCGGGGATAGGGTCCTTGAGGAGGGTGACATTGTCAGCATTGACGTTGGGGTCCGTATTGACGGGTTCTACGGGGATGCAGCCTATACCTTCCCGGTGGGCAGGATATCGCCGGAGAGGGAGGCCCTTCTCAAGGTTACCAGGGAGTGCCTGGAGAGGGCCATTTCGGCGGCCAACGAGGGGGCGACCCTTGGTGATATCGGCCATGCCGTCGAATCCTGGGCGACCCCAAGAGGTTACGGGATCGTGAGGAACTATGCAGGTCACGGGATCGGACGGAACCTTCACGAAGCACCGCAGATCCCGAACTTCGGGGTCCCAGGCAGGGGCATAACCCTTAAGAAGGGGATGTCCCTGGCCATAGAGCCTATGATCATGACCGGCAAAGAGGCGGTCAGGACACTGAAGGATAAATGGACCGTGGTAACGGCTGATGGCTCCGATGCCGCCCATTTCGAGAAGACCATCGTCATTACCGGGAAAGACCCGGAGGTGATCACGCCTTGGGAGTAAGAAGCCTGGACGGCAGCTTCCTTGAAGCTGGAGCGCCTTTTGATGCAGACGCCCGTCCGGCGACTGCGGGATCCGCGGGACCCAGGGCGGCTGAGGCTCCGGGACCCGGCACTGACCGGATCAAGACGACTCGCCAGGTGCGACAGGGAGGGTGAAGGAGCCGATGCCAAAAGATGACATGATCGAAGTAAAGGGAAAAGTCATAGAACCTCTGCCAAACGCCATGTTCCGGATCGAACTGGATAACGGTCACAGGATCCTGGGGCACGTGTCGGGGAAGATGCGGATGCATTTTATAAGGATCCTTCCGGGCGACAAGGTCCTGGTCCAGATATCACCCTACGACTTGACACGAGGAAGGATCGTGTATAGATATAAATAGTTTGGACTCTGAAAAGTCACAGAAGTATACAATAATCGGTGAGCTATTCAGCTGTTTTGAGGAGCGTGGAATCAAATGAAAGTGAAACCTTCGGTAAAACCCATCTGCGAATATTGCAGGGTTATCAAGAGGAACGGGATCGTCAGGATAATTTGCAGCAAGAATCCGAGACACAAACAGAGACAGGGAGCAAGGAGGTAGTAATCCCATGGCACGAATCGCAGGAGTCGATCTTCCCCGGGAAAAGCGTATCGAGGTCGCTCTGACCTATATCTACGGGATCGGTCTGCCGTCCTCCAGGAAGATCCTTGAGGCGACCTCCATAGACCCCGACACCAGGGTTAAGGATCTCACCGAGGAGGAGGCCCAGAAGCTCAGGGCGGAGATAGAGGAAGCATACAGGGTCGAAGGCGACCTCAGGCGAGAGGTCACCATGAACATCAAGCGTCTCATCGAGATAGGCTGCTACAGGGGAATGCGCCACAAGTTCGGCCTTCCCGTGAGGGGCCAGAAGACGAAGACCAACGCGAGGACCCGCAAGGGACCCCGCAGGGCAGTTGCGGGCAAGAAGAAGCCCGCGGCAAAGAAATAACCCCCTTAACAGGGTGTCCCGATAAGGCAAGGGAGGGAATATTCGCGTGGCGAAGAGAACACAGCGCAGAGGCAAGAAAAAGGAAAGAAAGAATATCAGCTATGGTGTTGCCCATATCTACTCTACCTTCAACAACACCATAATCAGTGTCACCGACAGACAGGGGAACCTTCTCTCATGGGCTTCCGGAGGCAATGTAGGTTTCAAGGGGGCGAGGAAATCGACTCCCTTCGCAGCACAGATGGCTGCCCAGCAGGTTGCCAAGCAAGTGCAGGATCACGGTGTCCAGGAGATCGATGTGGTCGTCAAGGGCCCCGGTCCCGGCCGCGAATCGGCCATCCGCTCGCTCCAGGCTGCGGGGCTGCAGGTGAACGCCATCAAGGACGAGACCCCGATCCCCCATAACGGTTGCCGGCCTCCCAAGCGCCGGAGAGTCTAGCGGGCTGATCAAGGAGGACAATGGAAATGAGCAGATACACTGGTGCCGTCTGTCGTCTGTGCAGGACCGAGGGGACTAAACTCTTCCTCAAGGGCGACAGGTGTTATACGGAAAAGTGCGCTATCAACAAGAGGAACTTCAAACCGGGCCAGCACGGACAGAACCGCAGGACAAAGGTCAGCGAGTACGGTATCCGTCTCCGGGAGAAGCAGAAGCTGAGACGCTTCTACGGTATCAACGAGACCCAGTTCAGGCGTTTCTATGCTGCGGCCTCGAAGATGGCCGGCCAGACCGGTCACAACTTCCTACAGCTTCTCGAGCGGCGTCTCGACAGCGTGGTCTACCGCTTCGGCATTGGCGTCAGCCGGAACCAGGCCAGGCAGTTCGTCAGGCACGGTCACATCACGGTGAACGGCCGAAAGGTCGATATACCCAGCTTCCTCGTGAAGACCGGCGATGTGATCACCGTCCATGAGGGTAGCCGGGACAAGGTCCTCATCAAGGAGAACATCGAAGTGGCGGCTTCCAGGACCATCCCGGAATGGCTCCAGTTCGATGCCGAGAAGCACGAAGGGCGCATACTGGCCCTCCCGAACCGTGAACAGATCGAGGTCCCGGTCAAGGAACAGCTGGTCGTAGAGTTCTATGCCCGATAAGGAATGACTGGGGGGAGAATGATGGAACATATCAGACCCGAGATCCGAATAGAGGAAAGCACCCCCCTTAGCGGAAGGATCGTCGTTGGCCCTCTTGAAAAGGGTTATGGCGTTACCCTCGGGAACGCGATCAGGCGGGTCCTGCTGTCCTCGATAAGCGGGGCGGCCATCACGGCTGTGAGAATAGAGGGGATCCTTCACGAGTTCAGCACCATACCCGGTATGAGAGAGGACGTCATCGAGCTCCTCCTCAACATCAAGAACGTTGCCCTCAAGAGCTTCAGCGGGGGGACGAAGGTGCTGAGGCTCGAAGCGAAGGGACCCTGCGAGGTTACACCCGAGAACATAATCCCGGACAGCGACATCGAGTTCGTGGACCCGAAGGCCTACATATGCACCCTGGAAGACGGAGCCTCCATCGAGATGGACCTCTTTGTGGAACAGGGTACAAGCTACGTTACCTCCGAAAGGGAGAGGCCCTCCGATCTTCCGCTGGATGCCCTTGTGGTGGATGCTGTGTTCTCGCCGGTCCGCCGTGCCAGGTACGAGGTCCAGGACGCAAGGGTCGGACAGAGGACCGACTACGAGAGGCTTGTCCTTGAGGTCTGGACCAACGGTTCTATCGCGCCCGAAAAGGCCGTTATAGACGCTGCCTCCATCCTGCAGAGATCCTTCGGCATGGTGGTGCAGGGTCTCAGCAAGGATGAATCGGAAGGGACGGACGATACCCACAGCGATGGATCCGCAGGTGACAAAAGGGATGCCGACGGGGTCCTCATGAGGTCCATAAAGGACCTGGAACTTTCCATCAGGAGCGAGAACTGCCTGCTTCGCGGCGGGGTCCAGACCATAGGGGACCTTATGAGCCGGAGCCGGTCGGAACTCCTGAAGATAAGGAACCTGGGCAAGATATCCCTCAGAGAGATAGAAGAGAAGCTGGAACCCTTCGGGCTGGATATCTCCGGGGATGACCACTCGTCAGAGGAAAAGATGAAGGAGGATGAAGCCCGATGAGGCACCGCGTTGACAGACGCAGGCTGGGCCGCTACGGAAGCCATCGGCTGGCCATGCTTTCCAACCTCACGGCAAGCCTGTTCCTGGAGGAGCGCGTGGAGACCACCGTTACCAGGGCCAAAGAGGTGCGCCGTTTCGCCGAAAGAATGATAACCAAGGCCAAGATAGGCGACCTTCACAACCGGAGGATCGTCGCCTCAAGGATGGGTAACGTCGAAGCCGTCAAGAAACTCTTCAACGACATAGCCGGACGTTTCAGCGAGAGGCAGGGGGGGTATACCCGCATAATCAAGACAGGGTACCGCAAGGGAGACGCCGCCCCTATGGCCGTAATAGAACTTGTAGAGAGGTCATGACGGAAAACTGTCTGGTACGGTTTTCCGGGGTTTCCTACACCTACCCGGAGGCTGCGGCCCCAGCTATCGCGGATATCGACCTCAAGATAGCCTCCGGAGAATGGATAGCCGTACTGGGTTGCAACGGATCAGGGAAATCGACCCTGGCCAAACACCTCAACGCCCTGCTGATACCAACGCAGGGCGATTGTTTTGTCAATGAATTCAATACACGAGGAGAAGATGGCAAACGGTCCGCAAGGCGGGCCGTCTCCATGGTCTTCCAGAACCCCGAGAACCAGATCATAGCCGCCGTGGTAGAGGAGGACGTAGCCTTCGGTCCCGAGAACCTGGGCCTCCCCCCGGAGGAGATCCGCGCGAGGGTCAGCTGGGCCCTGGATGTTTCGGGTCTGGGAAAGATGGCCCGGAAACCCGTCTACGCCCTCTCGGGGGGACAGAAGCAGAGACTGGCCGTTGCCGGAGCCATCGCCCAGAAGCCGCCATGCCTGGTGATGGACGAGGCGACCACCATGCTTGACCCCAGGGGGAGGCAGGACCTGATGGAGGTTCTCTCCACACTTCACTCCGGCGGGATGACCCTGGTCTCCATAACCCACAGGCTTGAGGAGATCCTTCGATGTGACCGGTGCATAGTCCTCTCGGGGGGGCGTATCTCCTGGAACGGAACGCCCAGGGAGCTCTTCCTCCTGGGCGAAGAGCTGGCCATGTGGGGTCTGGAGGTCCCGGGGATGGTAAAGGTCTGGCGGGAACTGGTGCAAAAGGGCCTTCTGGAAGCAAAGATCCCGCCCCTGATGGGAGAAATGGTGGAGGCCCTATGTCGATAGATGTGAAAGGCCTCGTCCACGTCTATCACCCTGGCACCCCTCTCGAGACGAAGGCCCTTGACGGAGTAAGCTTCAAGGCTGAAAAGGGGAGCTGGGTTGCCGTGGTGGGCCACACCGGAAGCGGAAAGTCGACGCTGGCCCAGCACCTGAACGGGCTTCTCCTCCCCACGGAGGGCTCGGTGAGCGTGGACGGTATCGAGGTGCGCCAGGGGGAGGGGTCTCTTCGAAAGGTCAGGCAGAAGGTAGGCCTGGTCTTCCAGTACCCCGAACAGCAGCTCTTCGAGGAGACTGTCTTCAAGGAGGTATCCTTCGGCCCCAGGAACTGGGGGATCCCCGCAGATACTTTGAAGGACAGGGTCGAAGAGGCGCTTGGGCTGGTGGGGATCGGCAGCGACCTCTATGAAGCCAACCCCTTCAGGCTCTCGGGGGGACAGAAGAGAAGGGTCGCCATTGCTTCGGTTCTCTCCTCGGGTCCCGATTACCTTGTCCTTGATGAGCCGACGGCGGGTCTCGATTCCCCCGGGAGGCGGCAGCTCCTTGACCTGTTGTCGAACCTGAAGGCCCTTGGAAGGGGAATAATCCATATCACCCATGATATGGAGCTGGCCCTTGGTCTTGCCGATATGATCCTGGTCCTGGATGAAGGCAGAAGCTCTCTCTGGGGCCGCCCGGACATCATCCTGGGGGAGCTCATCGAGCGTGACGTCCGGGGTCTGGTCATCCCGGACATGGTCCGTTTTGCGGGGCGTCTCCGAGACCTGGGTTTCGAGGTGCCTCTCACCTGGGAGCCACCTGTGCTTGCAGAGGCAATATACAGGAGTCAAGGAAGATGAGATTCCTTAACAACATGACCCTTGGACAGTATGTTCCAGTAGAATCACTGGTCCACCACCTCGATCCGCGTTGCAAGATCGTGGGAGTCCTCTTCTGCCTTGTTGGGGTATTCATGGTAAAGGGTCCCCTCGGGTTCCTGATGTGGGGGCTTCTCTTCCTGCTCCTTGTCTCTGCATCCCGGGTGCCTGCCCGCCTTGTCCTCTCCACGGTGAGACCTGTCTGGATCCTGGTGGCGTTCACTGCTGTCATCCATCTGTTCTTTACCAGGGGGGAGCCTCTCTTCTCCTGGGGCATAGTAGAGATAACCCGCGAAGGCGCGGTCATGGCCGCAAGGATGGGGCTGCGACTGGTGCTTCTGGTCATGTACGCGGGCCTTCTGACGCTCACGACGAGCCCTACCGAGCTGGCCGACGGGCTGGAGAGCCTCTTCTCACCCTTTCGGAGGTTCGGCTTCCCAGCCCATGAACTGGCAATGATGATGACCATCGCTTTGAGATTCATCCCCACTCTTCTCAACGAGACTGAAAGAATAATGAAAGCCCAGATAGCAAGGGGCGCCGAACTTGAGAGGGGAGGTCCCCTTAGAAGGCTCAGGGCCTTTATACCGGTCTTGGTACCTCTTTTCGTGATCGTCTTTCAGCGGGCCGACGACCTGGCAACGGCCATGGAGGCGAGGAACTACACCGGCGGTGAGGGGAGGTCCCGGATGCACCCCCTGAAATGGTCCGTCCGTGATACGACGGCCCTTCTCTTCTCTGTTATCTTCTCCTTCGCGGCGGTGTTTCTTGACGGAAGGGCCTTGCTCCCATGAGGTACGCCGCGAAGATAGCCTATGACGGCTCCCGTTTTTCGGGGTGGCAGAGACAGCCGGGAGTGACAAGGGAGACGGTCCAGGAGTATGTTGAGGAGGCCCTTGAGCTGCTTAACAAAAGCAGGACCCCCGTCGTCGCGGCGGGGAGGACCGACAGAGGTGTTCACGCCCTGGGGCAGGTGATATCCTTCGACGTTGCAGCCCCCTGGGATCCCGGAAAGCTGAGGAACGCCCTGGACGCCAACCTCCCGCCCTCCATCAGCGTGATCCGCACGGCACCCGTAACAGAAGTTTTCAGCGCCAGGCGAAGCGCGTCCTGGAGGGAGTACCTCTATTTTGTATGGAAGGATCACGGATGCCCACCCCAGTTTGCCCCATGGGTCTGGAAGAACACCGCCCCCTGGGACAGGGAGGCCATGCGGAGCCTGTGCTCTCTCCTCAGGGGTGAACACGACTTCGGCGCCTTCTGCCGAAAGGCTGACCGCCCACCGGGCGCAAGAAGGACGATACTGTCGGCGGCGGTCTCCGGGAAGGGGCCCCTACTCCGTTTCAGGATAAGAGGGGACAGTTTCCTTACGAACATGATAAGGATCATTTTGGGGTCCATGGACCTGGTCGCCTCAGGGAAACGGGATCTCACCTGGTTCGAGGGGCTTCTCCACGGAGGTGACAGGTGCCAGGCAGGACCCACCGCGCCTGCATCGGGTCTCTTCCTTGCCAGGGTGGGTTACAGTCCTTCCCCATGGAATGATTCTTGAGGGTAACGGCCTTTATAGGATATAGTCTAACGGTGGGACTGAGGTAAGGGTCTTTTCGACGCTTTTTTATTCGCATGTCCGGTCACAGTTCGAAGGAGGTAGCCTTGCATGTGGGGTATGGATATTGGGATCGATCTGGGGACGGCGAACGTCCTGATCTTCATGAAGAACAGCGGTGTGGTCCTCAGGGAACCCTCCGTAGTGGCCGTGGACCAGAACACCGACAGGATCCTGGCCGTGGGCAACGAGGCGAAGAACATGCTCGGACGGACCCCCGGCAACGTGGTGGCCATCAGGCCGCTGAAGGATGGCGTAATCGCCGACTACACCATGACGGAGGCAATGCTCCGGTACTTCCTCAAGAAGGTCATCACCGGTTTCGGGAGAATGATGAGGCGCAGGGTTATGATATGCGTTCCCTCGGGTGCTACTGACGTGGAGAGAAGGGCCGTCCTCGAGGCTGCGGTGGAGATCGGAGCCAAGGAGGCCTTCCTTATCGAGGAGCCCATGGCCGCTGCCATCGGGGCAAACCTTGATATCTCCGAACCCAGGGGGAACATGGTCGTCGATATCGGTGGCGGCACCACCGACATAGCCGTCCTCTCCTACGGTGGAATTGTGGTGACCGAATCACTCAGAGTGGGTGGAGACCGTTTCGACGAGAACATTACCCGCTTCATAAGGAAGGAGTACAACCTCGCCATCGGCGAGCAGACGGCGGAGTCGATCAAGATAAACATAGCCAACTGTTTCTCCTCGCAGCAAAAAGAAGAGACCATGGCCATAAAGGGGCGTGATCTTGTCCACGGCCTTCCGCGGCAGATCGAGATCACCGACCGTACCGTGGCCAAGGCGATCGAGGAGACGGTGAACATGATCATCGAGGGTATCCGTCAGGTCCTCGAGAAGACCCCCCCCGAACTTTCAGCGGACATCATAGACAGGGGTATCACTCTTACTGGCGGAGGTGCCCTCCTGAAGGGCCTCCCCGAACTGATCACAAAGAAGACCCTGATACCCGCCTACGTGGCGGACTCCCCCCTGGAATGCGTCGCCATCGGGACCGGCAAGGCACTGGACGATATTGACAAGTTGCGTTCCAGCGGTTCACTTATCGGTGCTTCCCGTCGCAGGGAGAGAAGGGTCTGGTGACATGGTATCCGGGTCTGACGGACTTTCGGAGGTTGAAATTAAGGGTACTGGTGAGTTACTATATAAACTGTGGTGGAAAGAGGGTTTACTTTTCTCCTGCCTGGGCTGTGGAAGATGCTGTCGGGGCGAACCCGGTTCGGTCTGGCTCTCACCCCGGGAGGCAGAGGACATCGCAGCCTGTCTGGGGATGGAGAGAGAGCGCTTCCTCGCCACTTATGTGACCGAACGCAGGGGGAGGAAGACTCTCAGGGAACGCCTTAACGGCGATTGTGTCATGTATGAAAGGGAAGGCGCCAGGTGCCGTATCTACGGTGTAAGACCCCTTCAGTGCAGGCTCTTCCCCTTCTGGCCCAGCGTCCTCAGAACAGAGGAGAGCTGGGAGGACCACTCCCTGGAGTGTCCGGGGATGGGCCAGGGTCGGCACTGGCCGGCGGAAGAGATAGCAGCCCTGCTGGAGATGTCGCCCTTTCAGGATCTTTGACCCTTTTTCCCGGCAGTTCCGGGAACTTGTCCTGGTGGAGGAATAGTGAAATAATAAACAAGTAATACTCACGGTCTCGAAACAGGAAAGAGGGATACCAGCGGGCATCCCAAGACAAATAAAACAGGGAGGTAGCTCGAATGGCAAAGGTCGACAGAAGAGTTGAAGCGCAGAACGTTTTCGACGAGATCAGGAAGTGGCTTCTCCGGGACGGTTTCGATATCGTCATTGACATGGAGAAGTCAAAGGGTTCCCACATGATCAACAAGGTAAACGGCGAGGACTGGCTTGATTTCTACACCTTCTTTGCTTCAGCCCCCTTCGGAATGAATCACCCCAAGCTCGACAACCCTGAATTCAAGGAGACCATCTTCAGGGCAGCCATCAACAAGGTGGCAAGCTCCGACATCTACACTGAACAGATGGCCCAGTTCGTAAAGACCTTCGGAGAAGTGGCCGTTCCCGAGGGTTTCAACCACGTTTTCTTCATCGACTACGGGACCCTCGCCGTGGAGAACACCTTCAAGGTCGCCATGGACTGGAAGGTCCAGAAGCTTCTGGAAAAGGGCAAGATAGGGAAGGGCGACGCGATCAAGGGGCGCCGGGGGACCAAGGTAATCCACTTCCACGAAGCCTTCCACGGACGCAGCGGCTACACCCTCACCGTCACCAACACCCAGGACCCCAACAAGTACCAGTATTTCGCCCAGTTCGACTGGCCCAGGGTGCTTAACCCGAAGATCTACTGGCCCCTCGAGGAGAACCTGGGGGTCGTCGCCTGGCTCGAAAGGTATGCCATCAAGCAGATCAAGCAGGCCATCTGGGACAACCCCGACGACATCTGCGCCATCATCATCGAGACGATCCAGGGAGAGGGTGGCGACAACCACTTCCGTACCGAGTTCTTCCAGCAGCTCAGGGAGATCTGTGACCAGGAGGAGATACTCCTTATCTTCGACGAGGTCCAGTGCGGAATGGGGATCACCGGCAAGATGTGGGCCTTCGAGCACCATGCTCCTGTGAAGCCCGACATGTTCGCCTTCGGGAAGAAGTCCCAGATCTGCGGCCTGGTGGCCGGTCCGAGGCTGGACGAGGTCGAGGACAACTGCTTCAAGATCTCCAGCCGCATCAACTCTACCTGGGGAGGGACCCTGGTCGATATGGTAAGGTCCACCAGGTACCTTGAGATCTACGAAGAGGACAATGTTCTCGACTACGTGGCCAACACGGCCGGCCCGGCGCTCCTGGAAGGACTGAAGAAACTCCAGAACGATTTCCCGAAGCTGATAAACAACGTAAGGGGCAAGGGTCTGATGTGCGCCTACGACTTCGAGAACGGCGAGATGCGCAACAAGGCCCTGAAAGCCTTCTGGGCCAGAAAGATGCTCGTCCTTCCCTGCGGCGACGTCTCCATCAGGTTCAGGCCCGCACTGAACGTACCCGTCAAGGACCTGAATGCGGCTCTGGACATCTCCAGGGAAGTCTTCAAGGAGTGCTCAAAGTAGGAGCATCGCTTTACCTCGTGGTGAACGATCGGTGACCAGAGGGCCGGAGGAGATGAAACCTCCGGCCCTTTTCGTGAAAAGAGGGCTTCCTTGTGGTAACTTTGTATTGAAGGGGGGGTGGTGAAAATGATGG
>Ga0208462_1000546_pt1 | contig 36851 bp, 39 predicted proteins | sample AD_SCU001_MetaG_FD_184452 | JGI IMG/M metagenome (GOLD analysis project Ga0208462, IMG submission 184452) | Active sludge microbial communities of municipal wastewater-treating anaerobic digesters from China - AD_SCU001_MetaG (SPAdes) (version 2) | ecosystem: Engineered > Bioreactor > Anaerobic...
GGCCGGTGACCGCCAGATGTGTCGTCGAGGTCGGCTCTGCCGAGGAGTGCGGACCGATTTCCTGCGGCGGATGGAGCCCGCCGAACTGGGACCTTCAGCACAGCGGAAACGAGCCGGACGAGATGACCTGTGACCAGCTCACAGGCACCGGAACGGGGTCGTGCCCTGCGCCGTGAAGGGGCGCGGGGCATATCCTACATTTTTCTCTTCGACCAGATCCTCAGAGGAGGATCGGTCAGCTTCGGCCCGGCCCGGACATTTTGCGGGTGATTCGTGGGCCAGCAGCAGAACGAGATCTACTGATATCTGTATTAAAAAATATGGTGGTCGGAGCCCAACCAATACTGAATACCTGGGGACGTCAAAGATGGGATGGAAGATGGCGAAGATAGACGGAGGGTGAGGGGGCTTCTTTTCCCCTTCAGCAGTCTACGCCTCCACAGGGGCATATCTTTGGCTCTGCAGCAGGTTTCTCGTGGAACTTCAGCTCCCTCTGAATCTCGAACTCTCCAGCAAACTTTTCTCGTCTCTTAATATCGCTGTAGAAAGTCTTGTGGAGGCTCGACTCCGTCCCCCACATCCCCTCGAAGCTGTTTTGGGTATTCGACCCCACAGTCCGCCTGATGGTGGAGTTGCTGGTCTGGGCGAGAAACATCGTCTGGTCTGCCTCCATCCGTCTGGCGCTGAAGTTCTCGTGGATGTCGGCTCCGATGCCGCCATAACGCTCTAAGGATCGGATAGACCTGCTGCCCACCAGGGGCGTCGGTCCCGCGTAGACGAGCTTGGTGTTCTCGAAGAAGTTCAGCTTCTGCAGAGTCGTGCCGTTGGGATCGCTGCAGTTTTTGATCGGCCTTGTCAGCTTGTTGGGCTCCTGCGAATAAGCCTGGGCCGATTCGAGCCCTATGTCACCCTCGCCGAAGATCCGGTTCTGATAATCCATCGCCAGCTTCTTGTCCAGAACCGAGGTTTTGAGATCCACATATCCGGACCCTTCAACGAGCTGGCTCTCACAGAACTGCTCGTATTGGAGGGGCTCGTCGTGGAGGGCCCGGTAGTTTCCAGAGTCCAGATCTTTTATCGATCTGTCCTTTATGGTTACCTTGGCGGGTCTTCGGGATGAGATCCAGCCGATATCGCCCACGGGGGCGCTCTCTGATATGTAGTAGGTCCCCGCGGTCAGGTTGCAGATCTTCCAATATCCATTGACGTTTGTGGACGTCCTCCAGGCGTCGGATTCGCCCCGGATGGTGATCGTCCAACCGCGCAGACGCTCCTCATATGGATCGGGTTTTCCGTTCTGGTTTTTGTCCCAGTAAGTGTGACCGGAGAGGCAAAATCCGGCCTGATCTAGGGCATCAGCCGCCGATCCGTTCGATCTGTCCATTTCAACGGCTTTATGGGCTATAGGATCTGACTCGTTCTCCTGAGGAGAAGGAGTATGACCCACCAGGTCGGCTTCACGGATTCCCCCGGTTCCAGATGGCAGTTGGTGGTCCATCCGGAGTCCTTCCTCCTCGGTCTCCGGTGGCGAAACGCTCTCGCCGTTTCCAAAGATCTGCTCATCCTCGGCCATCTCTCCTGCCGAGGCGAGGAGCAGGATCAGAATCGCGACGGTTAGCCTCCGAGCATGAGCAAAGCTGCTACTCCCTTTCATAGAAGATTTAACTACCCCCCTTCGACTGAATGGCTGCGACTTCTAACTCCGACTCCACCGTTGAAAGGCCGACGAAGGTCGAGATATCCGGATCCGTTTCAAGCCCGCCCTTCTGGTGCCGGATACTCCGTCCTGCGATCTGAGATGACCTTCAACGATGAACCTCCCTCTTGGAGAGATGACCTCCATGATTGAAGATGTCTCTGTCAATGTTCCCTCGCAAAGTACTTAACATTTTCTGGAGGAGCTGCCTTCCGGGTCGCGGAGGTATCGGGACGCCAGTCCCCGAGGTGAGACTGTCCTGCAGGACGGTCTCATCGGCTCTCGATCGGGGGGAGGGCCTCCCAAGGTACGATCACGAAATTCTATATGGTCCGACGGATGAAAGGAGGCGGACCTCAAACTCTCAGAAGTCGAAGATCGACCTCTGCTCATCAGCCCTCTTCTCCCCCATCCTCTCCCCGTTCGTCTTATCCTCCCAGGCGGCCCGGAGGGCTATGGTGCCGTACTTTCCACCACCTCCCGGCTCCACCACCACCTCTCCGGACCTGAAGGCAGAGATGGCTTCCACCACCCTCTCCTCGCCAGCAAGCTCCGAGATGTCGGCGTCTAGAAGAACCTCGATCTCGCTTTTTCCGCTGATCAGATCGTTCCAGGCCCTCTGGACCTTCGCCGAATGGACGCTCTTCACCCCCAGGGCCATGGCGATGATCTCGGCTAGGGGTATCAGATGGACGTAGGGGGGGCGGTGGTCGGGATGGACCGGATTGGGGGAGTCGGCCAGCATCTCGACCCTATCCCTGACCCCCAACTTTATCAGCCCCCCGCACTCGCACCTCCCTCTCCTCTCGGTCATCTCCCGGGGGGAGTAATGCCTATAGCATCGAGTGCAAGCGGTCCTGTTGTACTTGCCCTCTTCTGGGGGAAAGCCGACGTTCAGGGTGGGTTGGCGCCCATCCTCTCGCCCGATCGCCCTCCTCAGATCCTCGAAGGAGAGGTACTTCATATACATCTGGTTGAACTCTCTTCCTAGCTTATCGGGCCAAGGAGAGTGGGCGTCGGAGTTTGAAAGAAAGGTCCTATCTCTCAGCTCGGATATCCGATCAGCGTAGTCGGAGTCGGCGCTGAGGCCCAGCTCGACGTACTTTATTTGAGACGATCGATCCTGGTAGCACTCCGCGAGGGAGGGATAGTGGGCGTACATCCCGGTCCAGGGGGTGAAGGCGTGGCTCGGACCTATCAGGCAGTCGGCCTCCAGGGCGGCGTCGGCTATCTCCGGCGGGGTCATGGGGAGGGCAGGCCTACCGTCGGCTTCGAGGATCCTTTCCCGGCACGAGAAGGCCTCCGCCAGCTCCGAGGCTTTGGAGAGGTCCGGGACGATGATGAGGTGGTGGACCTTCGACGAGTCCTCCACCTCCACGGTGAGGACGAAGGCCGTCCCTCCGAGCCAAAAGAGCCCCCCCTCTTCGGGGAGCTTCCTCACCTCTTCCAGCCACCTAGGATGGAGGCAGTCTCCGGTGGCCACGACCCCGATCCCCTTCTTCGCCGCCTCCCTTCCGATGGTGGCGAGGTCCATATTGCTGGAGGTGGCGGCGGAGTACCGCGAGTGGATGTGGAGATCGAGGTTGACCTTCATCGTCCCTCAGATCGCACGGCCCGGGATAAACCATTTATCCCCAAAAGAGATATATTATCTGTTGACTTCGAACCTCAGAGACGTCCTAGAGAGATTCGCGAGGGGCGAGATCTCTCTGGATGAGGCCGCCCGGGAGGCGAACCTCCTCTCCTATCGGGAGGTGGGAGAGATGGCGAAGCTCGATCCCCGCCGGGTAGACAGAATCGGTGTTCCAGAGGCGATCCTGGCGGAGGGGAAGAGCCCCTCGGACCTGGTGGATATCGTCCTCTCCTTCCTGGTGGCTTCGAAGGCTGTCCTCGTCACCAGGGTGTCCCCCGACCAGCTCGCAGCCCTGAGAGAGGCCCCCCTCCCCCCCGGCGCGGAGCTCCGGGAGGAGGCGAGGGCGAAGGCGGCGGTGATATCGAGGGGTTGGCCGCCTGAGCCCTCCGGGGGAAAGGTTGGCGTCCTCTCCGCGGGGACCGCCGACATCCCCGTCGCTGAGGAGGCTAGGGTGACGGCGGAGCTATTGGGATGCGATACGGCGGTCGAGTACGACGTGGGGGTCGCCGGGATCCACAGGCTCTTTCCCTCCCTGGAGAAGATGCTGGATAGAGACGCCCTGGTGGTGGCTGCAGGCCGGGAGGGGACCCTCCCAGCGGTGGTGGCGGGGCTGACGGAGGCGCCTGTGGTGGGGCTTCCCGTCTCGACGGGGTACGGCGCTGGCGGCGGGGGCGAGGCCGCCCTCCTTTCGATGCTCCAGTCCTGTTCTGTGATGGTCGTGGTCAACATCGACGCCGGGTTTGTGGCTGGCGCTTTTGCCGCAAAGATCGCCAACCAGGCGGCGAATAGGAGAAATATGTAATGGCTGTTTTTAATTATTGGCCGGAAAACTATTTATATGATCAAACAGAGCTATAAACACGAGCGGGTAAACTAATTTTCCACTAACCCCCACTCCCCTACCCGCTCACACCTAATCATGCCTCGACGGGTCTATGAGGCGGGCTTGATACCATTGGTTCTTTATATTGTCTCATTTATCCATCATCCTTGATTGAATTTTGCAAACCATATCTTATGAATAATATTGATTCAAAAAATTAATTACTCCTCACCCATTCCCAGGCTCCTCCATCATGATCCCGGAAGATGGGGAGAGCAGGTTCCCTCAACGCCGTTTTCCGGCGTTGGCGGGGGCGGGAACCGGGGTCGACCCCGCCCGGTCCGCACCTCTGCCGACGACCGAGACCTCGATCTTCATACCGCTCTGGCGGCAGTACTCCTCGATCCGCCGCTTCGCGTGCTCCACCATCCCGCCGTTGGTGATGACGAGGACCGCCTCTCCGCAGAGGGCCCGGAGGATCGTCCTATCTATGACGTTCGATCCTATATCCGAAACGATCTGGTTCTTCTCGGCGAAGGCTCTGCTCTTGGTTCCCATCACCCCCACGAGGTCTATCCTCTCGTCCGCGAGGAGGCTAGAAAGGGCCTGGGGGTCCCCGCCGTCGGTGTCGTAGACGATCACCCGGCCGATCCTGACGGATTTATCCAGAGTCTCCACCACGGCTCGTCCGCCCTGGAGGTGGATCACCAAGACCTCTTCGGATTTGTCCCTCCCCGGGCCAACGCTATCGATCCCCTCGGGATGGATCCTCTCGCCCACCTCGGTCTCAGGAGGGACCTTCATCCAGCGTAGGTTCGGCGGGCTGAGATGGCCGACGAGCTCCGAGACCGTCCTCGGCCTCTTTCCGAACGCTGCGAGATCCCTCTTCGAGATCTCGTCGTAGACCTCCAGGATGAGGGGCTGCCGGAGCCCCGATCCGGAGAGGTGCCTCGGATCTCCGAAGATATCCTCGGGCCGCCCCTCGTCCATCACCATCCCGTCGGCGAGGAGGCAGACGCGGTCGGACCAACGGTATGCGAGGTCGACGTCGTGGGTGGATATGATGATCGTCGTCCCCCTCTGGCTCAGCTCCTCCAGGAGCTCCATCACCTCCTCCGATCCAGCCGGATCCAGGTTGGAGAGGGGTTCGTCGAGGATCATCACCTCCGGTTCCATCGCCATCACCCCGGCGATCGCAGCCCTCTTCTTCTGGCCGCCGCTGAGGTGGTGAGGGGGGCGCCCCTTCAGCCCCGAGATCCCGACGCCCTCGAGGGCCATCTCCACCCTCTCCTCCACCTCTTCCATCGGAAGGCCGAGGTTTACAGGGCCGAAGGCGACGTCCTGGCGGACGGTGGGGGCGAAGAGCTGATCGTCGGAGTTCTGGAAGACTATCCCCACCCTCCTCCTCGTCTCCCGGAGGGAGCGGGGGTCGTACTGGAGGGGCCTTCCTCGAAAGAGGACCTCTCCTGCCGTAGGGCGGAGGGTCCCGTTGAGGAGGAGAAAGAGGGTGGACTTTCCCGAGCCGTTCGGCCCGACGAAGGCTATCCTTTCCCCATCCTCGATCCTGAGGTCGACCCCCCGGATCGCCGGGGTTCCGTCGGGATAGACGTATCGGAGGCCTTTCGTCTCCAGAAGGGTCGTCGCCATAGCTGCCTCAGATCAGGGAGGTTCCCCGGGTGATGTAGGCGAGGGCTGTTATGGCGGCGACGTAGCCACAGGCTCCTAGAAGCTCCTGGACCTCCACCCGCCTCTTCTCCTCGAAGAGGGAGAGCCTACCGTCGTAACATCTCGCGTCCATGGCGGTGTAGAGCCGTTCTCCCTGCTCCCACGACCGGATGAAGAGGGTCCCCGCCATCATCGAGAAGGAACGGATCGATCGGAGAAGGCCGTCGTATCCGAGCCTCATCGCCTGGGCGTGGGTCGTGCCGACTGCCACCTCCAGGAAGACGAAGATGTACCGATAGATCATCATCGAGAGCTCGACGAAGGAGTCGGGGAGTCTGAGCCCCTTCAGGAGGGCGAAGAGCTCCACCATGGGGGTCGTCAGAGCGAGGAAGAATAGGCAGCTCGTCCCGCTGATCGTCCGGGATAAGACGAGGATGGATAGCTCCGCCCCCTCGGCCGTCGCCCCGAAGCTCTGGCCGAGAAGGCTGATGGAGAAGATCTCCGGGCCGGATCCGAAGAAGAGGAGGATGACGACGGTCCCCAAGAGGGCGAAGACCAGGGGCGGAGCCAACAGCTTCCCGTAAAACCCGGCCGGGACCTTTCCGAGCCGGATAGAGGCGAAGCTCATGGTGAGGGCGATGAAGAGGGGGGCGACCGGCGAGGTCGACATCACCCCGACGAGGAGGGCCGCGGCCACCAGGGCGAGCTTCAGCCTGCTGCTCTTTTCTCGGAGGGGGCTGGCGAGGGCGAGGTCGTCGAGGAGGGAGTTATGCAAGGCGGAACCCTCAGGCGGATTGTTTCCCGCGGTAGTAGCCGAAGAAGTATCCGATGACGATCGCCCCCAGAGCCGCCTGGAGGCTGAAGAGGAGGCTCTCTATCTCGCCGCTCGGCGGCTCGATGAGCGGCTCAAACCAGGGCTCGTAGGTGCCCTCGGTCAGCTCTGCGATCACCCCTTCCGCCTCGCCGTCGGCCCCGCCCCAATCGGCTCCGGTGTTTGACGCGGCTACGTATAGGAAGAGGGCGAAGAAGAGGATGATGGCAAGGCCGGCGATGATCTCCCCCTTCATGCCGGGATCGCCTCCCTCAGCTTTCCGAGCCCCTTCTCGTCGATCACCTTCAGCTTCACCATGACGTCCCCTTTCACCTGGATTATGTACTTGAATAACAGGGCGGTGACGACCCCCTCTACCAGGGCCAGAGGCACCTGGGTGAGAGCGAAGACGGTCCCGAAGGCATAGAAGGACCCGACGACCCCGCCGGTAGCCGAGGGGAAGGCGAGGGCGAGCTGGAGGGTGGTGACGAGGTACGTCGCCCAGTCCGCCAGGGTGGCGGCGAGGAAGATCGAGAGGTAGAAGTGGAGGTTGAGCCGCGTGCATCCCCGGTAGACGAGATAGCCGACGGCCGGCCCTGCGATCCCCATGGAGAAGACGTTGGCCCCCAGGGTGGTGATCCCGCCGTGGGCGAGGAAGAGGGCCTGATAGACGAGGACTATCAGGCTCAGGACCGCCGTCAGGGCGGGGCCGAAGAGGATCGCTCCCATCCCGGTCCCCGTGGGGTGGGAGCAGGAGCCGGTCACCGAGGGGAGCTTTAGGGAGGAGAGGACGAAGATGAAGGCCCCGGCCAGGGCCAGGAGGGGGAGGGTCTCCCTCCTCTCCTTCACAAGCCTGTTCATCCTGTAGATCCCGTAGGCTACGACGGGGAGGGAGAGGGCGTACCACACCTCCCACCAGGGGTGGGGGAGGAAACCTTCCATGATGTGCAAAAGATCACTTCCTATTCGAGCTTCGGTCTACTCCAGCGAGGTGGGAGATCATGGCATATAAAGTTTGCTTGAAATGGGATCAATCAACTTTATTTGAGGCCGGATAGGTCGACGGCGACCCTTCCGGAGAGCTCGATCCACCCATCTCGATACCGGGCGGCGAGGGCCATCGCCTCGACTCCTCCGGCCACCGCCTCCCGGAGGGCGGCCCCGAAGGCGGGGTCGGTATCGTCGTTGGGCATCAAGGCTGAAGCGTCGCCCCTCATGACGACGAAGACGATGGCGGCCCGATAACCCTCGCGGTGCGCTCCCGCCAGCTCCTGAAGGTGGCGGCGCCCCCGCTCGGTGGGGGCGTCGGGGAAGAGGGCGATCCCATCCCGGACGAGGGTGCAGCACTTTGCCTCCAGAAGGCAAGGCCTCTCGCCTGCGAGGAGGAAGTCGAGCCTGCTCCTGCCCCGGGCCGGCTCGGACCTCTCAAGCTTCCATCCCGCAAACTCCGGGAGTTCGCCGGAGGAGAGGGCGCCCCTCAGGATCTGGTTTGCGACCCTCGAGTCGACGACTATGGTCTCCCCATCGGCGACGGCGGCGAAGACGTCGAGCTTCGTCTTCCGCCGGTGGCGGTCGCCGGCCGGACGGAGGAGGAGTTCCGCCCCCGGGACGAGGAGTTCCCGGAGCCTTCCGGGGTTTGGGAGGTGGCAGCTATGGGCCTCTCCGCCATCTGCCACCTCGGCGATCACCGAGAACCGGCTCGTCCTGGCGAGGAACCTGCCCCGGACCATCTCCCCCTCGATCTTCAGTCGGGCCATCTCTTTCGCTCTGCGCCGCGAGCCCTTAAATATGGTAGGGTTCCCCTATCCTCCCATTGAACCGAGCGTTTACCGTCACCGAGCTGAACCAGAGGATCAGGGATAGGCTGACCAGCGACCTGAGACTATGTGACCTCTGGGCCCGGGGGGAGCTCTCCAACGTCGTCAACCACCGTTCAGGCCACCGGTACTTCACCCTCAAGGATGGAGAGTCTCAGATCCCTTGCGTCCTCTTCCGGGGGAACGCCTCCCGCCTCGACTTCGATCTAGCCGACGGCCAGAACGTCCTCGTCTTTGGGGACGTGGAGTTCTACCGCCCCCAAGGAAGGGTCCAGATCCTGGTGAAGGCGGCAAGGCTCGACGTTGGCCTCGGCGAGAAGCACCAGGAGCTGGAGCTTTTAAAGGAACGGCTCGCCGCCGAGGGGCTCTTCGACGCCGGAAGGAAGAGGCCGATCCCCGCCCATCCCGCCTGCATCGGGGTCGTCACCTCCCCTGACGGCGCGGCCCTGAGGGACGTCCTGAGGGTCCTCGGAGCCTGTCCCGCCCGGATCGTCATATCGCCGGCGGTGGTCCAGGGTGACTCTGCCCCCGCGTCGATCGCCTCGGCGATATCCGCCCTCCAGGGGATCGCGGACGTCATCATCGTCGGCAGGGGCGGGGGTTCGGCGGAGGACCTCTCCCCCTTCAACTCGGAGGTGGTGGCGAGGGCGATATATCAGTCGGCCCCGCCGGTCGTCTCCGCCGTCGGCCACGAGACGGACGTGACGGTGGCCGACTTCGTAGCAGACCTCCGGGCCCCCACCCCCTCGGCGGCGGCGGAGATGGTGAGGCCGGACCTCGAGAGGCTCGGGGAGGCTCTGGCGGGGGCGGAGGCGAGGATGATCCGGTCCCTCTCGGCGAGCCTCGATCGGAGGCGGGCGCGGTACCTCGACCTCGGCCGCCTCCTAGCCGGTCGCAGGATGATGGCTATCGTCTCCGAGGAGCGGCAGAGCCTCGACCGGATGACAGACCGGCTCGTCTCGGCGGAGGATCGGCGGATGGAGCTCTTCGCCGCGAGGCTGGAGGTGGCAGCGGGAAAGCTCGAATCCCTCTCACCTCTATCGACCCTCCGGAGGGGCTACTGCATCGCCCTCGCCGATTCAGGAGTCATCCGGCGCGCCTCGGATCTCGCCCCGGGCGAGCTCTTCGAGCTCGTCTTCGCTGAGGGGAGGCTCCTCTGCCGGTCGGTGAAGGAGATGGTGGATCGGAGTTGATGGGTTTGAAGGATGCGGTATTGACCGATTTGAGCGCCCCGGAGGATCTCAGCCTCGAGGCGTCTCTGGCGGAGCTGGAGGGGATCGTCCGGTCCCTGGAGGAGGGGGAGCTGACCCTGGAGGAGAGCCTGAAGGCCTTTGAGCGGGGGGTCTCCCTCATCAGGAGGTGCAACTCCCTCCTCGACGGGGCGGAGCAGAGGATAGAGATCCTCGTCGGGGAGCTCCCCGAGGACCTGGCGAGGTGACCTGCCATGGGGGAAGCCGAACTTTATCGTTCCTTCACCAGGAGGACGAGAGCCCTCCTGGGGGAGGGCGAGGAGGCGAGGATCGTCCTCTTCGGCGACTCCATCACCGCCGGCTTCGCCGTCCGGAGGGGCTTCGACCACTTCTGGCTATCGATGCTGAAGGAGACGTACCCGAAGGCGGCTGTCGCCATGCGAAACCAGGGGGCTTGCGGCGCCACGAGCTTCGACGGCCTCGCCCGCCTCGACGGGTCGGTCGTAGCTCACAACCCGGACCTTGTCACCGTCAACTTCGGGATAAACGACATGTATTCGGGGATCCGGCTCGGCGAGTTCAAGGGCAACCTCATCGAGATCGTCGAGAGGATCCTGGAGGGTCCAGGCTCCGGATCGGGCCCCGAGCTTCTCCTCCTCAGCTCCGAGCCCCTGATGACGCCAAAGTTCGATCGAATCGTCCTCGGCTACTATCAGGTCTTAGAGGACGTCGCCGAGGAGATGGGGGTCGGCTTCGTCGACGTTTACGGGGCGTGGATGCGGCGGGTCGCCGAGGGCGTCCCTCTGGACAGCCTGATCCTCCCGGGGCTCGACCACCCGAACGAGCTGGGGTACAGAATCATCGCCGAGGAGCTGATGCGCTTCTTCTAGCTCCCGCCGCCTCCAATCCCGGCCCTACCCTTTCGGCCCTCCATCATTTTGCCACCCTCTCTACCGTTTTCCTTCAATCTCGTCGACGAAGGCGTTCCACCTCTTGACGTCGTTCACCTTCTTCTTAATCACCTCTCTTCCGACGTCGGTCTTCTGCTCCTTCTTCGCCAGGATCTCCCGGAGGTCCAAAAGGGACCTGATGACGGCGGCCGTCTCCTCGAAGAGGCGGTGCGCCTCATCCCGGGTCAGCCGCGCCTCCTTCAGCTTTCCCTCGTCGGCCGCCTCCTTCGCCTTGAGGAGCCGGATCAGCTCCCTCGCCTCTATCTCCTCCTTCTCCGATAGCTCCGAGAGGTGGATCAGCCTCCATACGAGGTGGCGGAGGTCGACGGTCCCCGCGGCGGGGTGGACCTCGGGCGGGAGGTCGGCGGGGCTGATCCTGTCCTTTTCCATCTCCTCCTTCAGGAGGTCGGGGTCGATCTCGAGCCTCTCGGGGTCCTGGACCCCCACCCAGACGAGGGTCCGGTGGAGGTTGGCGAGGAGCCGGTCTCTCTCGCGGTCGGTGAGGAGGTAGGCGGGGGCGGGGGGGTCGGGGTTATGGGGGTTGGGGGGCATGGTTATATTATCATGGTCTCCTTTTCATTTAAAGACTTTTGAACCGTATCTGGCACCTCAGTTTCTGGCGAGCGCGAAGGCGTTGTTCTTTGCGCTCATCACCGTGGGCACCTTCTCATCGCTGGCGCGTAGGGAAGGTGTGGTGGAAATAGTACATTGACGACATCAGACAGATACTGATATTAACCGCAACGACGAAACATCATATCGAGTAGCTCAGTGGAATATATGCGGTCCACAATATGCGGTCCACATGATGATGATTGAAGAGTTCCATTCACCGGCTTTGAGGCAAAAGGGGTATAGATATTCAATTGAATAAAATAAAAATTGAAGGCTTTAAGTCCATCAAATCCTTGGACCTGGAACTGCGCCCCATGAACATCCTCATCGGTGCGAACGGTTCCGGTAAAAGCAATTTCATCTCGCTCTTCGATCTGCTGAACCAGATGGTTGAAGGCAACTTTCAGCTCTCAGTGCAGAAAGCTGGTGGTGCCGATACTTTTCTGTATTTCGGCCAGAAGGTCACCGACGAAATCAGGATTTGCCTAACATTTGGGTATAATGCCTATAGTTGCGTCTGGATACCGACTGCAGATGATTCCCTCATATTTGCCGATGAAATCTGTTATTTCCATGATCCAAGATATCCTCGGCCCTATGAGGTAACTCTGGACACAGGACATCGAGAGAGCAAATTACCCGAAAAGGCAAAAAAAGAACATGTACCCGATTACGTGCTCGATAGCCTAAAGAGCTGGAAAGTCTACCACTTTCACGACACAAGTGAATCCGCACACGTCAAAAAAACTGGAGACATCAACGATAATCTTTACTTGAGGAGCGATGCCGGCAACCTGGCGGCTTTCCTATATCTCCTCCAAAAAACCTCAAGCACCCATTATGAGGTGATTCGAGATACAGTCCGCCTGGTAGCGCCCTTCTTCGACGATTTCGTGCTTCGACCTATGCCTGAAAATGAGAACAAAATCCGTCTCGAATGGCGCGAAAGAGGTTCCGATCATCCTTTCCTCGCTCACCATCTCTCTGATGGAACCCTCCGCTTCATATGTCTGGCCACGCTCCTGCTGCAACCCAAAATGCCCTCAACGATACTGATAGACGAGCCGGAGTTGGGCTTGCATCCTTACGCCATCAACGTCTTGGCCTCGCTCATGAGAAGCGCCTCCAAAAGGTCTCAGCTCATAGTTTCCACTCAATCGGTCACCTTGGTAAATCAGTTCGAAGCAGAGGACCTTCTAGTCGTCGATCGGAAGGATCATGCAACTACAATCGAACGGGTTGATCCGGAGAGGCTCACTGAATGGCTTGAAGATTATGCTCTTGGCGACCTGTGGGAGAAGAACGTCCTGGGCGGGAGGCCATAGAGGTGAGCTGCCAAGTTCGCGTAAATATAATCGTGGAGGGGCCGACAGAAGAGACCTTTGTAAACAAAATTCTTGCAGTAGATCTGGGGCTCCGTGGCATATCTATTTCTGCACGCAGTGTCGAGACGAAACGTAAGAAAAGTAGGTTCGACAGATCCATCGAGATTAAGCGTGGTGGATTATCTAAATATGACAAGGTGAAACGAGACATCCAAAGATGGCTCAAAGAGGATCGTGGCGCGTACCTCACCACCATGTTCGACCTTTATGAACTCCCTCCGGATTCTCCAAACCGGCAAGAGGCAAGGCGGCTAAGTGATCCTTATAAAAAAGTGATGAGGCTGGAGCAGGGATTGGCGGAAGACATAGGTGATCCCCGTTTCATCCCATATATACAGCTCCACGAGTTCGAAGGGCTGCTTTTCAGCGACGTTGAAGCCATCGACCACGTACTAGAGATATATCAGAGCGATTCTCATCTGAGAGAATTAAAAGATATCCGCACCAAGTTTAATACGCCTGAAGAAATAGATGAAGGTCAGACTACCGCCCCGTCGAAGAGGCTGCTGAATCTGTATGAGGGTTACGATAAAGTTCTTTTTGGCTCACTGATTGCGGGGAGGATCGGGCTAGAACGTATGCGGGAAGAATGTCCTCATTTCAACGAATGGGTATCGAAAATGTTGGACCTAGCCTCACAATAATAATTCGATCAAATCTTTCACCCGTTGCAATCGCCATCCGTGCTCCTTCCCCGATCCGCAAGAAAACTTTTTCAACTTCACAGGCCTACTCTTATCCATGAAGCTCAAGGTGACCCTCGAAGAGGCGGAAGAAGGGGGGTACATCGTCAGCTGTCCGGCACTGACGGGCTGCCATTCTCAGGGGGATACCGCTGAGGAGGCTCTGGAGAATATCAGGGAGGCGATAGAGGGCTGCCTTGAATCTCTTTCTGACGAGAAAATAAGTTCTCTTACCACCCAGGGAAAGATCATTGAAGTGACCGTCTGATTCCATGTCCAAGAAGCTGCCCGTGATCTCTGGGCAGATGGCGGTTAAGGCCTTTGTTAAAGCCGGATGGCGATTCGATAGGACCTCTGGGAGTCACGTCATACTCCGAAAAGAGGGCTCTGATAAAGGACGCTGGTATGGACGTGGACGAGTTCTCGCGCTATTTATAAAATAATTAAACACTAAATCCGAACGTTTTTGGGGCTGCCTTCTAGTAGTTGCCAGAAAAGTGGTCCTTTCGGAATTTTGATACATCTAACATGTATATTTTTGGTTTGCATAAATCCAATAAGAAAAAGGAGAAGACGATGGCGTCAGAATGCGCTGGCCGAATCGATAGAAAACGCTCCCTCCTCATCTGCACCAACAACTCGGCACGCTCGCGAGAATCCCGAAAGTCTCTTGCGCCACATGAACGGTGATGTCGGAAGAAAGTTGCACGTTTTCAAGACTCAAAATTTGCGTCATGGCTCAAACCGTTTGCGTCGCGACATAAAATTGGCTCGATCTTGGTCAGCACAATCGCTGCACTACGAGCGATCATGGCCGATGCGAGAGATCTTTTTACTTTTACATGCCGCATATCAACAATTGCCATCTGTTTGAATGCCGAGGCCTTTCTCCGCCACCTCAACGGCGATCGTTACGAGGTCGAAAGCTTCGGAACCCTCCCGACGGAGAGAAACCCCCTCGCCACGAGAGCGATGGCCGACTGGGACGTCGACATCTCGGGCCACCGGTCCAAGAGCCTGGATGAGCTTCGGGGCGCCGAGTTCGACCTGGTGGTGACGGTCTCTCGATCGGACGAGGGAGGCCTGCCTCTTATTTCCCGGCAGGGGCGAGAGGGTCCCCCAGAGCTTCCCCGACATCGCAATCGCCACCAGGAGCGAGGAGGAGCGTATCTATCCATTCCGGGAGGTGAGGGGCGCGATCGAGGCCTGGATCGAGGAGAAGCTGGGGTTAGAAAGCGGGCTTGGCGATCAGCTTGAATAGTTGAGCATTTAGGCATGGGCCTCTACCGATAGAATGCGCTCCAGAGTCTCCTCTTCGGTCGGGATCTCTTCACCGTGCTCTTTCAGGCTCTCCAGGTAGACCTCGATCGCCTCTCTTGCCATCTCCACCGCCTCCTCGATGGTGTCGCCGTAGGTGACGCACCCGGAAAGAGATGGAACGGTGACGGTGTAGCCGCCTTCCGGCTCCTTTTTAAGAAGGATCCTGTAGGTCAGTGTGCCCATGGTGATTACTGGTCGTTTATAGTATTAGAAGCCCACCAGGCATCAAGAACAGAAAGGCAGGATCGGGGCGATGGGGGCGGGGCCGTGGAAAAAATCGCCGCTACCCCGGCCTCACGTACCGGACCCCCTCCGGCGCCCCGTCGTCGACGAGGACGACGATAGTCTCCGAGAGGCGGTTGAAGAGCCGCTGCCCCGACCCCGGCATCGCGATCCAGCCGATGAGAACGTCCAGGGGGAGGAGGAAGGCCTTCCCGAAGGACTGGATGGCGGCCCGGGGGAGGTCGATCGCATCGCCCCTCCGGTCGGTGACCTTCAGGCCGAGGGCCATCTTCCCCAGGGACTGGCCCCGGGTCCCCTCCAGGACGGTCCAGTAGGCGAATAGGATGAGGGCGTCGCCGGAGCCGAGGTGGACGAACCAGGCGGAGAAGATCGGCCCCGGCGGGAGCCAGAAGTGGAACTGCGTGATGGGTCCGGCCGCGCCGGCCAGGAGGTCCCAGAGGATCCCCACCAGGATTATGTCGATCAGCCAGGCTCCGAGCCTCCGCCTCCAGGAGGCGATCCGAACCTCCCGAACCTCGCCATCTCTGCCGTTCATCCGATCACCAGCCAGACCGTATCAGGAAGGATTATTTGGGTTTTTGGGGGTGGCGGGGCGTTTCGGGCGCCGCCGGAAGCGGCGGCGCCGCTCGCCATCCCCAGCCCCTCAGTAGACCCGCTCGTTGTGCATCCTCGTGCTGTAGAGCCGGTATTCGTCCCTGTTCTTATCCTGGAAGAATATGTAGTTGTACCGGGAGTCGGTCTTGTGGGCCTCGTACTCCTCCCTCGCCTCCTCGCGGCAGCTCTTGCAGGCGAATAAGGGGACGAAGGTCCCAAACCCGCTCTCCGACTGGCCGTAGCCCCTGACGGCATCGGTGTCGATGGTCATGTAGCCGGGGCAGCTCTTATCGGGGCACATCTTCACCGACTCGGTCTGCCGCTCCCGGATCCCGTCGGTGTCGTAGAAGATGTTCTTATGCCTCCGGAAGAAGGGCCCCGCCCTCTCGACGGCCTTAGCCGTCAGCTCATCCCTCGCATCCCAGACCCCCTGGAGGTACTCGACGGTCCCGGTGATGTTCGCCTCCATCGTCCTCGACATCGAGAACCTTCCGGGGTGGTAGTCTGGCTCCCGGACGTTCGAGTAGTCGAGGCCGGCCATGGCGAGGATGATCCCGCAGTTGACGTAAGGGAGGGCCGACTCGATGGCGTAACCCCCCTCCAGGACGGCGATGTCCGGCGCCAGCATCTCGTTCAATTTTGCATACCCCTGGGCCGAGAACCGCATATTCGCCAGGGGGTCGGTGTAGTGGTTGTCCTGGCCTGCGGAGTTGACGACGAGCTGGGGCCGAAACTCCTCCAGGATCGGGAGGACGAGTTCCTTTAGGACGTAGTGGATCCCCTCGTCGGGGGTCTCTGGCGGCAGCGGTATGTTGATCGTCCTCCCCATCGCCTTGGGGCCGCCCTGCTCGTCGACGAACCCCGACCCAGGATAGAGGGTCCTTCCGTCCTGGTGGAAGGAGATGAAGAGGACGTCGGGGTCGTGGTAGAATATCTCCTGGGTCCCGTCTCCGTGGTGGACGTCGGTGTCGATGATCGCCACCCGCCGGATCCCGTACTTCCGGCGGATGTACTCGACCATGATCGCCTCGTTGTTGACGTTGCAGAAGCCGCGGTTCCCGTGGGCGACCCTCATGGAGTGGTGGCCCGGCGGCCTCACCAGGGCGAAGGCGTTGTTGATCTCGCCCTTCATGTAGGCGTCGGCGAGGACCAGAGTGGACCCGGCGGCGATGAGATGGGCCTCGGTGACGAGGGCCTCGACGGAGGGGATGCAGAAGTGGACCCGGGCGATGTCCTTATGCTCCGCGAGGCGCGGCTTGTACTCCTCCACCTCCGGGAGGTCCATCAGCCCCTCCTCGAAGATCTGGTCCCTGGTGTAGAGGAGCCGCTCCTCCCTCTCCGGGTGGGTCGGGGTTATCGCCCAGTCGAAGGCGGGGAAGAATATCAGCCCCATCTTCCTCGCCTCCCCCTTCACCTCTCGGGGGCTGGTCATCCTCTACCACCCCCCGTCCACTCGGGGATCAGGCCCGCGGGGATCTGCATGCTGACGTCCAGGATCCTGCCGCTCGTCGACCACCCCCGGACCATGTTGAATACCTCGCTCGCCGTCAGGACCGCCTCTGCCGCGTACTCTCCTATCCCCATATCAGCGGCCCGCTCGATTATCAGCCTCTTTGCCATCTCTTCCGCCTCCTTCTGGCCGAACCTTCGATCCCGGATCTCTCCGGTCGTACCGTCCTCAGCGACGGTGTAGAAGCCCCGCTCGGTGTCGGCCCTGAAGGTGAGGGTGAGGGTGGGCCTCGCCACCGCCGCTCCGATGGCGTTGGCGACGGTGGCGTTATCGGGGATGATCCCCCTCGCTCCGAGCCTCTCCGCCACCAGGGGCACGAGGCCGAGGGATCCGCCCCCGACGCCGACGACGTTCTGGGGCCGGATCTTCTCCTTCTGGAGGATCTCCCAGACCCTATAGGCCGGCTCCTCCTCCCAGGCGAGGAACATCTCATCTATCTCCCGGATGAGGATCTCGACAGCCGCGTCCACTACCGTCTGAGCCGCCTCTCCAGCGGAGCAGCCCAGCTTTTTGCCCAGATTCGCCATCGCCTCCTCGGCTAGGTTCCTCTCGCCGATGGAGATCAGGTTCAAGATCCTCATAGCGTCGGTGGGGGTTGGCTCTGGGCCCCCCAGACAGAAGGCGGGACCCGCCCTCTCAGGCCCCACGGCGACCCTCCCGCCGACCGCCCTCACCCTGCTGTCGCCGCCCAGGGCCACCGACTTGACGGCGAAGGCCCGAATGTGCGTTAGATAGCTGTTCACCCTCGCCCCCTCCGATGAGATGAGGGGGGATCCGTCCAGGATCAGGGCGATGTCAGTCGTCGTCCCGCCGATGTCGACGACGACGGAGGTCTGGCCCGCTGGCGTTAGGGCGAGGACCCCCATGGTGCTGGCGGCGGGCCCCGAGAAGATCGTCTCGACGGGGTGCTCGATGGATGTCGCCAGGGGCAGGGTTCCGCCGTCGGCCTTGAGGATGTAGACCGGGGCTTGGATCCTCCGGCCGGCTACGGCCTTGGTCACCTCTCCGGCGAACTTTCTGTACTCGTCCATGGCGGCCGCCTTCAGGACCGTCGTCGCCGCCCTCCGGGGAAAGTTCAGCCTCCCCGAGGCCTGGTGGCCCATCTCGACATGGACCCCGGGGATCGTCCGCATGACGGTCTCCCTCATCCTCTCCTCGTGGGCGTGGTTCCTCTGGCCGAACTTGCTCGCCACCGCCACCTTCCTGTAACCCCGCTCGGCTATCTTGGCCGCAGCCTTCTCGACCTGATCTTCATCCAGGGCTTCGATCTCCCTCCCCCGGTAGTCGATCGCCCCCCGGACGATCTGGACCTCTCCCCCCAGGGAGTAGCCGTCGGGGTTCATCCCCGGCCCCGGCTCGATGATCAGGGCGACGGGGTCGGTCTTCCCCTCGGCGATGAGGTTTGTGATGAGGGTGGTGCTGAGGACGACCCGCTCTATCTTCTCCGGCGGGATGCCCAAAACGATCTCGTCGAGGGCGGCCATCAGGCACTCCAGGAGGTGGTCGTGGTCGGTCGGGACTTTTGACGTTTTTATGACTTTTCCTTCGTCTATCAGAACCGCATCTGTAGTGGTTCCGCCGACATCGATTCCGATCAACATGATTTTATCGCCTTCGGCGAACGGATTGCCCGAGGAGTATATCGGGCTTTTGGTTTACAGCCCCCAGATGTCGAACCATTTTATCGGATGAGAACAACGGATCGCTGAAGCTTGGGCCTTCTGCACCGAGATGCTGCAATCTCTTGGCTTAATGATCATGCCTTTTGGATGGAGAAAGATCGAGGCAGCGGGCGGCGGATCCGATGAGGCTCAAAAGAGGTGAGTGAGATCCGACCCTGATAAGCTTGATGATAGCAGTCATGATGGGGATCGTCGTCCTCGCCATGATGATCGGAATCTTCGGCGTCTTCCTCTACGACCGGGCCGCCGCCATTAAATCGGGCCTGCAGTCAGTGGAGGACCTGAGGGGAAGGCCGAAGAGGCCCTGAGAGCGGTCCCCTCTCTCTCATCTCAAACTTCCATCCCTGGTAGCCCCTCTCTCGAAAGAGGCTCATGCCACCTCCACCGCCACTTCGTTTCGGCGGATGAAGGGGGGCGTCCAGGGGTCGTTGTACTGCATGAGGACCGGCTAGCCCCGGGCTTCTATCCCTCCATTCCGGAGGGCATCTTCCAGGATCGCCAGGTTCATCCTCTGGCTCTCCCCGGTGGCGTATCCTGAGAAGCGGACCGCCGCCATCCTCCTCCCCTCCACGAGTTCAATCTTCACCCTCTCATCCCGGGGGCGGGGCGTCCCCTCCAGGTCGAACCTCTCGGGGATGACGAAGGCCATAAACGGCCTGCCGTCGGCGACGCTCGTCACCACCGGCGCCGTCATCTCGATCTTCACCTCACCCTCGTCAGCGCCGGAGATGTAGTTGGAGAGTAGGCCGAAGCCCCGGTCCTGGTCATCGCCGTCGGTGACGGCCCAGATCTGGTCGGAGTAGACCTGGATCTCGACGACCCGGTAGGAAGGCTCTTTTACGGTCATGGAACCGAACGCTCCGTAAAGGGTCCAAAGGAGGAGGGCCGCCAGGATCGCCACGGCCGCCTTCTGGATCTTTGACATCCTGATCATCTTATCACCTCCGAGGTTGACTGATCCGCTTTCCGCGTTCAGGGCTGAACCTATCAACTCCTTCTCTAAATTTTGGAATCAGAGGCAATAACTATTTTGACACCCTTGGTCATGGATACAAAGGAATAAACGGGGAGGTCCATCAACTTCCGGATGTAAGCCGGCAGGAAAATAATCGTCCGGTGTCTCGGGGCCTCGGGGCAGATCTGGCGGTCCCGGCGAAAGGTCGGTCCCAGCGGTGAGGAGGATTATCGTGGATAGAGAGGCTCCTGAAGAAGTTCCCAGAGATGTCCCAGGAGACGGCTTCATCGAGATCGCCGGCCGAAGGGTGAAGATGAGGCGGGCGAGGGGAGGCGTAGTCGCCACGGTGGGCTATCTACTATCGCCCGTCTCCTGGTGGAACGACCTCTTCGTGAACATACCAATCGCCTACGCCTTCGGGTCCCTCGTCGGCCTCGTCTCCGAGGACCTCTTTCTTCCCGCCATGGTGGTGGGCTACTGGATCACCAACGTCCTCGGCTTCGTCCTGATGCACTGGGGGATGAAGGACCTCCTCACCAGAGACGGGGGTGAAGGGCGGAGGAGGCGGGATATCATCGTCGATATATCTATCTCTCTAGCCTATACCGTCATCGTGGTCGCCCTGGCGGCGGCGGGGGTCCTCAGGCTTCCTGTCGAATACTTTCCTTGACGGCTCGCCTGGAGATCCCCCGGCGGGATGAGCTGAGGCTGCCGGAGGCCGCCCCTCTCCGCCCACTTCCTTCGTAAATTCCTTATACCATCCGGACAGCTTAAAGGCCATGGCTGCAAGTTGTGAAAGCTGCCCCATCAGAAGGCGCGCCGAGAAGAGGCCGAACTCCCTCATCGCCAGGATCTGGAGGTGGCACACTGGCTGGTGCCCCGGCTGGAGGGCCTACCGGAAGTCCCTAGCCGAGGAGCTTCGAGCTGACTAGAGCGGTTATGACCACCATCCTCCTCCAGCCGATGGGAGCCGTCGACGTTGACCTGATATCTTTTCTTCACGATGAGCTGGGGTCGCTCTTCGGCGCCGTCGAGGTGAGGCCGGAGGCGCTGATCCCCGAAGCCGCCCGGGTCCCCGGGAGGGGCCAGCTCGCAGGCGGCCTCGTCCTTTCGGCCCTTCCGGCGCCAGAGGGGGCGGAGGCCGTCCTGGGGGTGATCGAGGAGGACCTATTCGTCGCAAGAACGAACTTCGTCTTCGGCCTGGCCCTGGGGCGGAAGGCGATGATATCCCTGGCGAGGCTCCGGCAGGAGTTCTATGGCCTCCCGCCGAACCAGGGACTCCTTCGGGAGAGGGCCAAAAAGGAGGCGGTCCACGAGCTCGGCCACGTCTTCGGCCTTCCCCACTGCCCCAACGCGGGTTGCGTCATGCGCTTTTCGAGATCCATCCGTGAGACCGACTTCAAAAGTTCGAGGTTTTGCGGGCGGTGCCTGAAGACGCTGGAGAGCTCTGGGGTGCTGGCGAGGTCCTGACCGGAAAGACCGCCCCAGCCTGCGTCCGATGGTCCGGGGCGGCCGACCACCCCCGACCGGAGCCCTCCATCTCGTCGATCCAAAGGGGCTTTGACGCCCCCCCTTCAGCCCACCCCCAGGCGATCGGCCCTATCAAACGCCTCCTTCGCCTCCTCCTCCCGGCCGAGCCTCTCGAGGACGAGCCCCTTGTTATGCCATCCCTCCCCCAGGTCCGGGTTGAGGGTAAGGGCCTCCTCCAGCCGTTCGAGGGCCTCCTCGTACCTCCCCAGCTCATATAGGGCGAGCCCCCAGTTGTTCCAGGCGTGGACGTAGAACGGGTAAATCCTGACGGCCCTTTCGCAGCACCGGGCTGCCCTCTTGTACTTTTCGCGGTCGGCGAGGATGAGCCCCATGGCCATCCAGAAGTCGGAGTTGTCGACGATGAACCTCTTCGCCAAGGCCACGACGACGGCCGACGCCAGGATGAGGCAGAGGAGGAGATGGATCGGCTCCATGCAGAGTTCCTAGGGCTTCTAACATCGATAAGCTTTACGTTCGCATTCCGTCCCCGCTACCACCAACTCAGCCCTCCATCCATCATTCTGGCAGGTCGTCCTCGCGTTGATCTCGTCCTTCCGACCTTCAATTCAGCCATCAACTTCTTGCTTATTTCCCGCCTCCGATCCGTTTTTGGGCCGCAGATTTATATTCTTAGTGGCATAATCTTATTCCGATTGGAAGATGATGCCTAAGAACCGACTCCGCCGCGAAGAGGAGGGGCGCCCCACCAGCCGAGGGCTCCACCTCCACGCCCACGGCGCCGCCGACCCCGCCCTCCTGGCGGCCGAGAGGGGGGTCGCGGCCGTAAAGGTCTCCTTCCTCGCCCTCCTGGCGACGGCCCTGGTCCAGGTGGCGATCGTCCTCCTCTCCGGGAGCGTCGCCCTCCTCGCCGACACCGTCCACAACCTCGGAGACGCAGCGACGGCCGTCCCCCTCTATCTCGCCTTCCGGCTCGGCCAGCGTCCTCCGACGGACCGGTTCACCTACGGCTACGGCAGGGCCGAGGACTTGGCGGGGCTCTTCATCGTCCTCGTCATCGTCGCAAGCGCCCTCTTCACCGGCTACGAGGCGGCGATGAGGCTCTTTCACCCCCGCCCCGTAGGCCACCTCGAGGCGGTGATCCTCGCCTCCCTCATCGGCTTTGCCGGAAACGAGGCGGTGGCCCTCTTCCGGATGAGGGTGGGGAGGGAGATCAACAGCGCCGCCCTCGTCGCCGACGGCCTCCACGCCCGGGCCGACGGCCTGACGAGCCTGGCGGTCCTGATCGGCGCCGTCGGGGTCATGGCCGGCCACCCCCGGGCCGACCCCCTGATGGGGCTCTTGATCGCCGGATCCATCCTCCAGATTGGCTGGAAGTCGGGGCGGGTCGTCCTGACGAGGCTCCTCGATGGGGTCGATCCCGAAGTGGTTGAAGAGGTGTGGGAGGCGGCTGCCGGCGCCCCAGGCGTCGAGGAGGTGACGGAGGTGAGGGCGAGGTGGCTGGGGATGAGGCTCCACGCCGAGATCAGCGTCGTCGTCGACCCCGATATGACCGTCGAGAGGGGGCACGAGGTCGCCGAGGAGGTCGGCCATCAGCTCCACCACGACCTCCCCTATGTCTCCAGCACCATCGTCCACGTCGACCCGCCCCGGGCCCCCGGGGAGGCCTACCATCAGCAGGCTGGCCGTCCCGGCGGGCCGTCCGGCCGCCAGCACCGCTGACGGTTAAAGGATGCCGGAAAGGGATAATAGCAAAAAGCCATAAAGAGGATATCATGACCGAAGAGCTCTCTTTTTACAATGAGGTGACCTGGACCGGCGGGGCGTTGGGGGAGGTAGCCTTTCCCTCCGATCACCGGATAGAGGTTTCCCTCCCTCTGGAGTTCGGCGGTGTCGAGGGGTTCCCGTCGCCGGAGGACCTCTTCGTCGCCGCCGCCAACGCCTGCGTCCTCACCACCACCCTCGCCGTCGCCGAGAGGAGGAACGTCCGACTCCGGTCCTACGCCTCCGAGGCGGAAGGGGTTCTGGAGAGGCTCGGGGACGGGCGGGAGGTGACCCGGATCGATATAAAGGTCAGGGTCGCGGCGGACGGAGACCCATCGGTCCTCACCGAGATCTTCTCAGAGGTCTCGGATAGAGTTCCTGTCGTCAGGTCGATGACATCCTCGGTGAGCATCGATTTTGAGGTGGTGGGGCCGTGATGACCCTTCCGCTCATCCTCGCCGCCTCGGCGATCTTTGCCTCTGCCTTCGCGGCCGCGGCCCCTCAGGCTTCGTCTACCAGTGGGGACGAGGCGGCAGAAGATTTGAGCCTTCCCGGCCTCAACGTCTCCCTCGGCTTCGACTCCTTCCCCGAGAGGCAGACCTGCGACGGCGAGGACCTCTCGCCTCCGGTTGAGATCTCTGGCCTCGACGAATCCGCCGGGTCGATCGCCATCATCCTGGAGGACCCGGATGCGCCTCGGGGGACCTTCGTCCACTGGCTGATCTGGAACCTCGTGCCGTCGGCGTCGATCCCCGAGGGGATACCTCCTTTGGAGGAGGTCTCGGCTCCGGAGGCCGTCCAGGGTAGAAACGGCTTCGGAGATGTCGGGTACTCTGGGCCCTGTCCGCCAGCGGGGATCTCCCACAGATATGTCTTGAAGGTCTTCGTTTTGGACTCCAAGCTCGACCTTCCGCCGGGCTCCGGGAGATCTGAGCTAGAGGCGGCGATGGAGGGACGCGTCCTCCAGTCGGGCGAAGCCGTCGCCACCTACGGCCGGTGAAGGCCTCTCCGGCCTTCCTTCTCCGGCCGGGGTTTTTGGCTCAGATCCGGCATGAGGTCTGAATCGGTCCCGATCATAATCGAGGCGATCCCTGTTCGGACCGAGGTCCGCGGTCCGAGACCGCCGCGGGACCGGTGGCCTCCCCCGCCGTCTCGGAATAGCGGCACCTGGGGCTGGAGATGAACCTGGGCACCTTATCCCGGTATTCCAGGAAAGCGGCCCCGAACTTCTCGGCGAGGATCCTCTCCTCGTGGATCGATCCGAGGATTAAGTAGACTGTGGCGATGATGATGAGGACTAGGAGGTTATCGGTCATGATGGGCGCAAGCCAGAGGACGAGGAGGGTGAAGAGGAATAGGGGGTTTCTCGTCCTGCAGTATATCCCCCGGACGATCAGCCGGCCCTTTCCATCGCCGGAGTCGGGCCTGATCCCCAGGAAACGGAGGGGCCCGGCCGCCAGGAAGGTCTTTGCGAGGCCGATGGCAGCGGCCGCCTGGACCGCCACCATCATCCAAAACCAGGGGGAGGGGACGGAGTAGAGGACCTCCCCCGGATGTAGATAGAAGAGGCGGGCCAGCGGGAGGAGGGTCACGACAGCGACGAGGGTGAAGAAGAGGCGGTACCACCTCATCCCTCCCGGACCAAAGGCCCGCCTCGCCCTCCTCTTCAGCCAGAGGCTCGCGAGGAGGCTGTGAAGGCCTGCAAAGCCAACGAGGTATAGGGCGAGGATTAGGGTGGAGGTGGTGACCATATCGAGGGCCTCTTTGATTCTCCTTTATCCTCTTCTGGTTCTCCGGACCTTCGGCCTTCACCCCTCGCCCGCCGGGGCTCTCCCTCGCCAGGGTACGGCCCTCGGGACCCGCTTCTGATACGACCGGTACTCGTCCCCGAACTGGGCGAGGAGCCTCCTCTCCCAGTGGAGCGACCCTAGGTAGAGGTAGACGGTGACGGCGGCGTATAGGATCAGGATATTCGTCGTCATGAAGGGGGTCAGCCAGATGATGAGAACGCCAGATAAGAGGAACGGGTCTCGAATCCAGCGGTAAACGCCCTGGGGCTCCAGGGCCTCCGCCCCAGCGGCCCGAGGTCCCGCCAATTGGAGCGAGACCCGGAACCGGTGGGGCGCGTCGACGAAGGCCCTGACCGACAGGAGCCCTGCCAGGATCTGCCCCGACACCATCGTCCACCGCCAGGGGGATGGGACGACGTACAGGATCTTGCCGGGGAAGAGGTAGACGAGGTACACCAGCGGCAGGACCATCACGAAGGCCGAGGCCGAGAAGATCGCTGGATACCACGGGTCGATCCGGCTTCCGAGGATCTTCGCGGCCCTTCTTTTAAAGGGGAGGCTCGCCATGAGGCTGTGGACGGCGGCGAAGGCGATGAGGTAGAGGGCGAGGAGGAGGGCGGAGTCGATGGGGGACATTGGATAATTATTTCATCGCGATGGTATTTGGGGCTGTTGATGGAGGGCGCGCTCCTGGCGGATCTCTCGTTTCGAAGCCCTTCGATCAATATGGAAGCACGGGCCTCATCAGAGCCCGGCTGAAAGCTCTTTCTCCGCCCGCCTCGTATGCTCGACGAATATCTCCACCACCCGAGGGTTCTCCCCCATCCCCAAAAGGTTCAGGTCGACCTCGTAGCCCGCCTCCTCAAAGGACCTCTTCCACGATCCCGAACCGTCCCCGGAGATGTCTTTTGCGGCGTGGCCTCCCGCCACCACCAGGAAGGGGACGAGCCTCACCCTTCGGACCCCCGATGCCCTCACCTCATCCAGCGCCTCCTCCAGCCCCGGAAAGCCGTCGATCGTCCCGAGAAAGACGTTCCTGTGATCTCTCTTCAGAACCATCGCCATCCTGGAGTAGGCGGCGTCGGCGGGGTGGGCCGTCCCGTGGCCGACGAGGACTACGGCCGTCTCCTCCGGATCTCGCGGCGAAGCCGCCACCTCGCCCTCGACGGTGACCCGGTCGAACTCCGGGGCAAGGGCCGAGGATACGGCATCGTAGTCCGGACCTGCGGCCAGGAGGGGCATCCCCATCTCCAGCCTCCGGAAGCCGAGCTTCCCGCGGCCGGTCCGGAGGGCGCCGCCCAGGGCAGCTACCTCGTGGAACTCCGAGCCCGGGACGACGTGTAGCGACTGGATGATGAAATCTTTGTGGCCAGCTTCGTAGAGCTCCACGAGAGCCGTCAGGGGGCTGGGGACGGAGGTGCCCTCACCTCTCAGCCTCTTTCGTATGAACCACGCTGTGAAGGCGATCTCGACGGCCGAGGCTTGAAATTCACGTCTGTATACGGCTCTTATCTTCTCGTAGGTCTTCCTCGCATCAAAGGCGAGGCTCCCATAGGCCACCAGGATGATGGCAGGCGGTTCTATGAACGACAATTCTTCCTCCTTTCCAATCTTGATGGCGATGTCTCTCCGGAATTTCCAGCATCTCGGCGTTGTAAAGATAATCGGGCGGGCAGGTCTTAAGCGGGATCTTTGGCGTGGGACAACTCGCATGCCGGATGGGTCTGTTTGGTTAACCTTCTCCTCAACACAGCTATCAGCTCAAAAATCGGCTGATATAATCTGAATAAATTGAGAAACTCACGGTGCTTGATGTGGTCTGATTCGTAAGGTTCTCGGGAGAGCGCGTGGATTGACTGAAATCCGTCCCGAAGGCGCTTCGACGCTCATCTAATAAACCGTTCTTATGCCCTCTTTTCAGCGAATACAAACCGCTCTCGAAAATGTCTTGCATCTCTAGCTGATCTCCCTCGAGGCTTATTAAGAAGGCCATATAGATCGCATCTTGATCCTCAGGCAGCAGGATCATCGTCAACAATGTGCGGCCGTCGTCATTCCTAACCCTGTAGATGAACTGCGCAACCTTATCCTCCTTTCCAGGAGCTTTGACGCTAAAAGTTCCCCAGCGCCAGATGCTGCAGAGTGGAAATATATCCATCATTGGCAGCTTAGATTCGGAAAACTCGAATACAAACTGCGTATCACCATAGGGACCGTATCCTGCCCATCTTCCCAGAATACTCCTCAGGGAAATGGGGGGGTTCAAAGCCGGCTGACCAGCGATGTCAACGCTTCTCAAAGTCAAATTCCAGTTGTCTGATAGATCTTTTACATACAATCCGACCAAGTACCTTCCCTCTTCCAGTGGTCGGGGTTCCAACCATATGCCACAGTCTCCGAAGGTTAACCCCTCCATCTCTATGGCTTCCATCACGTCCATTTCCCCATCAATATCAATGGATTCGGGCCTGAAGACGTCACCCACCTTTGGTTCGAATTCATTGATCAGCATATCATCGATCCTCCACGCTGATATCAACCTCCCTGTCATGTAATCGAAGATGAGCCTGGAGGAGAAGGGTTCTGTTTCATTCGATCTCCTGTACTTGCCGTCGATGGTGAAATAGTAATCTTCCGCCCCCAGGGGGTAAGCCGGCGCTATGACCGATGTCTCTCCATTTGTCAATACATCTATCACAGGGGCCCATGTGTAGTCGATGTTGTTTCTTCCATCCAAGAACTCCGGAAGCTTGCGGCTGCCGCTATATTCCGGATAATACCTAGAAACTTGATGTTCATTCAACATGATTAATCGGTCGCCTTCAACTCTACCTATTATCCTGGACATGTAAGCAATATTGTTCCCTGTGGCGTTTCCCAGGATTCGAGCGGGATGACTCAAATTGGATGGTTGTGGGGATATGCTCGTTATTTCAATGGTCGGCGCGATCGTATCGCTCTGTTCTGCTTCAATGTAGCTATGCAGGAACTCTTCCCATCCCACCTCTGAAGCAAATTTTGAGGAACCGGAATACTGATCACCATAATATACATAGATCTCTTCATCTTCCGGGAAGTAGACCGTCATGCCGTAGGCAAAGGGATGCGCCCGTCCGTGATACTCTGCGACAATTGTCGCTCTAATGGCTGTCTTCAGATCATTTACTGCATCATCTACATCTTTGTCCATGCTCTTTCTCCCCAAGAGGTCGGCAAAATCGAAGAGATCATAGTAGTTCGAATTCAGTTTGAATTGAGCAAGCCCATCCGATTTGGAAAAGGACTCTGAGATGCTCAGGCTTGTTCCTATCTGGGGCCATATCCGATCCATCCGCTCTCCAAGCATCACAGATAAGTGAGCAGTTGCATTGATCACCTCAGGCATCTTCTCAAGATCATACGCCGCCAGGGTCGCATACGGCTTAGGCTTCTCTTTGGCGTAAAACTCTTTATATGACTTCACAATAACTTTAGCTAGTTCTCTCTCATCCATCGTTGGGTCTTCATCAAGTTCAGAAAGAGGTAGGCTAAAATCTATGCCTTTGCCAGGAACCACATCCTCTGAAGCGATCATCACTTTTGCATATGGTCCCATCTCATTGGCCACATCGATCAGACCCATAAGGCATTCATCAAATATTAATAGGTCCAGCTTCTTACCCTGGACAAACCCGGCTCTCCTCAGAGCGTCTGATAAATCTCTTAAAGTGAGACAGGTATTCGAGGTATCATCGCAGGTATGCATCATCCAGCCTGCCCCATGATTCCACAATGAGAGGGCATATCTATCCGCGGGATAATTTTGGAGTGTCCAGTTGATGAACTCCGACAGGGAATTCATATCCCCCATATCAACCTCTCCCAGATCCTCCAGTTCTTGGGACCCGATGGCCTCCTCGTCGTCATCTTTCGATATGAGGAACCTCTTTGTACCGGTCCAATTGCCGTTACTAGAATCATATTCGGGGCTTCTGTCCCATTGAACTATGATTTTGGTGTTTTCGCTTGAGCCCACCCGCTCCAACTGGTTCATGTTGAATATGGAGGCGTCTTCCAGGTTATTATCCGCGGCCATGTAGATCATGATAACCCATTTTGCCGCCTCAGGCACCTGTTCATCGCTGGCTAATCCGTTGTCACCCACCATAAGATATATGGAAATGATGATGGCTATTTTAACAAATTTAGCTAGTTTTATATCTGGAAGTATAATTACCACATCCATCCCATCAATATTTTAACTTGATAACATGTATAATGTCATTTTAAGATATTTAATCATTACGATGAAATTCAATAATATGCATAATATATACATGTGCACTCCTAACCGGTTGATGTTCTGTTATAAGGATGGTTAACAGCTCCCTCAACGACCAGTCGCGGTCTATCAAACCAGATACCTTCGCCGGGCTGTTTTTTCTTATCCTCTAACAAATATAAGTATATAAATCGACCTATTATGAGGTCACGGCCCAAGGATTATTTTATAAAATACACTGCAAATTTTATCTTTTGAGGGGATCATAGGCACAGTACCTGGAGACGATAGCGGACCGCCGGAAGAGATCTTTCACCGGTTCGTCTCGCCCGAATTGAGCCGATCATCCGCAAAAAACCGGCTACTGGACCTCATATCCGTAGCTCAAACGACTATCATTTCTTCTGAGCCGCTGAACCAAGCCGCGTTGTAGGCCTCGTCCTCCACTAGGACGATCGGGACGTAGTCGCCGGCCGCCGCCTCCACCATTTCGAGGCCGACCCTGTAGTTGAAGAGGGGCGAACGGTCGAGGATCATCAGCGGGTGATATTCCGTCGACAGGATTTTAAAACCGGGGTCGGCGGTCACTTTGTAGAACGCGATGGCGGTATCGCCCCTGGAGGCGGTGACGTTCTTCGCCACGTACCCGACGTAGTCCACCTCCGGGGCGGTGGCGTCGAGGACCTCCCTCGATACGTAATGGACCTCGCCCGTCTCGTCTATCAGGCCGTTGAGCCTTCCGTCCTCGCCGAAGTAGGCGTAGGCTGGAACCTGGGTCTCACCAAAATCGAGGAGGAGGACGCAAGGGAGAGATCGAGCCAGGATAGGCTGAAAGCTCTCCGAGACGCCCTCCACCACCGACGGCAGGACGGGGTAGACGGTCCCGTTGGGGTCGGAGACCCGGAAGGTTGTCCCCGGCCAGGAGAACTCCGCTGTCGCCTCTCCCCCATCCAGCTCTCTAGTGTCAGACCAGACTACCTCCCTAGATCCTTTCTCAGCCAGGAAGAGGGTCGCCCTCCTGAGGTTCTGATCGGGGTCCGCAAGCTTCGCCTCCATCTTGGCCGGGCTCCTCTCGCTTGCGCCCTCGGAGAGGACCTCCAGGCTCACCACCTCCGGGGCGGGGGAGGAACCGAAAGCTCGGATCATCCACTCGGTCTCGTTTTTGGGGCTCTCCGCCAGCTCCCACGGGAGGATACGGTTGGGGTTTCTCGCCGTCAATAGCGATCGGTTGGTGGCGGGACCTATGTCGGTGCCCACGAAGACCCCGCCGAACTCGTAGAGGGCGACCAGGAAGAGGCCGAAGACCCGGACGTCGGGGACGTCCACCACGGACCAGCCGAACTCCTCGCCGAAGTAGGTGTCTGCCCTCTCCGTCACCTTTGAGACGGCGTTCAGCTCTCCGTCCAGGATCTCCAGGACGAAAATATCGGAAGATCTGTTCGGCTCGAGCTTCCCGTAGACGCCGACCGCCTTTATGGTCCAATCCCCGGCGGGGGCCTCGAAGACGACGGCGTGGCCGAGGTCGCCGCCCATCCGAAAGCCGTTCTCTGCCGTCCCGTCGTCGAGGCGCAAGGTGACCAGCCCATCGGAGGCTCCCGCCCCCGAGGCGAGGAGGAGAAAAATCCCCATAATCCCCATAACTGTTACCGTCATCAGACCGGCCCCGGGGGCCGGTCCTCTGCCATGAGCGTCGCCCTCCGGACGGGGCGCATCGGCGGGTCCACTTCCGATCATGCGGAAACTCTTAGAGCCATTGGCCTATTTCACTTTTTTGAAGCCTGGAGGTCGCAGCCCGAACAGATAACACCTCTGAGGTTGAGGCGTTCTGGGTGAGGTACGTTACTACGGCTGCAGCTGTGGTCTCTTCATCCACGTCGAGGACGGCCGGGCCGCCGGGGCGTCCCCAAACCCCGCTCATCCCATCTCCAGGGGGAGGCTCTGCGTCAAGGGCTGGCTCGCCGCCGACTTCGTCCATCATCCCGACAGGCGGAAGGCCCCCCTGATCTGGCGCGGCGGGCGGTTGGTCCGCTGCGCCTGGGATGAGGCCATCTCAGCGACGGCCGAGCGGCTGAAGAAGATAAGAGATGAGGCGGGCCCTGAGGCCGTCGGGGTCCTAACCTCGGCGAAGGGGACGAACGAGGAGAACTACCTCTTCGCAAAGCTCGCCCGAGCCGCCATCAAGACGGACAACGTCGACCACGCCGCCCGGCTCTGCCACGCCCCCTCGGTGGCGGGGCTGGGATGCGCCCTGGGGAGCGGGGCGATGACCAACCCCATAAGAGGCCTCCTCTCCTCCGACGCCATCCTCGTAACGGGATCGAACACCACCGAGCAGCACCTCCTCGTTGCTGCGCAGATCGTCGAGGCCCAGTCCCGGGGAGCCGCCCTCATCGTCCCCGATCCGAGGACGACCCCGGCGGCAAGATCTCCGGGAAGACGGAAGGCCTCGGCGATCCCCTAGGCGATGAGTGGCATGATGGTGTACTGGGCGAAGACCCCGTAGGCCACCACCTTCGGCTGGGCGAAGATATTACGGAACTCTTCGGCCCGGAGGATCATCCCCATCCCGAAGATGATGACTCCCAGGAGGAGGGGGACGTGAGGGAGGAAGAGCTCGAAGGTGGGGGGGGGGCGGAGGAGGCCTATGGCCGCGGCCAGGATCACCAGGTGGGCGAAGTAGCGGCTTTGCGATCAGGGAGAAGAGCGTTCAAAGCCCCCAGAGTTTCATCCCCGCCTCTGATCTGGGCTGCCGCCTATCATCTATCCCTTCGGTTCCTGTAGATCTCTCGCAGGACCTCCCGATGCATCGAGGCGACGGCGTCGCCGAGGATACCCATGAATAAGAGCTGGAACCCGACGATGATCAGAAGGGCCGTCAGGATCGTCAGGGGGATGTGCTCGGTCCGGGTGGCGAGCCAATCTCTAGCGACGTATAGCCCCAGAAAGAAGCCGGCTGCGCCGAAGAGGGAGCCCATCAGGCCGAAGTAGAAGAGGGGGTTGTGGGTCTTTGCCATCCGATATATGGTGGCGACGATCCTCGCGCCGTCCATGATGGGGTTGAGCTTCGTCTTCGTTCCGGTCGTCCTCGCCCGATAAGTCACCGGGACCTCGGCGATGGCGAGGCCCTTCTTGACGCTGTCGACGGTCATCTCCGTCTCTATCTCAAAGCCCGGCATGGTCAGGTCGAGCCTTCGAACCCCTTCACGAGTGAAGGCCCGGTAACCCGTCAGGATGTCGTTCAGGGGCACGTTGTAGATCAGCCGGAAGAAGAAGTTGATCAGCCGGTTTCCCGCCGAGTTGAGGCGGGTGAGGGCCCCCTTCTGGAGGTTTCCGAATCGGTTTCCCATGACGTGGTCGGCCTTCCCCTCGAATATCGGGTCGAGGAGGAGGCGGACCTCGGCGGGAAGGTAGGTTCCATCCCCGTCGATCATGACGATGTAATCGGCCTCGATGAGGCTGAAGGCCTCCTTGAGGGCCTGGCCTTTGCCCTTCTCTCTCTGGACAACGACTTTCGCGCCGGCCTCATCGGCCCGCTCCCGGGTCCGGTCGCGGCTGTGGCCGTCGATGACGAGAATTTCATCGAAGCCCATCTTCTTGAACTCGCCGATCACCTCGGCGATGGCGTCCTCCTCATTCAAGGTGGGGATCAGGATGCAGACGTCATTGGGGTTCAATTCGAATCAGCTCGTATTCAGGCTTGGCGATTGGGAGGCCAACAGGGCGACGGTCGGCCGATCTTTCGGCATCCGTCACCTCATAGCCCCTTTTACTAACCCCTCGAACCGCCTCACCAGCTCATCCACGTCCGTCCCTGCCGTCTCGACGTAGAGCCTGATGAGGGGCTGGGTGTTGGAGGGCCTGATCAGGACGGAGTAATCCTCCCCAGAGATCTTTAGGCCGTCGGTGGTGTCGGGCTCAAGAGATGCGAGGTCAGTTTCGAGGCGTCTCATCACCTCGGCGGCGGACCCCTCCGTCCTGATGCTCCGCTGGACGTAGGGGTAGTCGGGGATGGCGTCCGCGAGTTTCGAGAGCCTCTCGCCCCGGGAGACGATCTCGCCGAGGGCGAGGGACATGGCGAAGGGGTCGTCGGAGAGCTGGAACTCCGGGATGAAGAAGTGGGCAGACCGCTCGACGCCGAGGACGGCACCCTCCTCCTTGACCCGGTTTGCGACGAAGACGTCCCCCACCCTCTCCCGGATCACCTCGAATCCGAGGGGAAGAAGCTCCCGCTCGACGATCATGGAGCAGTCGAACCCCGCGACCACCTTGTCGCCGGGGCCGTACCTCTCCTTCGCCAGGATCACCGCCACCTTCTCAGGGGTGACGATCCTTCCTTGGTCGTCGATGACGAGGCCTCGGTCGGCGTCGGGGTCGAAGCCGACGCCGTAATCGGCTCCCATCTCCACTACCGTCCTTGCCGCGTCCCGGAGGGACTCTTCGGTGGGGGCGGGCCCCCGGCCGGGGAAGTGGCCGTCGGGGTTGCCGTTGGTCATCCGACAGTCGAAGCCCAGCCTCTGGTAGAGGGGGAAGGTGCCGCAGGCGGCGCCGTTTCCCATGTCCAGGACGATCCGGAGGGGCCGGTCGAAGGCGAGTCTTCCTTCGACGTAGTCGGCGTACCTGCGGATGGCGTCGTCGGGGGATCGGTCGGTCAGTTTGCCGTCCCCCTTCCGGAAGGCCCCCTTCTCGTAGAGGTCCATCATCTCCGTCTCGTGGTAGAGCATTCCGTACCCCTCGCTGGTCCTGAACCTGATGCCGTTGTACTCCGGGGGGTTGTGGGAGGCGGAGATGTACGCCGCGGCGCTGTAGCCCCCTCGCCACGTCTCAAAGCTGATCATCGATATCGGGAGGACGCCGTACCTCTCGGCGGAGCATCCGGTGGATAGGACGCCATCCAGGAAGGCCCTCTCCACGGAGGGGCCGCTCACCCTGGTGTCCCTCCCGACGGCGATCCTGCCGTCGGCGAGGTAGGATCCGAGGGCCTTTCCCACCCGTTCGGCGATATCCTCGGTGAGCTCCGCTCCATAGACGCCTCGCACGTCATAAGCTCTGAAGACTGTCACGTTCAAGAGGTGGAGAGGATATCTAAAAATAGTTTTCTAAAGCGGCCCCTCTTCTATCCAACGCATATCAATCCAACGCCGCCTCTCTTCCCTCGATCGTTCCGACGGCGTGGCCGGACCTGATCGGGCCGATCCGGACCCTCACCCGGTCGCCCAAGGCCGCGCCGGGGACGAATATCTTGAATCCCTCGACCTCAGCGAACCCGTCTCCGGACTTGCCGACGCCGACGATCAAAAGCTCCAAAACGTCCCCCGCCTTCACCGGCGGGACAAAGAACCCCTGGCCGACGACGTACATCTCGGCGCTCTCCTTCCGAGAGGCGGCCGGAGAGTGGGACTGGGCCCTCCGAAACCTCCCCTTCACCTCCGAAAGGTAATCCAAAAAGGTGTCCCCCTGGAAGACCTTGACGAGGAAGTTTCCGCCGGGCTTGAGGACCGATTCGGCGACCCGGAGGGCCGACCGGGAGAGGTCGATCGACCGCGCGTGGTCAAGGGTCCAGTTCCCCGAGAGGTTCGGGGCGGCGTCGCAGATGACGACGTCGGCCCTCCCTCCAAGGGACTCGACGATCAGCTCCAGGGTCTTTTGGGCGGTGATGTCGGCCTTGATGGTGGTGACCCCATCGATCGGCTCGATCGCGAGGAGGTCGACCCCGACGACCCGGCCGCCGGAGATCTCCTTTGCCACCTGCAGCCACCCGCCGGGGGCGGCCCCCAGGTCCAGGACGGCGTCGCCCCTCCGGATCAGCCGGAACCTCTGGTTGATCTGCTGGAGCTTGAAGGCAGACCTGGCCCGGTACCCCTCGGCCTTGGCCTTCCGGTAGAAGTAGTCCTTTTGATCCCTGGCCATCAGGGGATATTTTCCGCCCAGGGCGATAAAGGGCTTGTGGTTCGACCCAGATGGAAAATCACTAGATTCACGTGAGAAGGATAAGGCAAGGAAGGGTGTATTTGAGTTCACCTGGGGAGAGCCATCTCCTCCCTCCCTCGCCTTCTTTCCTGATGTAGTCCTTTTCTGCCTCAGCCTCGATAGACCTCTTTGCCTCCTACATAAGTCGCTATAACTCTTGGATTATCCATGGACATTTCATCGAACGGTACGGAATAGAGGTCCTTTTCATACACGACCATATCGGCCTTATATCCGGGATATAGAACGCCGGTATCGTTCCTTGATGTGGTGGCGGTGCTGCCGACAGTGAAACCGCGAATCGCTTCCGTAACACTGAGTGGCAGGTGCGATTGCGGATCTCCTCCGCCGGTAACCGCGACGCGGATCACCATTGTGGCAGGAGAGTATTCTAGAGGTGAAACGCTGAAATCTGTGCTGATCCCAACAGGGGTTCCGCTGTCTATGAGCTTTTTAATGGGGTATGCATCTTTATTGTGTTCTCCGTAATAATAGGCGGTGTCATTCTCGACGGACCAGAAGGCAGGCTGGACCGTCATGACGACATGTCCGTCGAATTTGCGGATCTTCTCGATCTGCTCATCATTCGGGAATCCCATGTGTATCAGCGTGTGGACTCCAGTGAGATTTCCTCTGGCTGACGAAACCTTATCAAGAGCCTCAATTACCGCCCCGATGGCCCTATCTCCCTGGACATGGTAGTGCATATTCATACCGTAATCTTCAACCCTCTCGACTATGCGTGTGAGATTCATCTCCGGTCCACCGGTATCATCAGTATATATCTCCTGGAGACCGTAGTTGCCCTGAAGGTTCTGCCAGCTGGTCCAGGCCTGACCGCCGGCAAACGCTCCATCAACAAATATCTTGCAGCCTACAAACTGGACCATATCCGTGTCGTTGCCGCGGTATCTCGCAGCATCGTCCACGTCGCTTAGGTTAAATATAGTATAGCAGTAATTAATCCGCAGCGGAAGGGTGCCTTCTTCTTCCATATCATAAAAAAGATCTGGCCTCATCAGCCGCACGCCAGGACCACCCATCAGGTCTACCGCTCCCGTATATCCGTAGGATGCCCAGCGTTTCAGCAAAATAAGCGTACCGGCCTTGATATCCTTGCTGTTGAACAACGCGAATATCTTATTTCCCGGCAATGTCATAGCAGATTCCCGCAGCATTCCTGTAAGCCTGCCCTCCTCCACCCCCATCTTTCCGCCGAGAGGCACACGGGTTGTGGGAGTAAGGCCGGTTAGGTTCATAGCGGCGCTATTTATAATGGCGTTATGACCGAGCTTGTCGCCTAAAAAGACCGGCCTTGAGCCCGTTGCATTATCTATCTTGGCAAGGTCTTCAAGCGACCAGCTATCGTAGTCCCTCAGGGAGAAACCAGCACCAAGAATGATTTCGTTTTCCGGGATGTATTTGGCTTTATCAGCCAAAATCCGTGCAATAGAATCTGAATCGTTGCAGCCTATAAGGTTTGCTCCGACATAGAAGAAGTAACCTGTTTCCATGAGATGCACATGGCTATCGATAAAACCAGGATAGACGGCAGCGCCTTTTAGGTCGATAACTGTTCCATTTTTATATTCATCGGGGCTGACGTTCAGTGCCTTTACCACGCCATCTACGACGAGCAGATTATCAGCTTTTTTAGTTTCATCAATGTAAATTGATCCATTGGTGTAGAGCTGAGCGATTCCTTCTCCGGTGGCACTTCCAATAAAAGGCAAAACGCAAAGCACCACCAATATAATGCCGAAATCAGTGATCTCTATTCTCAGCATAGCCATCCTCCTTGTAATTGTCTTACTGTTAATCAGATATATAAGAATTCGGATGATTTTTAGATTTAGAGTCATGAAACTATTTCTCACCCCATCTAGTACTCCGGAACGAAAGTTATAAATTTTATTACTCACCATACAATAAAGATTGTGTCTAGGAAAATGTTATACTCGGTTAGACTCAAGGATGATGAGCGAGTGGAACTGAATCAATATCTTCGT
>Ga0208462_1000549_pt1 | contig 36740 bp, 6 predicted proteins | sample AD_SCU001_MetaG_FD_184452 | JGI IMG/M metagenome (GOLD analysis project Ga0208462, IMG submission 184452) | Active sludge microbial communities of municipal wastewater-treating anaerobic digesters from China - AD_SCU001_MetaG (SPAdes) (version 2) | ecosystem: Engineered > Bioreactor > Anaerobic >...
ATTCTACGCTGCAATACCCTGCAGGCTTTGTTGCAACAGCGGCATCACAAGGTGATTATGTTCTGCGTGTCAGAACGGCTTTGGGATGTGGTATTGATTCAGTCAATGTTTTGGTAAATGCGAAGCCTTCCAAACCTGTATTATTCAGTAACTCACCTGTATGTGCAGGAGACACTCTGCTTATTGGTCATGTGACACCAGCAGATTCGATCGTCTATACAATTTATGGTGGCAGTCCAGGCGGCCCCATCATTGCAACTATCATCGGGTCACCTAATTCTGTTGACACCTTCCTGACCGCATCACTCAGTTATTCTCAGCTATACTGGACTGCCGTCATATTTGATACCACCACAGGTTGTGCTTCTGAGTCATCAGACCTGTTGATGACAGAAGTTCTGACCCGCCCGGTTGCCTTCCCGACCAACAGTGGCCCAATATGCGCCTGGGACGACGTGATATTATACGGCAATACGATACCTGGAACGCTACCTGGAGCTATGTGGCAATGGTTCGATTCAACCTACACACTTGTTTCCACTAACCAGAATCCGGTTATCAGTGGATTGGCCTCTGGTAGTCATAGATACTACCTTGTGGTTACCAGTCCAGCCGGCTGTACTTCCGACACGTTACTCACGACCGTTGTTGTCGGTAACACCCTTGCTGCACCGCAACTTCCGGCAGACTTTGCCGTTTGCGAAGGCGATTACATCGTACTGGGAACACCGACCCTGGCCGACACATACACATGGACAGGTCCCAATGGGTTCACTTCCAGCCTGCAGTATCCGGCGGCTATCCTGGCCACATTGCTCGATACTGGCTATTATGTCCTAAGCGTAAATGTGAATGGTTGTGGATCAAACCTGGATTCGGTTTATGTAACTGTTAATCCAAGACCTGCTGCACCGGTTCTGAGCAACCTCGGCCCATTCTGTGAAGGACAAAGTCTTACATTATATACCACTGCCACTTGTGACTCCATCACCTGGATCGCTCCGGATGGCAGCGATACAGGGACCCTGGCCAGTGCAACGCTTGTCGTACCGTTCGGAAGCTCCTTCTATCAGGATGGAAACTGGACCATACAGTGTGTGAATACTACAACAGGATGCGCCAGTCTCAGCAGCAATGCTTCCAATGTGGTCATCAACGATGTGCCGGTTGCATTCCCCAGCAACAGTGGCCCCGCCGTATGTTCCGGAGATGCTGTTATGCTGTATGGCAATACAGTTCCCGGAACAATCCCCGGCGCCATGTACCAATGGTTTAACGATAGTATTCCCAGGCAGTTGATTGCAACATCACAAAATGTGACCATCAATGGATTGGCACAGGGAACACATAACTTCTACCTGGTGGTGACCGCGAATGGTTGTGAATCAGATTCTGCATTGACTGTGGTGACCATTGCTGACACAACGATTTCCCCGATCATGCCGGCTGACTTTGCTGTCTGTGAAGGAGACCTGATCATTTTAGGAACGACAACACTCGCAACCAGTTATGAATGGACAGGTCCGAACGGATTCTATTCTACGCTGCAATACCCTGCAGGCTTTGTTGCAACAGCGGCATCACAAGGTGATTATGTTCTGCGTGTCAGAACGGCTTTGGGATGTGGTATTGATTCAGTCAATATTTTGGTAAATGCGAAGCCTACCAAGCCTGTATTATTCAGCAATTCTCCAGTATGCCAGGATGACACCTTGTTGATTGGTTACCTGAATCTAGCAGACTCTGTTGTTTATACGATATATGGTGGCACCCCCGGTGGCCCCATCCTTGGTATTATTAGTGGCACATCTTTGATCATCGACACCATCCCAACTGCCTTCTTCCCATTCACTCAGCTATACTGGTCTGCTATTACCTATAATACGACAACCGGCTGTGCATCAGATCCATCTGATATGATGTATACAGAGATCCTTGACCGCCCGGTTGCCTTCCCGACCAACAGTGGCCCGATATGTGCCGGCGATGACGTCACATTATATGGTAATACCATCCCAGGCACCCTGCCTGGTGCCATGTGGCAGTGGTTTGACTCTACCTATACCCTGGTTTCGACCAATCAGAACCCCATTATCAGTGGACTTGCTACAGGAACACATCGTTACTACCTGGTCGTCACTTCACCCGAAGGTTGTGTTTCAGATACTGCGCTCACCTCTGTAGTTGTGGGCAACACCCTGGCAGCTCCGCAGTTGCCGGCAGACTTTGCCGTTTGCGAAGGCGATTACATCGTTCTGGGCACCCCGACCGCGGCAGATACTTACAACTGGACAGGCCCCAACGGATTCACATCCAACCTCCAGTATCCGTCTGCCATCCTGGCCACATTGCTCGATACTGGCTATTATGTCCTAAGCGTAAATGTGAATGGTTGTGGTTCAAACCTGGATTCAGTTTATGTAACGGTTAACCCCAGACCTGCCACTCCTGTCCTCAGCAATTCAGGCCCCTTCTGTGCAGGAGAGAGCATCACATTATATACAACGGCAACTTGTGATTCAATCACGTGGATCGCTCCTGATGGCAGCGATACAGGGACCCTGGCCAATGCAACGCTGGTTGTGCCTTTCGGAAGCTCCTTCTATCAGGATGGAAACTGGACCATACAGTGTGTTAATACAACCACCGGCTGCGTGAGTCTCAGCAGTAATCCATCCAATGTAAGCATTGATATTGTTCCTGTCGCTTTCCCGACTAATAGCGGGCCGGTTTGTGAAGGGGATAATGTAACGCTATATGGCAATACAGTACCCGGTACCATGCCCGGTGCTATGTATTCATGGTTTAATGACAGTATTCCAAGGCAGCTCATCAGCACTGATCAGAATCCAATTATTGGAGGTTTAGCTGCAGGGACACATAATTACTACCTTGTTGTGACTATCAATAGTTGCATTTCTGACACAACCCTTACAGTTGTTGAGGTCACCGGTAATACACCTCCCGTTGTCCCATCTGACATTACAGTTTGTGAAGGAGAGCTTATCACATTGTGGACAACCACCCTGGCAAGTTCCTATGAATGGGTAGGTCCAAATGGATTCTACTCGACGCTCCAGAATCCGCCAAGTTTTGCGAGCACCTTACAATCAAGTGGATATTACATCCTCAGGGTAGAAAGCGCCGGCAGCTGTGGTGTGGATACGGTTGAAGTAACCGTGAGCCCAAAACCCATAAAACCGATACTCTATAGCAATTCGCCCGTATGTAAAGATGACACGCTCCTGGTAGGTCACGTATTACCAGCCGACTCTATCGTTTACACCATCTATGGTGGCAGCCCAGGTGGCCCTATTATTGCCACATTCCTTGGGTCTCCTAATTCTGTTGACACATTCCTGACGGCGACATCGCCCTATTCACATCTGTATTGGATTGCAACGGTTTATGACACCAGTACAGGCTGTGCATCCGAAGCATCAGACCTTTTGATGACAGAAGTCCTGACACGTCCGGTTGCATTCCCGACCAATAGTGGCCCGATTTGTGCCGGAGATGATGTGATATTATACGGGAATACCATTCCGGGCACATTGCCTGGAGCCATGTGGCAGTGGTTTGATTCAACCTACACACTCGTTTCCACGAATCAAAACCCTGTTATCAGTGGCCTTGCTACCGGTACACATCGCTATTATCTGGTTGTTACCTCACAGCAGGGATGCGAATCTGATACTGCCCAGACCATCGTGACGGTGGGAGACCTGTTACCTCCACCACAGCTTGTTGACAGCATCTTTGTTTGTGAAGGGGAGCCCATCGTTCTTGGTACGCCAACCCTGGCTGATACCTACATCTGGACAGGTCCTAACGGGTTTACATCCAACCTGCAATATCCGCCAGCTATCTTCTCAACTTTACTTGATTCGGGTTATTACTCATTACAGGTATATGTAAATGGTTGTGGAAGCAATATGGATTCTGTTTACGTAACGGTATATCCAAAACCAGCTAAACCTACACTTTATTCCAATAGTCCGGTTTGCCAGGATGATACTGTTTACTTCGGAACCATGTCCAGCTGTGATGCATACATGCTTCAAGGTTATGGTTCAGCACTGGGAGGCTCATTATTCTATAGCAGTGGCATTGTGTACGATAGTATAACTGCCCTGGCCGCTGATACATTGCCTGGCTCTGTCACATATTGGTCCATCGTCTGCATTGACACGGTTACAGGATGTCAATCTGATCCGTCTGACCTGATTTCGGTAGAAATCTACGATAAGCCCATTGCATTCCCAACTAACAATGGTCCTGTTTGTGAAGGAGATGACGTAACATTGTTCGGCAATACCGTTCCGGGTACCTTGCCTGGAGCCATGTATGAGTGGTTTAACGACAGCATCCCGAGAGTGCTGATTAGCACAGACCAGAACACAGTGGTTGGCGGGTTGCCAGCCGGACTGCACAATTTCTATCTGGTTGTAACAGTAGACGGCTGCATTTCCGACACGACGCTCACGATCGTCGAAGTAACCGGGAATAATCCACCAGTTATTCCGGCTGATACAGCCATCTGCGAAGGAGAGCTCATTACGCTCTGGACAACCACCCTGGCCAATTCTTATGAATGGGTTGGACCTAATGGTTTCTATTCAACACTTCAGAATCCGCCCAGCTTCATTGCCACACTGCAATCAAGTGGATATTATATTCTTAGGGTAAGGAGTGCTGGAAGCTGTGGCGTTGATACCGTGACGGTTACGGTAAACCCCAAACCTGCCAAACCTATTCTCTTCAGCAATACACCTGTTTGCGAGTCTGACACCCTCAGGATTGCAACACTCAGTAGTTGCGGTGCATATATGTACTCTGCATATGGCGCCTCCCCCAGCGGGCCACTGGTTTACGAATCAGGTATCACATTAGACAGCACACGACTCATCCCTACTGATAGCCTGCCTCCATTTGTAACCTACTGGCAAGTCATCTGTATGGACATTACAACTGGCTGTGAGTCAGATCCTTCAGACCCCCATGAAGTCACTATCGTAACAAGGCCTACGGCTTTCCCGACGAGCAACAGCCCCATCTGCTACGGTAATGATGTTGAGCTGTATGGTAACACAGTTCCGGGAACTGTGCCTGGCGCAATGTATCAGTGGTTTGATACAACCGGTACCCTGGTATCAACACAACAGAATCCGGTATTCAGCAATATGGCTCCGGGAGTTTACACATACTCACTCCTGGTTTCTGTTAACATCTGTGTATCAGATACCGCCTTTGTTACTTTCATTGTTGACAGCATCCTGCCTGCTCCGGACATAATGCCGGATACAAGCCTTTGCGAAGGTGGCACGTTGATCGTATACACCAATACGGTTGCGCAGACCTATTACTGGTCTGGTCCGAATGGGTTCTCATCGAACCTGCAGTATCCTCCTGTTATTCCGAATGCCAACCCCACACATACAGGATGGTACAGACTGCATTATTCCAATGGAACATGCCCATCTGACACCGATAGTGTTTACGTAACGGTTAATCCCAAACCAATCACTCCGAATATCTACACGAACGCGCCTGTTTGCGAAAGCGATACACTCAGGATAGCTACTACAGCGAGCTGCGACGCCTATTATTTCGCCGGTTATGGTGCAGCTCCGAGTGGTGCATTGGTTTATGAATCAGGAATTACGCTCGATAGTGTAAAACTCATTCCCACTGACACCCTGCCCCCCTACATTACTTACTGGACAGCACAGTGTGTGGATATTACAACCGGTTGTTTCTCTGATCCCTCGCCGGTTACCATTGTCGAGATTGTGACACGACCGGTAGCCTTCCCGACCAACAATGGCCCGGTATGTTACGACGCAGATGTCGAACTCTATGGCAATACCAATCCAGGTACGCTGCCAGGTGCCTTGTATCAGTGGTTTGATACAACCGGGACACTTGTCTCCACCCTGCAGAATCCAGTTATTAGCAATCTGGCACCTGGTACATACACCTATAGTTTATTAATAAGCATAGGATCTTGTGTTTCGGATACGGCTTTCACAACCTTTGTGGTCGAAGACCTGCTCCCGGCTCCTGTCATGATGCCTGACACTGCAGTTTGCGAAGAAGGTACCATCACGCTTTATACCAGCACGGTTGCCGATACATATTTCTGGGCCGGACCGAACGGATTTACTTCCAATCTGCAGTATCCGCTTGTTATCACGCCTGCAACGATTGACGATGAAGGCTGGTATACACTGCATTACACATTGAATGGCTGTCCTTCCGACACCGACAGTGTGTATGTGACTGTGAATCTGAAGCCTGTAAAGCCCGTCATTTATTCCAATAGTCCGGTTTGTGAAAGCGATTCACTGAGGATAGGAACAACATCAAGCTGTGGCGCTTACTATTTCTATGGATATGGTGCAGCACCCAGTGGTGGTCTTGTCTATGAATCCGGATTCACACTGGATAGTATTAAGGTTATTGCAACAGATTCCCTGCCTCCTTACATCACACAGTGGGCAGTGGTATGTTATGATATAACAACCGGTTGTTATTCAGATCCTTCCGATCTGATTCCCGTTGAGATCATCACACGGCCTGTAGCCTTCCCGACCAACAATGGTCCGGTTTGTTACAACGATCCCGTGGAGCTTTACGGAAATACGAACCCGGGAACCCTGCCCGGAGCCATGTACCAGTGGTTTGACACAACGGGAACACTTGTATCAACACAGCAGAACCCGACCATCTACGGTCTTGGCCCTGACACCTATACGTATTCGATATTGGTGACCATTGGCAATTGTGTTTCCGATACTGCATTCACGACCTTCACGGTTCAGGATATCCTGCCATCTCCGGTCATGATGCCGGATACCGCTGTATGTGAAGATGGTACCATTACCCTCTACACCAGCACCATTGCCGATATCCACTTCTGGACAGGTCCAAACGGATTTACCTCCAACCTGCAGTTCCCGCCCGTCATTACCATGGCTACAGAAGATCATGAAGGATGGTACAAACTGCATTACAGCATCAACGGCTGTCCTTCCGATTCCGACAGCGTCTATGTGACGGTCAACGAAAAGCCGGCTAAGCCTGTGCTGTTCAGCAATAGTCCTGTTTGCGAAAGCGATACGATTTACATCGGGACCTACAGCAGTTGTGGTGAATACAACTTCCTAGGATACGGCACCTACCCAAGTGGTAACCTGATCTTCCTGGATACCATCCTCAGTGACAGTGTTCTCGTTATTTCCAGCACGCTGATGCCAACCAACTTCACAAACTGGACAGTGGTATGCACCGATCTAACTACCGGTTGCAGTTCAGATCCTTCAGATATTGAAGCAGTTGAGGTGTACAGCAGACCTGTTGCATTTGCTACAAACAATGGACCGGTATGCCACGATGACCCCATCGAGCTATATGCTAATACTGTTCCAGGTACCGTTACAGGTGCGATGTATATGTGGTTTGATGAGGCTGGTAATCTGATCTCCACCAACCAGAATCCTATTGTATATGGCCTGCCCTCCGGAACCTATACGTATCGCCTCCTGGTAACCGTTGGTTACTGTACATCTGATACAGCCTACACCACGTTCACCATTGAGCCTATTCTGCCTTCACCGGTTATGATGCCGGATACGGCTGTTTGCGAAGATGGTACCATCACCCTGTATACCAGCACCATTGCTGACATTCATTACTGGACAGGTCCGAATGGATTTACATCCAACCTGCAGTTCCCGCCGGTTATCACAATGGCCACAGAGGATCATGAAGGATGGTATAAATTGCATTACAGCATCAACGGTTGTCCGTCAGATTCCGACAGTGTATTTGTGACAGTAAATGAGAAGCCAGCAAAGCCTGTGCTCTTCAGCAACAGTCCTGTATGTGAAAGTGATACAATTTACATTGGAACATACAGCAGCTGTGGTGAATACAACTTCCTTGGCTATGGCACCTACCCTAGCGGTAACCTGATCTTCCTGGATACTATTCTCAATGACAGTGTCCTCGTGATCTCCAGCACCCTAATGCCAACCAATTTCACGAACTGGACGGTGGTATGCACCGATACAAGCACCGGTTGCAGCTCTGATCCTTCAGATATTGAAACAGTTGAGGTGTACAGCAGACCTGTCGCATTCGCGACAAACAATGGTCCTGTGTGTCACGATGACCCCATCGAATTATATGGTAATACCATCCCAGGTACTGTGACAGGGGCCATGTATATGTGGTTTGATGAAGCCGGAAATCTGATTTCCACCAACAAGAACCCCATTGTTTATGGTTTGGCCTCCGGAACATACACCTATCGCCTGCTGGTAACTGTCGGCTATTGCACCTCAGATACAGCCTACACCACCTTCACCATTGAGCCTATTCTGCCTTCACCTATCATGATGCCGGATACAGCAGTATGTGAGGATGGTACGATTACGCTTTACACCAGCACCATCGCTGACATTCATTACTGGACAGGCCCCAATGGATTCACATCCAACCTGCAATTCCCGCCTGTTATCACACCTGCTACCCTGGATGATGAAGGCTGGTACAAATTGCATTACAGCATCAATGGCTGTCCTTCAGATTCAGATAGTGTATACGTGACGGTCAATCCGAAACCGGTGAAGCCCATCCTATACACCAATAGCCCTGTGTGTGAGGGAGACACCCTCCTATTGGGAACCCCATCCTCCTGTGGGTTATACACCTTCATGGGATATGGCGCTACACCCAGCACCAATCTGATCTATACCCTGACCGGACATCCGGACAGCATCCTGGTCATCCCGACGACGGGTCTGCCGACCAACTTTACTTATTGGACCGTGATATGCACAGATACATCAACAGGATGCAGCTCGGATCCTTCTGATCTGATCCCCGTTGAGATTCTGGCTCGTCCGGTGGCTTTCCCGACCAACAACGGACCGGTTTGTCATGACGATCCTATATCCCTGTATGCCAATACTGTTCCTGGTACGATACCCGGCGCCATGTACCGCTGGTTCGATCCGTCGGGCACGCTTGTATCCACAGACAAGGACCCTGTGATCTATGGTCTGCCCTCCGGTACTTACACATATAGTTTATTGGTTACGGTAGGATATTGTACATCTGATACGGCCTACACCACCTTTACCATTGAGCCGATCCTGCCTTCACCCATTATGATGCCGGATACAGCTGTCTGTGAAGAGGGTACCATCACGCTCTACACCAGCACGATTGCGGATATCCATTACTGGACTGGTCCTAATGGATTTACTTCTAACCTCCAGTTCCCGCCGGTGATCACCCCAGCTACCCTGGACGATGAAGGATGGTACAAGCTGCACTACAGCATCAATGGCTGCCCGTCAGATTCGGATAGTGTTTATGTAACAGTACATCCGAAGCCGGTGAAGCCTATTCTTTACAGCAACAGCCCTGTTTGTGAAGGCGATTCATTGTATCTCGGAACACCTTCATCCTGTGGACTGTATACCTTCATGGGATATGGCGCCACTCCTACCAGCAATCTTATTTACACGCTGACAGGTCATCCGGACAGTATTTTGGTTATCCCGACCACTGGTCTACCAACCAACTTCACCTTCTGGACCGTGATCTGCACTGATACTTCGACTGGTTGTAGCTCTGATCCTTCAGACTTGTTGCCTGTTGAGATACTGGCCCGTCCGGTTGCCTTCCCAACGAACAATGGACCAGTCTGTCATGATGCACCCATCTCTCTGTATGCCAACACAGTACCTGGAACAATTCCAGGCGCAATGTACCGCTGGTTTGATCCATCAGGCACTCTGGTCTCCACCGACAAGGATCCAGTGATCTATGGTCTGCCCTCAGGAACATACACATACAGCCTGCTGGTGACAGTTGGATACTGTACCTCGGATACAGCCTATACAACCTTTACCATTATGGATATCCTTCCTGCACCGATCATGATGCCGGATACCGCAGTTTGTGAAGATGGTACCATTACACTCTACACCAGCACCATCGCAGATATCCATTACTGGTCAGGCCCGAATGGTTTTGTATCGAATGTTCAGTTCCCGGTTGTCATTACACCTGCAACCCAGGATCATGAAGGATGGTACAAACTGCATTACAGCATTGCCGGTTGTCCGTCGGATACCGACAGTGTCTATGTAACAGTGCATGAAAAGCCCGCCAAGCCGACCCTTTACACCAATAGTCCTGTTTGCGAAGGCAACGACCTCCTGCTAGGGACACCTTCCTCCTGTGGGTTGTATACCTTCATGGGATATGGTGCAACACCAAGCAATAATCTGATTTACTCTCTGGTAGGACATCCGGACAGCATCCTTGTTGTTCCGACAACAGGTCTTCCGACCAACTTCACTTACTGGACGGTGATTTGCACCGATACATCAACCGGTTGCAGCTCGGATCCTTCCGATCTCGTACCTGTTGAGATCTATCAACGTCCGGTTGCGTTCCCGACCAACAATGGACCTGTATGCCATGCTGCTCCCATCGAATTGTATGGCAACACCGTTCCTGGAACCATTCCTGGAGCCATGTACCGTTGGTTTGACCCGGCAGGAAACCTGGTTTCAACAGATAAGAATCCGGTGTTCTATGGATTGCCCTCAGGCACCTACACTTACTCACTGTTGGTGACCGTAGGCTATTGCACATCAGACACTGCCTTCACCACATTCACCATCATGGATATCCTCCCGGCTCCGATCATGATGCCGGATACGGCGGTTTGCGAAGATGGTACGATTACGCTCTACACCAGCACTATCGCTGATATTCACTACTGGTCTGGCCCGAATGGATTTGTTTCCAACGTTCAGTTCCCTGTTGTCATCACACCGGCCACGCAGGATCACGAAGGATGGTACAAGCTGCACTACAGCGTTGCTGGTTGTCCTTCGGATACCGACAGTGTCTATGTGACGGTCCATGACAAGCCTGCCAAACCAATACTATTCACCAATAGTCCGGTTTGTGAAGGCAACGACCTGCTGCTTGGCACACCTTCATCCTGTGGATTATATACCTTCATGGGATATGGCGCCACACCGAGTAACAACCTCATCTATTCTCTGGTAGGACACCCTGACAGCATCTTAGTTGTTCCGACAACGGGCCTGCCGACAAACTTCACCTATTGGACTGTTATCTGCACAGACACCAATACAGGTTGCAGTTCAGATCCGTCAGATTTGGTACCTGTAGAAATCTACAAGCGTCCTATTGCCTTCCCAACGAACAATGGGCCTGTATGTTACGGTGACCCCGTTGAGCTCTATGGCAACACCAACCCTGGCACCTTACCCGGCGCGCTGTACCAGTGGTTTGATCCTTCAGGTACGCTGGTTTCCACGGATAAGAATCCTGTGATTCATGGTCTTGCACCAGGAACTTACACATACTCGATCCTGGTTACCATCGGATACTGCGTCAGCGATACTGCCTACACAACCTTTATTGTTGACAGTATACTGCCTGCTCCGGTGATGATGCCAGATACAGCAGTCTGTGCTGACGGCATGATCACACTGTACACCCAGACTGTAGCTCACCAGTACTACTGGACCGGGCCTAACGGGTTTACGGCCAGTCTGCAGTATCCTCAGGTCATACTGAATGCCAGCAGCATCCATGAAGGATGGTACAAACTGCATTACAGCATCAGCGGATGTCCTTCCGATACCGACAGTGTTTATGTGACCGTGCATCCGAAACCGGTTAAGCCAATTCTCTACAGCAACAGCCCTGTATGTGAGGGAGATGACCTCTACCTTGCCACACCTTCTAGCTGTGGAACATATACTTTCATGGGTTATGGCGCTGTGCCTTCCGGTAATCTTATCTATAACCTGAACGGCTACACAGATAGTGTGCTCGTGATCCCGACAACGGGTCTTCCGACCAACTTCACCTACTGGACGGTCATTTGCACTGATACCCTCACAGGATGTAGTTCCGATCCATCTGATTTGCTACCTGTCGAGATTTACACCAGGCCTGTAGCCTTCCCGACGAGCAATGGACCTGTATGTTACGGCGATGCTGTCCTGTTATATGGCAACACCAATCCGGGAACCATTCCTGGTGCGATGTATCAGTGGTTCAACAGTGCTGGCACCCTGGTTTCGACGGATAAGAATCCGATCATCTATGGCCTTGGTCCTGGCAGCCACACCTACGCATTACTGGTAACTGTTGGATACTGCGTAAGTGATACGGCTTATACTACCTTCGTTGTAGATTCGATCCTGCCTGCTCCTGTGATGATGGCTGACACAGCGGTTTGCGCTGACGGTATGATCACGCTGTATACAACAACAACTGCTCAGGTATACTACTGGACCGGCCCGAATGGATTCACATCGAACCTTCAGTATCCGCCAGTCATTCAGAACGCCAGCTCCATTCATGAAGGATGGTACAAGCTGCATTACAGTTCAGGAAGCTGTCCTTCGGATACCGACAGTGTCTATGTGACAGTATATCCAAGACCTGCTAAGCCAGTATTGTTCACCAACAGTCCTGTCTGCGAAGGCGACTTCCTGCAATTAGGAACCTATTCATCCTGCGACCTTTATACGTTCCAGGGGTATGGTGCTATTCCTTCCGGTAATTTGATCTACAACCTTACAGGTCATCCGGATAGCATCCTCGTTCTGCCGACAGCCGGTCTGCCTACCAACTTCACCCATTGGAGGGTGATTTGCACAGACCTCGTGACTGGATGCAGCTCTGAGCCTTCTGATCTGGTTCCTGTTGAAATCCTGACCCGCCCGGTTGCATTCCCCACCAATGACGGACCTGTTTGTTATGGTGATGCGGTACAACTCTTTGGCAATACAAGTCCGGGAACCATCCCGGGTGCTATGTACCAATGGTTTGACAATCTGGGAGTAATGGTAAGCACCGACAAGAATCCCGTTATCAGCAACCTTAGCCCCGGTACCTACACCTATTCGTTGGTAGTAACCCTGGGTTATTGTGCCAGCGATCCTGCCTATACAACCTTCGTGGTGGATTCCATCCTGCCGGCACCGATTATGATGAATGATACTGCCGTTTGCGCCGATGGCATGATTACCCTGTTTACCAGCACAGTTGCTGACCATTATTACTGGACCGGACCAAACGGATTCACATCGAATCTGCAGTATCCTCCTGTGATCCAGAATGCAAGCGCCATCCATCAGGGTTGGTACAAGCTGCATTACAGCATCGGCACCTGCCCGTCTGATACAGATAGTGTCTACGTAACGGTTTATCCGAGACCTGCAAAACCTGTATTGTACACCAACAGTCCGGTATGCGCAGGCAGCCAGCTCCTGCTTGGAACCACATCCTCCTGCGATGTTTATACCTTTGAAGGTTACGGCGCAGCTGTATCAGGTAATCTGATCTACAGCCTGGTCAATCATCCTGACAGTATCCTCGTTATTCCGACAGGATCCCTGCCGACCAACTTCACCTACTGGAGGGTCGTTTGTACAGATGCTGTAACAGGTTGCAGTTCTGAGCCTTCAGACCTGGTTCCTGTTGAAGTTCTCAGTAAGCCTGTTGCATTCCCCACCAATAATGGTCCGGTATGTTACGGATCTGATGTAGAACTATACGGTAATACACTGCCCGGCACTATACCCGGTGCCATGTATCAGTGGTACAATTCTGCCGGTACGCTGTTCTCCACAGACCAGAATCCGGTGGTGAGTGGCCTTGCTCCAGGCATCCATACTTTTGGATTGATTGTGACCGTTGATTATTGCCAGAGCAATATTGTCTTCACGCATGTTGAAGTAGGTCAGATCCTCTCAGCACCTGATATGATGCCTGATACGGCAGTATGCGCAGGTGGTACAATTACATTGTATACCAATACGGTGGCCACTCAGTACTTCTGGACTGGCCCGAATGGATTCACTTCCAACCTGCAGTATCCTCCGGTCATTGCCAACGCCAATGCCAGCCACCAGGGATTGTACAAACTTCACTACAACGTTGGCGGCTGTCCTTCCGACACAGGCAGTGTATTTGTCACCGTCAATAGCAAACCTGCCAAGCCGGTACTGTACACCAATAGCCCTGTCTGCGAAGGCGATATGCTTATGCTGGCAACGACCTCTTCCTGTGGTATGTACACCTTCCAGGGATATGGCGCAGCATCATCAGGCAACCTTATCTACAACAATGTCAATCATCCGGATAGCATCCTGATGGTACCGACAGGCGGGCTGCCGACCAATATGACCTACTGGACGGTTGTCTGCACCGATATTACGACAGGATGTAGTTCAGATCCGTCTGACCTGGTTCCTGTTGAGATATTGAGCAGGCCGGTTGCGTTCCCAACCAACAATGGTCCTGTATGTTACGGAGATCCTGTTGAGTTGTATGGAAACACCAATCCTGGCACGATCCCTGGCGCCATGTACCAGTGGTACAACCAGCTAGGTGTGTTGGTATCCACCAACCAGAACCCGGTCATCCAGGGATTGACACCTGGTACCTACACCTACTCCCTGATCGTAACGGTTGGCAATTGCCAGAGCAACGCTGCCTTTACGACCTTCACTGTGGACAGTATTCTCCCGGCTCCTGCGATGCAGCCTGACTTCAGTGTCTGCGAAGGAAGTCCGATTGTGCTGTTCACCACTACTAATGCCGGTACTTACTTCTGGACCGGCCCGAACGGATTCACCTCCAACCTGCAGTATCCTGCTGCCATCCAGAATGCCAGCGCTTTGAATGAAGGTTGGTACAAGCTGCATTACAGTTCAGGATCCTGCCCGTCCGATACCGACAGTGTATATGTAACAGTGATTAGCCTGCCATCGACACCGACCATTGTCACCAACAGCCCGATCTGTGACGACGAGAACCTGGTTCTGACAACATCCACATCATGCGGGATGTATCAGTGGATAGGCCCTGCTGGTTCTTCACCTTCAACACTGTCCAATCCTTATCTGACGACGACTAGCAATACCACCAGCATACCTCCGACAGATTCGGCCTATATGGCAGGATTGTGGCAGGTCGTCTGTGTTGATCCGGTGACCGGATGCCAGAGCTTGCCTTCGCAACCGGTTAATGTTGTGATCAACCCTGTTCCGCTGGCCTTCCCGACGAACAACAGTCCTGTTTGCCTGGGTGATGATGTCGAATTGTATGGTAATACCATCCCGGGTACCATTCCGGGAGCCATGTATCAGTGGTTCGATGACAGCACACCACGGCAGTTGATCTCGACCAACAAGGATCCTGTGATCAGTAACCTGCCAGCCGGTACACATACCTTCTATCTGGTGGTGACCGTAGCCAACTGCAGCAGTGACACCATCCCAACAATTGTTGAAGTAGCTCCACAGCTCATTGCGCCTGTCGTTCCTGCTGATTTCGCTGTATGCGAAGACGATGCAATAATTCTGAGCACTCCGACCATTGCTGACACCTACAAGTGGACCGGCCCGAACGGATACATCAGCTATCTGCAACAGCCTCCGGCCATTCAGCCTGCTTCAGGTCTGAACCAGGGATGGTATGTACTCGTTGTGGGCATCGGCGGTTGCGAATCTGCTGCTGATTCTGTGTATGTGACCGTACATCCCAAGCCTGTCAAACCAGTGCTGGTGACCAACTCACCTGTTTGTGAAGGTGACACATTGCGTCTAGGTACAACAGCCAGCTGCGGAACATACACCTTCGAGGGCTATGGTTCATCACCTTCCGCCAACCTGATCTTCAGCCTGACCAACCATCCGGACAGCCTGCTGAATATTGTTACTACCGGTCTGCCGACAAACTTCACCTACTGGACCGTAACCTGTGTTGATCAGGTAACCGGATGCAGCTCAGATCCTTCTGATCTTGTTCCTGTTGAAATCCTGACACGTCCTGTGGCATTCCCAACCAACAATGGTCCGGTTTGCTACGGAAGTGATGTAACATTGTACGGCAACACCAATCCCGGCACCTTACCCGGAGCGATGTATCAGTGGTTTGATGCAAGTGGAACAGTGGTATCAACGAATCAGAATCCTGTGATTTCCAACCTCACACCGGGTACCTATACCTATGGTTTGGTGGTCACGCTTGGCTATTGTGTCAGTGACATTGCCTACACCACATTCATTGTTGACAGCATATTGCCGGCACCAGTGATGCAGGCCAACTTCACGGTTTGTGAAGGTGATGCCATCTCGCTGTTCACGACAACCAATGCAAGCCAGTACTTCTGGACTGGTCCGAACGGGTTTGTTTCCAACCTGCAGAATCCTGCTGCCATCCTGAATGCATCAGTACTTAATGAAGGATGGTACAGCCTGCATTATACCTCAGGTAACTGTCCGTCCGATACCGGCAAGGTCTATGTAACTGTTTACAGTCTGCCATCAACACCGACGATCGTTGCGAACACACCGCTCTGTGATGATGAGAACCTTGTATTGACTACATCTACCGTATGCGGACAGTACCAGTGGATCGGACCTTTGGGTTCATCTCCTGCTACCTTGTCGAATCCATATTTGACAACCAATACCAATACAACCAGCATTCCTCCAACTGATGTGGCTTATGTTGCCGGTCAGTGGCAGGTAGTCTGTGTTGATCTGGCCACGGGTTGTCAGAGTCTACCTTCTGCTCCTGTTAATGTCGTAATCAACCCGGTACCGGTAGCCTTCCCGACCAACAATGGCCCGGTCTGCTCCGGACATCCGGTTGAACTCTACGGTAATACTGTTCCGGGAACCCTGCCGGGTGCCATGTATGAATGGTATGACAACAGTGTACCCAAACAGCTCATCTCCACCAACCAGAATCCAACGATCAGCAACCTGCCTGATGGCATCCATATATTCCATCTGGTTGTGACAGTGAATAACTGCGTCAGTGATCCGGTTCCGACGACTGTCGTTGTCGCTCCGCTGCTGCCAGCGCCCATTGTGCCTGCTGACTTTGCTGTATGTGAAGGTGAAGCCATTGTGGTAAGCACCACAACAGCCGCCGATTACTATAAGTGGACAGGCCCGAACGGTTACATCAGCTATCTGCAGAATCCTCCTGCCATTACCAATGCTACCGCCCTGAATGAAGGTTGGTATGTATTGATTGTTGGCGTAAATGGTTGTCAATCAGCTGCAGACTCTGTGTATGTAACGGTGAATCCCAAACCAGCCGTACCTACGATGATTTCTAATAGTCCGTTGTGCGATGACGAGAATCTGATTCTCTCAACCGGTTCGGTCTGTGGCACTTATCTCTGGGTCGGCCCGATGGGATCAAGCCCGGCTGTCCTGAGCAACCCATACCTGACAACGACTACCCATTACACCGTGATTCCGCCGACCGATACAGCGTATATGTCAGGCCAGTGGCAAGTCATCTGTGTGGATGCCGTTACAGGTTGCCAGAGTGATCCTTCTCCGGCTATCACAGTGACCATCAACCCGGTACCCCAGGCCTTCCCGACCAACAATGGTCCTATCTGCCTGGGTGCTGATGCCGTACTCTATGGTAACACCAACCCAGGAACCCTGCCAGGTGCCCTGTATCAATGGTATGATGATTCCAGCCCGAAACAGCTGGTATCCACCAATAAGGACGCTGTGATCAGTGGATTACCAGCAGGTTCACATACCTTCTATCTGGTTGTGACTGTTGGTGGCTGTCCTTCCGACACGGTATCCACAACGATCGTGGTATCCCCAACCCTTCCGGCACCGATGCTGCCTGCCAACTTCGCTGTTTGTGAAGAACAGCCCATCGTTCTCTTCACAAATACAGTGGCAGACACCTATATCTGGACAGGTCCTAACGGATTCACAAGCAATCTGCAGAATCCTACAGCCATTGTCTCTGCCACCCAGCTTCATGAAGGCTGGTATAAACTGAAAGTCGGCATTGGCGGCTGCCAGTCAGAAGAAGACTCTGTCTATGTAACCGTTAATCCGCTGCCCGCTACACCGGTCATCACCTACAATGGCCCGATTTGTGACGGAGAGCTTCTGGTTCTCAGTACGACCGCCATCAGCTCCAGTTATCGCTGGACTGCTCCTGACGGAAGCACAACAGTGACAGTAGGTCCTGTGCTGCAGCTTGCCTCAGGCAGCGCGCTTTATCAGGACGGAAACTGGACGGTTGCCAGCATTGATACGCTAACCGGCTGTATCTCTCATGCTTCTGCTCCGGTCGATGTGGTCATCAAACCCGTACCCGCAGCCTTTGCGACGAACAACGGACCGGTATGTAACGGCCAGGCATTCGTCCTGTATGGAAATACCATACCAGGTACCTTACCGGGCACGATGTATGCTTGGTATAGCGATGCGTTGCTGACCAACCTGGTCTCGACTGATCAGAATCCGCTCATGACTGGCTACGCAAGTGGTTCCTATACGTTCTACCTGGTAGTGACTGTCAATGGTTGCGTATCACCGGCTGCTCAGACAACCGTAGTTGTTAAGCCGACACCGCAACCTCCGGTCATGCCGGCACCTTTTGCCGTATGTGAAGAGGACGCTATTGTGTTGTCAACCACAACTCTTGCTGATGCTTACCTGTGGACCGGCCCCAGTGGATTTACTTCCACACTGCAGTATCCGGCAGCTATCCTGAATGCATCCTCCCTGAATCAGGGTTGGTATAAATTATATGTAACGGTGAATGGTTGTGCAAGCGCAAGCGATTCGGTATTTGTGACTGTAAATCCGCTGCCGACCACACCGGTGATCACTTCCAATGGACCGATTTGCAATGGAGAGATCCTGGTATTGTCAACAACCGCTGTCGCTGGCAATTATCGTTGGACTGCTCCAGACGGATCCACTGTAGTGACAGGTACATCCACCCTGACCATCAATGCAGGCAATGCACTGTACCAGGATGGTATGTGGACCGTTACATCTATCAATACCGTTACGGGTTGCGAAAGCCATATATCACAACCGGTGAATGTGGTCATAACTCCTGTGCCTGTTGCATTTGCCAGCAACAGTGGCCCGGTTTGCTCAGGATTTGACGTACAACTCTTCGGTAATACCGTGCCAGGTACGCTTCCGGGCACCATGTATGCATGGTATGCCGATGCTGCCCTGACAACCCTTGTTTCACCGCAGCAGAACCCGATCATTGCCGGATTACCTGATGGATCACATACCTTCTATCTGGTCGTCACCGTGAACGGTTGCCAGAGCTTACCTGTCGCCACAACAGCGGTTGTTTCTCCGATCCTTGCCCCTCCGCAGATGCAAAGCAATTTCGCAGTCTGTGAAGAAGGCGATATCATGTTGTTCACACCTACCCTGGCTGACAACTACAATTGGACCGGACCTAACGGATTCACTTCCAATCTGCAGTATCCTGCTGTGATCCAGAATGCTTCATCTCTGCATCAGGGATGGTATAAGCTTTCGGTGACCATCAACGGCTGCGGATCGGCAACAGACTCGGTCTTCGTAACAGTAAATCCGCTGCCTGTGACACCTGTAATCACATACAACGGACCCATCTGCGACAGCAGCGTTCTTGTATTGAGCACGACAGCTATCGGCCACGAATACATCTGGACTGCGCCAGACGGCAGCATGACCACAACCTATATTCCGTCCCTGGGTATCCAGTACGGTGCCAACCTCTATCAGGATGGTTGGTGGACCGTTGCCATCCATGATACGAATACAGGTTGCACCGGCCATAATGCCGCACCTGTCAATGTCGTGATCAAGCCCGTACCAGTAGCGCATGCTGTGAACAGCGGCCCGGTATGTGCCGGTCAGGCATTCACACTGCATGGCAACACGGTTCCGGGTACCGTATCCGGCGCCATGTATGCATGGTATGGTGACATCCAGCTTACAAACCTGTTCTCGACAGATCAGACGGTTACATTGAGTGGACTAACACCTGGTGTATACAACTTCTACCTGGTTGTGACTGTTGATGGTTGTTCCTCCACGCCGGATGAAACAGAAGTGATTGTGCTACCCGTGCCGCCTGCACCGGTTGTTCCGGCAGCCTTCGCCGTATGCGCCGGTGACGCTATCGTGCTTAGCACGCCGACCTTAGCCAATGCTTATCAATGGACAGGTCCGAACGGATTTGTTTCTAACCTGCAGAATCCTGCTGCGATCCTGAACGCCACTGCCCTGAACCAGGGATGGTATGTGCTCAGCGTCATCAGCAATGGATGTCCGTCGGCCAAGGATTCGGTCTATGTGACCGTCAATCCGCTACCGGCTACTCCGGTGATTACAAGCAACGGACCCATCTGTGAAGGTGAAAACCTCATCCTTTCTACCACGGCCAATTGTGGAACCTACCGCTGGACAGCACCGGATGGCAGTGTAACAACAACGATTCTGCCGTCACTGGTCATTGCCTCTACCAGCAACCTATATCAGGATGGTCCATGGACCGTGGTTTGCATCAACAACGTCACTGGATGTGAAAGCTTCGCATCTGCACCGGTTCAGGTTGTCATCAATCCTGTTCCTCTGGCTATTGCACAGAACAACGGACCTGTATGCTCGACCTTCGACGTTCAGTTGTTCGGGAACACCATTCCGGGAACGTTGCCGGGTGCTATGTACACCTGGTACAGCGATGCTACCCTTATCAATGTGGTTTCCACGCTCCAGAATCCGGTCATCAGCAACCTGCCTGATGGTCTGCACACCTTCTATCTGGTTGTAACCGTGAACGGTTGCCAGTCCCTGCCTGTATCTACGACTGCCACGGTATCCCCGATTCTGGCACCGCCGCAGATGCAGCCTGACTTCGCTGTATGTGCTGAAGATGCCATTGTGCTGACAACACCAACACAAGCTGACATCTATCACTGGACCGGTCCTAACGGGTTTATCTCCAACCTGCAGCATCCGCCGGCAATCCTGAATGCTTCCATCCTGAACCAGGGATGGTATGTTCTCTCAGTAACCATCAATGGTTGCGGATCCGCACAGGATTCCGTATTCGTGACGGTGAATCCGCTGCCGGCCACACCGGTATTGAGTTCCAACCAACCCATCTGCGAGGGTGAAGACCTGACGTTCTACACCACGGTCATCGCCAGCAGTTACATCTGGACTGCCCCTGACGGCAGCACGATCACCACAGTTGGACCCAATCTCGTTGTCACCGCAACGCATCCGCTATACCAGGATGGTAACTGGACGGTAAATGCCATAGATACGCTCACTGGCTGCATCAGCCATACCTCACTGCCGGTTGATGTCGTGATCAAGCCTGTGCCGATCGCACTGGCTGGTAACAGTGGCCCCGTATGTTCTGGTAACACCGTGCAGCTCTATGGTGATGCCATCACATGGTGTATGCCTTGTGTGATCTATACCTGGTATGATGGTGATCCGCTTGCAGGAGGTACCCTGATTTCTGTACAGCAGAATCCGATCATTGCCGGTCTGCCCGATGGCAACCATACCTTCTGGCTGGTAGTCATTGTGGACGGCTGTGCTTCTATTCCGGTACCCACCACCGTGGTGGTCGCCCCGATACTACCAGCACCGCAATTGCCTGCAGACTTCGCTGTCTGTGAAGGAGATGTGATCCAGTTGGCCACGACAACGATCGCCAACAATTACTTCTGGAGCGGTCCCGCCGGGTTCACTTCGAATCTGCAGCAACCGCACGTCATCCTGAATGCTCAATGGTACAATGAAGGATGGTACAGACTTTATGTTGAAGGTAATGGATGTATCTCACTGACAGATTCTGTCTATGTGACGGTCAATCCCAAACCGGCAACGCCAGTGCTGACCACCAATTCGCCAATTTGCGAAGGGGACAACCTGTTACTAACAACAACTGCCAGCAGTGATCAGTACAGGTGGACAGCTCCCGACGGATCCTTCATCCTGACCTGGGCACCCATCCTGAACATCGTATCAACTGATACATTCTATCAGGATGGTCCATGGACTGTCAGCTGTATTGATACGGCAACAGGATGTGAAAGCGATCATTCTGCAATCAAGGATGTCGTTATCAACCCTGTACCCCTTGCCTTTGCAACAAACAGCGGTCCAGTTTGCTCCGGATTTGATGTCCAGTTGTTTGGAAACACCATTCCTGGAACCTTACCGGGAACAATGTACACCTGGTATAGCGATGCCGCGCTGACGACCATCATCTCCACCTTGCAGAATCCGGTTATCACGGGCTTACCCGACGGTAACCACACCTTCTACCTCGTGGTAACGGTTGATAATTGCGAATCCATTGCCGTACCTACTACAGCAACAGTGTCTCCGATCCTTGCACCTCCGCAGGTCCCTGCCAACTTTGCAGTCTGCGCCGGTGGTGCCATCGTATTGTCGACACCGACTTTGGCCGATGTTTACCATTGGACAGGTCCTAATGGATTCACTTCTAACCTGCAGCATCCTGCAGCTATCCAGAATGCCAGCATACTTAACCAGGGATGGTACACCTTATCGGTAACCATCAATGGTTGCGGTTCAGCTCAGGATTCAGTGTATGTGACGGTAAATCCGTTGCCTGTCACCCCTGTCATTTCCAGCAATGCACCCATCTGTGCAGGATCTGACCTGGTACTGAGCACTACTGCAACTGGCTTCCATTATCTCTGGACAGCACCTGATGGTTCAACAGCTACCACCACAGTACCGACCTTGGTCGTCAGTGCCAGTGCTGCCCTCTATCAGGGTGGTATGTGGACCGTTACGGCAATCGATACAGTGACTGCATGCGCAAGCAACGCTTCGGCACCGCTACAGGTTGTTATCTATCCTGTGCCACTGGCTATCGCATCCAACAGTGGTCCGGTATGCTCCGGATTTGACATCCAGCTATTTGGAAATACGATTCCAGGAACATTGCCTGGAGCTATGTATACCTGGTATAGCAATGCAGCCCTGACCAATGTTGTTTCCACACTCCAGAATCCGATCATTTCGGGTCTGGCCGACGGATTGCACACCTTCTGGCTTGTCGTCACTGTCGATGGATGCAACTCGCTGGCCGTGTCAACCACAGCTACGATCTCTCCGATACTTGCCCCGCCACAGGTACCAGCCAACTTCGCTGTCTGTGCAGAGGATGCTATCGTCCTGAGTACATCCACGCAGGCTGATGTGTATAATTGGACCGGACCAAACGGTTTCGTTTCCAACCTGCAGAACCCGCCGGCTATCACGAATGCCAGCATTCTCAACCAGGGTTGGTACAAACTGTCGGTTGTTATCAATGGTTGCGGATCTGCACAGGATTCTGTCTATGTGACTGTGAACCCGCTACCGGCAACACCAGTTTTGATCTCCAATTCGCCGATTTGCGCCGGAGAAGATCTGGTGCTCTCAACGACTGCCAACAGCAGCCAATACCGCTGGACAGCACCCGATGGCTCCACTATCTATACCTTACTGCCGGTCCTGACGATTACCTCCACCCAGGCTGGTTATCAGCAGGGAATGTGGACGGTGACGACCATCAACACGGCAACAGGATGTGAAAGCCATATCTCACTGCCTGTGAACGTCGAAATCCGTCCTGTACCGCTGGCTTTGGCAAGCAACAGTAGCCCGGTATGCTCCGGACATAGTGTGCAGCTCTTTGGTTCTGCGCAACCCGGTTGCATCGGCTGCACTGCCTACGCATGGTACAATGGTAATCCGCTGGCAGGTGGCACGCTGATTTCACTCCAACAGAACCCGGTGATCACCGGACTGGCTGATGGCGTACATACCTTCTGGCTGGTAGCTACCATCAACGGTTGTGCTTCAGTTCCTGTAACCACAACTGTTACGGTGAATCCGCCGCTGCCTGCACCTGCACTCCCGGCTGACTTCGCTGTATGTCAGGGTGAAATGATCCAACTTAGCACTACAACCATCGCGGATGAGTATTACTGGACAGGCCCGAATGGCTTTACATCCAACCTGCAGCACCCTGCTGGCTTCGGACCTGCTACACTTGCTCATGCTGGATACTATGTACTTAAAGTACGCCAGAATGGTTGCCTCTCACTTGCTGACAGTGTACTGGTAACAGTGAATCCGCTACCGGCTACACCTGTGCTGATGACGAATGCACCCGTATGCCAGGGTCAGGACCTGGTCTTCACGACCACAGCCAACTGCGGTACCTACCATTGGACAGCACCTAACGGCATTACTGTTACAACCATTGTTCCGGTACTCACCGTTACCAGCACAAATGCCCTCTATCTGCCTGGCTTATGGCAGGTGGTATGTGAGGACACAACCACTGGCTGCATCAGCCTACCTTCAGTACCGGTGAATGCTGTCATCTATCCTGTGCCGCTCGCCATTGCTGACAACGGCGGCAATGTATGCCAGGGTCAGCCCGTCATGCTGTACGGTAATACTGTACCTGGCACCTTGCCAGGTACGCTTTACACCTGGTATTCAGACGCTACACTGACGACGATTGTATCCACAGCACAAAACCCTGTGTTGAATAACATCGCCGCTGGTACACATACCTACTACCTGGTTGTCACGGTCAACGGCTGTACCTCAGCTGCTGCAATGACAACACTGACAGTTTACAGCGTACCTGCTGCACCGGCACCAAGCTCGAACAGCCCCGTCTGTGAAGGCGGCAACATCATGCTGTATGCCAATGTCAGTGGATTAAGCTACCAGTGGACCGGCCCGAATGGGTTTAACAGCACACTGGAGAATCCGGTCATCACCAATGCTGGCCTGCTGAATGATGGTTACTATCAGCTGATCGTATCCCAGAACGGATGCTTCTCGGCACCGACCAGCATCCAGGTGGATATCCGTCCGCGTCCTGCAACACCGGTGATCAGCAGCAACGGGCCTATCTGCTCCGGCAGTGATCTCGTACTAAGCACTACATCCTACTCGGGCAACTCAGTGGTCTACTACTGGAATGGCCCGGCAGGATATGCTGACACAACCAATGTAGCATCGGCCATCGTTACCAATACCACGGCAGCACAAGCTGGTTATTATCAGGTTGCTGTCTCCGTGGATGGCTGTATCTCCCTGCTTTCCGCTCCGCTGCAGGTTGTGGTGAACAACCAGCCTGTCGCTCCGGCGCCTGTAGCAACATACAGTGATACAGCCTTCTGTAGTGGTGGCACGATTACGCTGACCGCAACCGGTGCTGCTACCCATACTTATCAGTGGACTGGTCCTAACGGATTTGTTGCCACTGGTCAGACTGTCACGATCACCAATGCTACCGTCGCTTACAATGGCACTTACACCGTTGTGGTGAGCAATGGCAACTGCACAGCAAGTGGCTCTGTGACCTTCAACAGTGTACAGCCGATCCCAACAACACCGCCGATCAGCAGCCCGCAGCCTTTATGCGAAGGAGATATCCTGATGCTGAGCACGGTGGCGTACAATGGTGTTAATGTACAGTACCACTGGACAACACCATCAGGTGTCGTTACGACCACGGTACCTAACCTGGTGATCAACCCTGTGGCAGCAAGCCATGCAGGCAACTACCAGGTGACCGTATCTGTCAATGGTTGTTACTCACTGCCATCGGCTGTAGCAGTGGTGGTTGTCATTCCGACTCCGCCGATGCCTATCATCGTAGCCAACGACAGTGTATTCTGCGAAGGCGAGATGCTGCAGCTCTACACACCTGCGCTGGCATCCATGTACTTCTGGAGCGGCCCCAACGGCTTCGCTTCCGGGGCACAGCAACCTCCGGTCATTGGTCCGCTCATGCCGCAGCATAGTGGAACCTATCAGTTGTTCGTGGCCAGTGTGAATGGCTGTACATCACCCACACGTACACTCAATGTGGTGGTACATCCCAGACCGCTTACACCTGTGCTAAGTGCGAACAGCCCTGTTTGTCAGGGTGATGTTCTCACGCTCAGCACGACATCCGTATGTGGCAACTACACCTGGACTGCCCCGAATGGTGCACAGGCAACAACGACGACGAATACCCTGAATGTAACCTCAGGGTCGGCGCTCTATCAGGCTGGAAACTGGACAGTTGTCTGCACCAATGTGCTGACAGGCTGCTCCTCACTCCCATCCTTACCTGTGAATGTCACCATCGCTCCGGTACCGGTTTCTGTGCCAAGTAACAATGGCCCGGTATGTGCCGGATCTCCGGTGACCTTGTTCGGTAATACTGTTCCTAACGCTACCTATTACTGGTACAACCATATTTCCGGTGGTGTTGGCACCTTGATTTCGACAAACCAGAATCATACGGTTTACGGACTTGCCCCGGGTACATACATCTATTATCTGGTTGTAAGTACCGGATGTAAGAGCGATACCATTCCAACGACTGTTATCGTCAAACCTGTGCCAGCCGCACCGTTGCCAACCAACAATGGTCCTGTATGTACAGGCAGCAACATCCAGCTGTTCGCCAACGTAGTAGCTGATAGCTACCTCTGGACCGGCCCAGGCGGATTTACCAGCCTGCTTGCGAACCCGTCCATTGGTAATGCCACAGCAGCCAACGCCGGATTCTACTACCTGACGGTTACCATCAACGGATGTACTTCACCGGCAGGCATGACCCAGGTCGATGTGGTCGGATCCAATATCATTCCGGTCATTTCGGGCAACAGTCCGCTCTGCGAAGGTGATATGCTCATCCTGAACTCCACGGTGCTCAGTGGTACCGGACCAGTGACGTACACTTGGTACGGACCTTCTGGCCTTACGGCGACTACGAGCTCACCGACCTATATCATTCCGACGGTAACACCGGCCAACACAGGGCTCTATTACATGATCGCCACCATCAATGGCTGTCAGACACAACCCTCAGCGCCTGTTTACATCCAGGTTAAGCCGCTTCCGGCCAAGCCGACCATCTTTGGCAATACCCCGGTCTGTGAAGGTGACAATATCATCGTCTTCACTTACACCCCGGCTGATGCCTACCATTGGACCGGACCGAACGGATTCACATCCAACCTCCAGAATCCGCCGGCCATCACCAATGTAACGGTCAATAATACCGGCCTCTATAAGTTGAATGTAACGATCAACGGCTGTACCTCACCCGATACCAGCATCTTTATCACGGTGAATCCGACACCCGCCACACCGTTCCTCATCAGTAACAGCCCGGTATGCAACGGCGACAGCATCGTTCTGATTGCCACCTCAGGTGCCGATGGCTATATCTGGACCTTACCCTCAAGCCAGACTGTTACAACCACTGACAGTGTGTTGGTGATCTACCCTGCACTGCCTTCAAATGCCGGCATATACTCTGTAAAGGCGAAGGTGGGCAATTGTATCTCACTAGCTTCACTGCCTGAACTGGTGGAAGTCATGACGGTGCCTCCGGATATCGCTTATGCTGGTGAAGACATCATCGTATGCGCAGGCCAAAGCCCGGTGATCCTTTCAGGAAATATCACATCACTCTCCGGACTCTGGACGACCAACAGTACGGCGGTGATTGTGAGCCCGACCTCACCGAACACCATCGTGACCAACCTGGTCGAAGGTCAGAGCTATGTCCTATACTGGACCTTGTACAACCCGGGTTGCGGTGATTACTCCAGAGACAGCGTCACCATCCATGTTCCGCAATATCCGATTGCGGTGGTTGATAGTTTCACGCTCCTGCAGAACACCGTGATCATCTCCGGAGACATCCTCCTGAATGACTCACTCTATGGTTGGCCCAATAACGTCTATATCCTTGACAATCCCAGAAATGGCGGTGCTGACCTGAACAACGACCGAACGCTGAACTACTATCCGAACAGCGGCTTCTATGGACAGGATTCCCTGACCTATGAGGTCTGTCTGCAGGCATGTCCGTCGATGTGTTCACAAACCAAGGTTATGTTCGAAGTAGAGCCCATCATCATCGTTCCTGATATCATCACACCTGATGGCGATGGCACGAATGACGCCTTCGAAATCGTTGGCATAGAAAACTTCCCGTACAACGAGATATTCATCTACAACAGATGGGGTGCAGAAGTCTTCAACGCCATTGATTATCGCAACGACTGGTACGGTACCTTCAAAGGCAAAGATCTGCCAGACGGCACCTACTTCTACGTATTCATCGACCGAACGAATGGTAAGGTCGTAAGTAAAGGACATCTAACCATTCACAGGTAATCTATCCAATCTATGAATTTTAAAACACCAGATATCATGAAAAAGTACGTGTTCATCCTGACAATCCTGATCGCTGGCACTGGACTCCAGGCCCAGCAGGATGAGGCTTACACCCAGTACTTCTACAACAAACTGGTCATCAACCCCGCTTATGCGGGAAGCCGGGATGCCATCAGTATCCTGGGGCTTTACCGTAACCAGTGGGTTGGCTTTGAAGGAGCACCCAAAACCCAATCCGTGAGTATACATGCCCCGGTCTTTACCGAGAATATTGGGCTGGGGCTCTCTCTCATTCACGACGAAATCGGCATATCCGACAATATGACGGTGAACATGGCCTATGCCTTCCGGATGCAGTTCGAGAAAGGCAGACTGGCCCTGGGTCTGAATGGGCAGATCAAAAGGCAGTTCATGGATTGGAAATCGACGAGCCCGATAGAACAGATCGATGGCAAGATACCCTATGCCAATACGGTAATATGGTTACCGAATTTCGGTGTTGGGGCCTATTTTGACAACGATCTGTTCTATGCAGGGGTCAGCGTCCCGCACCTCATGGAGAACAAGCTGGAATACAACCGGACAGGTACAACAGCGGAAACACAGGCACGCCAGCGAAGGCATATCTTCGGTATGGCAGGGCTTATGCTTCCTGTATCTGAAGAGGTTGAATTCCATCCCTCCCTGTTGGTCAAATATGTCAAAAACTCACCGACCACCGTGGATATCAATGCCAGCTTCGTCTTTTACCGGACGCTGCTGACAGGGGTCACCTACAGGACCGGTGATTCGTTTGACATGATTATCCAACTCTACCTGAACAACAATCTCAGGATAGGGTATGCGCATGATTTCACCACTACCAAGCTCAGTGACTACCACAGTGGAACCCACGAGATCCTGGTAGGATTCGATTTCGGCAAGCGCGTAAAAGGTATCGATAATCCCAGATACTTCTAATCCGCAAGAATGGAAACCTTGAAAACACCAGAGGTTATGAAAAAGACAGTCATTCTCAGTATTATCACCCTCTTTCTCAGTACCATCGTGGTATTTGGTCAAAGGAGCGCTGCGGATAAGGCATACGGGCACTATGAATACCAGGCTGCCATCGCGCAATACAAAGCATTGCTAAAGAAGAATCCGACAGATGGGGAAGCGCTCTTCAATCTGGCCAATGCATACCGCCTGAACGGTGAGACCATGGAATCGGAACGCTGGTTCGCCCAGGCCGTTCAGCACCATGACAATCCCATGGGCATGCTGTATTATGCGCAGATGCTGCTCAGCAATGGTAAGTACCGGCTTGCATCTGAATGGTTTAACAAGTACAGCCTTGCAGCCACCAACAGCGAAGACGCCAAACGCGCAAAAGCATTTGCGGATTTTGCCATTAAGCTGGATAATGAGGGCATACAACCCAGTGATTATCAACTGCAACTGGTTCCCTTCAACACCGTCAAACTGGACTTCAGTCCAACCTACCGTAGCGAAACGGAACTCGTCTTTGCCAGTAATCGCTCTGAGCGCAGGCGGCCCAAGTATGAAGATCCCTGGACCTCAGACCACTTCAATGATCTGTATAGTGTTGAACTCAAAGCAGATGGCACCTATGGAAACGTTGTTAAACTTCCAAAGGAGATCAACACCAAATTCCATGAAGGCTCTGCCGTCTTCACCAAGGGTGGAAACGTCATGTACTTCACAAGGAATGATTACATCAAAGGGAGACGCGGCTTCGATTCCAACCGCAATACCAGACTGGCCATATATCGATCTGAATTGGTGGATGGCGTCTGGCAGAAACCTGTCTCACTGAACATTAACAACAGCGAATTCTCCAATAGCCATCCAACATTGTCGGCAGACGGCAAGATGATGATCTTTGCCTCTGACCGTCCTGGTGGCTATGGCCTGATGGATCTCTATGTCACCACCTGGCAGGATACGGCCTGGAGCGATCCGCGTAACCTCGGTAATCACATCAACACCAGCGGAAACGAAGTATTCCCTTTCCTGGGCGGTGATGGATTCCTGTACTTCTCTTCCAATCTTCATGTGGGATTTGGAGGACTTGATGTTTTCCGTGCCAGGAATGTCAATGGCGTCTGGAGAGACCCCATCAACCTGGGAACACCCATCAATAGCCCTAAAGATGATTTCGGCATCACAGCCAATGCACTGATGAGTGAAGGTTATTTCACATCCAATCGCGCCGGCAAGGCCAGCCTGGATGACATCTACCACTTCACCATTAACCGTAACTTCATTCTGGCTGGAACAGTGGTCAATTGCATGACCGGGCAAGTTATCCCGGAAGCTGAGGTTATCTTGACCTATGGTGGGGAAAAAGTGGCCATGGCACTCAGTGATTTTGCCGGCAAGTTCCAGTTCCAGGTACCCTATGGCAAAATATACGTTGCAACGGCGACCAAAGATGGGTACCTTACGAGTGACCTTTGCCCCGGCAAGACCCTGGTTAATACCGAGGAAATAAAATCGAATACTACCATTGAGATTGCATTGCCGGTAGAAGAAGTCCCCAAAGCAGGAAAACAGCCCTTCCTCATCACCGGAACTGTCATCAATGCAGATTATGGCAACCCGGTTCCAAATGCCACGGTCAAGTTACTCAACAAGTGTACTGGTGAAGAAACCAGCGTCAAAACCCTGGCCGATGGTAGCTACCGTTTCGTACTGCCCGACACCTGTGACTATGTGCTTCTGGTTTCTAAAGACAGGTTCCTGCCAACCTCATTCCCATTCACCACCCTTGACAAAAAGGACAATGATCCCATTCAGGCCAATCTTCCTATAGCCTTCGACCACACACTTTCAAGGCCTCTGCCGGGCGAAGAAGGTTTTGTGTTTGAAGAAGGGGAAACCATGCCTGTTGTGATTCAAAAAGGGACAGTCATCGAGTTGTTCAATGTCTACTTTGACCTTGATAAATACGATATCCGGCCTGATGCCATCCCTTACCTGGAAGATTTGGTGAAGTTACTGAACGAGCACCCGGATATGAAGGGTGAGATCAGTGCGCATACGGACAGCAGGGCCTCCTTTGAATACAATACTACCTTATCGCAGAACCGGGCCAATTCCGTCATGCAGTACCTGATAAGTCGTGGTATCAACGCCAACCGCATGACAGCCAAAGGATACGGCGAAACACAGTTGAAAAATAACTGTGCTGACAATGTTCCTTGTAGTGAAGCAGAGCACCAGCGCAACCGCAGGGTTGAGTTCAGGGTAACAGACTTTACAGGCACCATCCAAAGCAAGGAGCCTGAGTTCATCCGGAAAAAAGCCGGGACATCGGAGACATCCATGATCCAACCGGAAGCTAAACCTGTAATCCAGTCACCTACTATCATCACTGCAACAACTGGCACTTCTTTTACCGTGCAGGTTGGCGCAGGCACCATTCCAATGTCCCGCTTCAAGGATATTCCTGATGTAAAACGCATGAAAGGGAAAGACGGCGTTGTACGGTATACCTCCGGAACCTTTGCTACCATGGAGGAAGCTTACAGGTATCAGGTGCGTCTGCAAGCCATGGGGTTTACAGATGCATGGGTTGCTCCCTTAGATGAAAACCGCAAACCAGAACTGGCCGATCAATAACATATCGGCACAGGGATTGTCGAAGAAAGGCTGCCCCCATCCCGGAGGCAGCCTTTTATATTTATTATCCTGGTGTAATTTTTTGTAGATACAATGAGTTGAAGATGATTCACGTTTACTCTCTGATGTTGGAATTATGACAATAAAATCAATCTACTTATATATATAAAATCATTCAATCCGCAAAAGTATGCAACACGATGTCTTTCATATCAGCCCTCAACATACAGAGACGGCCCGGACTGTCCTGCAAAAATTCCTGGAGGTTAGGAATAACAAGCCAAAAAGCATCCTCACCATTGCCGGCGAAGTAGGCTCCGGGAAGTCAACCATTGCACACCTACTGGCCAGGGATCTTAAGGACCTTCAGATAAGAGCCAAGATCATGTCGATGGATGATTTTTACAGAATCAAACCTTTGGAAAGGCAGTCCTGGAGAGAAAAGCAGGGCATCGAAGCCGTTGGATTTGCTGAGATAGACTGGATCACCATCGACAGGGTTATCAAAGATTTCCTTCAGGACCGGCGTAGTTTTGTGCCTTCAGTTGACCTGATCACTGATTATGTGGACCGTCTCGAAACAAATTTCAAAGGCGTTGATGTTTTGATTTTCTTTGGGTTATACAGCCTGAGGATCCCTCAGTCGGATCTCAAAGTATTCATTGAGCATACCTACCATGAGACCATGGAAGCACAGGCAAAAAGCAGGAAAGAAGTCATCGACGAGTTCCGGTTGAAGATCCTGGAGCGGGAACACGAGGAAGTAATGTCGCTGAAAAAGATGGCCGACTTCTATGTCGACTTCGACACAGGCCTTGAGTTTTACCATCTGTAGGGTGGTGACTTTCATCATTATCAATATGCATGTACCATCTTCTGACGCAATGCAACCGTTCATCGGTTCCCTGACCCCTGGTGATATGATTTTAATTAATTTCACATCAAGTAACCGGAATCCAGCAACTATTGAATCCGAGACCAGCACACCATAAGCGCTACTTCGAAGCCATAATGCTGACAAACATACAGCGTTGTGTTGTCCTGCTGCTGCAGTCTCTGGTACCTATGACAATATTTCCAATCGGCATCATTGCACAGGATACCAGCATGCAGGGGACGCAGACCATCGGCTATAGGGTCACTGATGAGACCGGCCGCGCCGAGATGTCGTATTTGAGTGTGCATAACCTCATCATTATCCCTGTCTCCATCAATGGCTCCCTACCCCTCAATTTCATTCTGGATTGCGGAATCAGCCAAACCATTGTAACAGATCCGAGCCTGGCTGCCATGATGCGTTTGAAGCCAGAGCGCGAGATCAATATTATGGGCGCCGGTGGCGAACAACAGATCAGGGCCAATGTATGTACCGGCAACCGGATCGCATTGCATGGTGTCAGAGGAGATGGGATACCCGTTATACTGCTGCAGGAGGACTATCTTTCCCTCTCGGCTATCCTCGGGATTCCGATCTTTGGATTACTGGGCGGGGACATATTCCGTGAACTGGTTGTGAGTATTGATTATGGAGAGCGTAGACTGGCATTTGTCAATCCTCAATCCTTCACACATCCGTTTGGCTATCAGAAAGTACCCATTCGTATGCAGGGTGGCAAGCCTTACCTGCCGTTGCACCTGGAGCAGACAGAAGGTCCGTCGCTTGACATTGAAGTATTGGCAGATTTGGGTGCCAGCCATTTTCTCTTGCTGGAAACCCAGGCTGATGAGCGCCTCGTCATCCCCTCAAGACATCTTCCTGCCAACGTTGGGTTTGGTCTTTCCGGGCCGATACAAGGAAGCTATGCCAGGGCGCATACCGTGCGCCTGGGACGATTCAGGCTAAACAAACCTATCATATCCTATACCCAGACCTATAACCCGTTTGAGGTCAGCCGTCATAGTCATGGTACCATCGGCGGTGAATTCCTGTGCCGTTTTCATGTGATCTTCGATCTTAGCCGGGAAGTGATGTATTTTCAGAAAAACAGACAATACAACAAGATTTTCACACAGGACCGTAGTGGACTGGGCGTCATGGCGGGTGGCAATGCACTGGAGCAAATCATCGTATACGATGTACGCCAGGGATCACCGGCATGGCAGGCCGGAATGCAGGCAGGCGATCGCATCCTCAGGCTGAATGGCGCCCGGCTTCGTGACCTGGACCGTATCAATACCATGATGCGGCAAAGGGAAGGGAAGAAAATCCATATTGTGTTTGAAAGAGATCAGCAGATAAAAGAAGTACGGTTCGAGCTGTCAGAAGGAATCTAGGATCCAGGATGAAAGCCACCACCTTCTGATTGCTTTTGTTACATTTGCATAGACTTATTCCCCCTGAAAATGGAAAATGGTAAGGATAGCACGACAAAGCAGCCGCTGGGACCCTATCGCCATATCCTCATACAGTGGAAAAAGTCACTGTTCCTGATCACGGGCATCTCGGCCCTGCTGGCACTTTTCTTCTCCCTACCCTGGTTCATCACACCAAAGTACGAATCAACGCTTATCATGCTGCCTGCCTCAACCGCCTCCTTGTCTGAGGCCTTGCTAAGCAGCAATATCTGGTCAGAGAAGGATATCCTGGAATTCGGGGAGCGCCGGCATGCTGATCAACTTATCCAGGTATTGGAATCCAATCAGGTTCGTGATCACATCATCGAAACCTTTAACCTTTGGGAGCACTACAGAATTGACGAATCAGCACCTTTCGCCGCAACAAGGCTCAAAAAGGCCTATGATCGCAATATTCACTTCCGCCGAACAGAGTTTCAAGCAGTTGAAGTCAGTGTGCTCGACAAGGATCCTGTCATGGCAGCTGCCATGGCAACGAAAATGGCTGCCTTACTGGACAGCAGCATACACAGAATGCAGGATGTGAGAGCCAGAAAGGGCGTTGCAATTGCTGAAGATGCCTTCCATAAACAAGCCAGCTACATACAATCTTTGGAAGATTCTCTCAGGAAGATCATGGATCAGGGAGTTCACGATTACGAATCCCAGGCACAGGTGCTGTATGAGCAGCTCAGTTTGCAATTGGCCAGGCAGGATAGCCGGGCAGTGCGTCAGATTGAAGAAAAACTGGACAGGCTGGCTACCCTGGGTGGACCCTATGTCGCCATCGTGGAAGAATTGCAACTGGAAAAAGAAAGGTTATCTATCCTCAAAGCCAAAGTGGAAAAAGCCAGGATGGATGCAGATCAGGACCTTCCCCAGAAGTTTATCGTCAGTGATGCCTACGTTGCCGAGCGGAAATCTTATCCAAAACAATGGGCCATCATTGTGGGAGCTGCGCTTTCTACTTTTCTGTTCAGCTTCATCCTCATCATTTTCTATCCCAGGGCAACCCGGCTTCACCTGCTGATAAGCCAACAGGTGAAGCAAGGTCAGACCTTAGTTGCAGGGCGTTGACACACAACCATTGCTATCCCTCACCCTTACTTTGTATTCTCCGGCCGGCAAATTGCTGATCGTAAAGGGTGATCCTCCTGAATAGGGATACGTCAGGCCATTATCAATCGAATATGAATACGGCGGCACACCTCCTGTGACGGTGATCGTGATTGAACCATCTCCGGCATTGAAACAACTTAAGTCCGAAGTAGTAACCGTTGCGCTGACAGGAGGATACACATTCACCGTAACAGCAGAGGATATGCTGCAGCCTCCTGCATTGGCACCTGTCATGGTATAAAGCTGGGTGCCGGCAGAGGTGGAATAGAACATGGGATTGGCAACATTGGGATTACTGAGGTTCGCAGCGGGACTCCATGTATAGGAATAACCCTGCTGAGGCGCAGATCCAAGATTTACGATACTACCGGCACACACATTAAGTACCGGGTGTGGCAGGGTGACGGCAGAATCATTGTCGGAGTTGTTGGATGCGTCAGGATCAGGGGTGCTGCTGTTTGCGACAGCCGTATTGCTGATCCATGTACCTCCCGGCAAATTGGCATTCACGATTCCCTTCACCTGTATGGTAATACTGCCTCCGGCCGCCAGGGTACCATGGTTATAGGGACTCACCCAAGGCTGGCAACTGAGACCACCGTTGAGACTAAACTGTCCATTTAACAATTGCACCGGTAAGAGGTCACTGATGGCCAGGCTTTGCGCATCGGAGGGGCCAGCGTTCGTTATAGTGATCGTGTAGGTGATGACTTCACCCGCCACGACAGGGTCTGGTGTTCCAGTCTTTTGAACAGATATGTCTGCCAATGTTTCAACCAGCGTGGATATGGTCGCTGTGTCATTAGAGGATATCGTATCGTATGTATCGCTCCTTACATATGCCGTGTTATTCAGGACACTCCCATTGAGAACATTGGCATTAACCAGGAATAGGATTGTTAATGTAGCCGTATCTCCCGGGGCAAATAGACTCGTTAGTGACCACGTAGAATCCAAAACACTATATGATCCATTTGTCGCGGAGTATGAAACAAAGGTAAGACCAGCTGGCAGAAGCTCTTTCACTCTGGTATTAATTGCATATGAAGGTCCATTATTTGTGAGCCCCAGCGTATATGTCAGGTTTTGTCCTGCAATCACGGAGGATGGACTTGCAATCTTCGAAATGGCGAGGTCGGCGATTCCAGGATACACGAGCAGGTATACCGTCGCCGTGTCACAGGCTACCGGAGTCCCGTTGTCGCATACCGCGTACACGAACTGATCCGGACCATAGTAGCCCGGGTTGGGCGTATAGGTGAACGTGCCATCGCTGTTGAGCGTCAGGCTGCCGTTGCTTACATTAACCACCGGGGTGGTGTTTACCGTCTGGTTGTCGCCTTCCGGGTCGTAGTCGTTCGCCAGCACAGCTCCCGTGATCGGGCTGTCCTGCATACCAAGGTAGCTGTCATCCACTGCAAAGGTCCAGTTGTCGCCAAACGGGTTCGGGTAGATATCGATGGTCACCCGGGCTGTATCGCAATACACCGGCGTGCCAAGGTCACAGACCTCATAGGTGAAGTACACCTGACCCGTGAA
>Ga0208462_1000552_pt1 | contig 36505 bp, 21 predicted proteins | sample AD_SCU001_MetaG_FD_184452 | JGI IMG/M metagenome (GOLD analysis project Ga0208462, IMG submission 184452) | Active sludge microbial communities of municipal wastewater-treating anaerobic digesters from China - AD_SCU001_MetaG (SPAdes) (version 2) | ecosystem: Engineered > Bioreactor > Anaerobic...
CAAACCCGAATTCATCGCCGCGTTTTTCGCAAAATCCATCATGGCGGCGGCATCGGCGCCGACGGGCAAAGCACTGCCGATCTTTTCCAAATTTTCGCGGTAATAATTCAAATCGTCCATTATCGCCCTAAGGCCGGCATAATATTCTTCGCGTTCCCTGAGTTCGCCGGTCTTAATTTGCACCTTGCTTTGCAAATCCTGCAAACTCTGGCATTTCGGAAGCAACAGAAAAAACCCCAAGGCGAGAGCGATGATAAGAATTGCGAACGCTTCCAAATAATTTCTTGACATAGGCGTTTTGTTTTGTTAGGGAGGCTCATTTGTGAAAGCCTCCTAAGGCGGCTTTCATAAATAACTTCCATATATTGCCCGCAGGTCTGGCTCAGGTTTCAAATTTCTGACCAAGCAATATTTGAGATGTAGCCTATCGCTACATTGAAAATATTGCGCCCGAAGAAATTTGAAATATGGGGCAAAGATGTGGGTATGGTGCGGAAGTTATTTGTGAAAGCCGCCTAAGACCAGACCTTAAAAATACTCCGGAATTTTCATTCCAAGATTCAAGACGGCCTTTGCTTCAAAATCAACGCCGCCGGTTTCACTGACGGATATTCTATCCAAATTGGCCGACTTCAAAATTTTCGGCGAACTTCTGAATTTCATTGCCTGGCGCTCCACTTCCGGGAAACTTTTTCCGTGTCCGGAAAGCGACGCCGACATTTTCGGAAAATCGGCGTCCATTTTTGACAAATAAACCCCGGGGACGATCAGGCTTTCCAATTTGGCGAAAAAATCGCGCGCCGACGTACGCACGGAAATCACCCTTGAAAAGTCCTCCAACTGCCGCCGGGCGATTTTGACCTGATCTTCCAATTTTTTTTGATCCTCGGTTTTTGTCGCCGCAATTTGCGTTTCCAGATTGGACAATTCCGCGGTCGCCGATACCGTCAGATGTCGGACGTAGAAAAACGCGCCCACCACCAGCGCCAGCAAAAGAAAGGAAAAATAAAAAACCACGTTCTCAAGAAAAAGCCCCGGACGCTTGACTGTTGTGTTGATCATATTATTTAAATTGAAGCTCAAAATGCGAATTTTAAACGCCGCTTGCGGCAACGATATCCGCCACCTATATTATAAACCATCCCTCTTTAAAAAGAAACACGCACTCTGCCGGTAACCACTCGCTGGGTCTAAAATTGAAAGGGTCTATCCCTCGTTACTGCGAGGGTTAGTCCCTTTCAATTTTGTGCTTACAATTCTTTACCAGGGTCTAACCCCCGCGATTACGCGAGGGATAGACCCTTAAAATGCAAAAATACGCTACCCCCAGTGAGTGGTTACCTCTGCCGAAAACAACTACCGGACGGATTTCCCCAAATCAAATCCGCGACAAGCCATTCCCACCGCCGCGGCATAGGAAGGCCCGATGTTTTTTATTTCTTCGGCAATTTCCCGGGGATAGGCAATCCTTGCAAAAGGATCGGCGATCAACACTTCTTTGTGAAAATGATTTTCAAATTGGCTCTTTATTTCCGGTGCCGCCGCGGCGCCGCCCGACAAAATGATTTTTGCGGCATCAATTCCCGAACTGCGGCGGTAATCGGCCAGCGCCGTTTCAATTTCCTGCAGAATCGGGATGAACGCCTCTTTAAACGGCTTCTCCATTTTTTTCTTCACGTCGGGATCCATCAAAGAAAAAATTTTAAAACCGTATTTTTTTTTGGCGGCGTCAATAACTTCGCGCTCAATCGGCATCTGCCGGGAAAGATCGCGGAGAAGATACTCCGCGCCGCGGTCAAAGCTGTGCGAATAGCGCAAGATTTTGTTTTGCACCAAATTGCAAACCGTGCTTTGCATTCCGATGTCAATCAGACAAACCGCGGCGGTTTCGTTTTCGGGAACCAGCGCCTTGGCCAGCCCGAACGCTTCGGCTTCCATCAGCATCATTTGCAGATTCGCTTTTTGGGCAATCTCTTTGTATCTGGCAATAATTTCATTGGGCACCGCCGTCACCGCCACCTCCATTTTTTCCGGCTTTCCGAAAGTCCCGCCGATCAGTTGCCAATCAATGGTCACGCTGTCAATCGGAAGAGGAATGTGCTGGCGAGCTTCAAACATCACCGCGGCGGCAATCTCTTTTTCGGTCATTGGCGGCAGGGAAAAGGATGTGAAAAAAGTCAAAAAATCGGGAATGGAAAGCGCGCACTGGCGGGTTTTTATTTTCGCTTCCGCCATTATCGCCCGGATCATTTCCGCAATTTCGGCCGCCGAAAAATCCGCCATGGTCCGCCCCCTTTCCTCAATATCACTTTCTTGATCTTCAACAAGATTTGGATCAATCTGGCCGTAATTGGCTAACGACAAACCACGCCCGGCGTCCTCCAGTTCCACCATCTTTACGGATGTCGTGCCAATGTCAATACCCAAAAATTTTTTCGCAAACAATCTGGAAAGCACGGATTTTTAATTTATCGTCTATCGCCTATAATTATATCATAACATAACCGCAAACAATAGGCGCGCAATATGCGACTACTCGCTGGGTTCAAAATTAAAGAGGTCTATCTCTCGTTACCGCGAGGGTTAGTCCCCTTTAATTTTAAATTCGGATTCTCTGGGAAAGGTCTAACCCTCGCGAGAACGCGAGGGTTAGACCTTTAAAACACAAATTCCCAGTGAGTGATTACTGCAATATGCAAAAGTTTTTCGCCGCGGCCAAGGAATTGTTTTTCCCCCGAAAGTGCTTTTTTTGTTCGCGATACGGCGATTTGATTTGCGCGGACTGCGCGGCATTGCTGGATGTTTTGCCGATCCACCGCCCGGACCGCGGCAAAAAATATCTGGCCGACATTTATTCCGCGTGCAGTTATGAAAACCGGCGCGCGCAAAAAATCATCCACGCACTGAAATATGATCCCTTTATTCGCGAATTGGCGACACCGATGGCGCAAATCATCGCCGGACATTTCGCCCTGTGCGGCCGGGACCCGAAAAATTGTTTTCTTGCCGCCGTGCCACTGGCGCAAAAACGCCTCCGAGAACGGGGATTCAATCAAGCGCAGGCCCTGACCGAAGAATTGGCAAAAATTTGGCAAATCCCGATCGCCGGCCAATGCTTGGAAAAAACCAGGGGAACCCGCCGCCAGGCCGAACTGTCGCAGTCCGAAAGACGGAATAATTTGCGCGGCGCCTTTGTTTGTCCGAATGCGGCATCAATCAAAAATAAAAATATCTTCTTGGTTGACGACGTAGTCACTACCGGCGCGACAATGGAAGAATGCGCTAAAATTCTGCGGCGGGGCGGGGCGGCCAAAGTGACGGGAGTTTGCTTTGCCCGCACCGAAAGATAATAATCATTTATCATTTATCATTTATCATTTATCAGTAATCATTTATCAGTAATCATTTATCAGTTATCAGTAATCATTTATCATTTATCAGTAATCATTTATCAGTAATCATTTATCAGTTATCAGTTATTGCTGATCAGTTATCAAAATATCGGGATGGGCCGGAATTTTTTTTGAATATCGCCGGACAAAATCTTGTCCCATCTTTTTTATCTCGCCCAAACTGGCCAAGGTTTCACCTTGACCAATTTTTTTGCCAAAATTGCGGATGAGGACGGTGGAGCCGGAAAAGTTTTGCGGCTCAAAAAGCCAATCGCCGCGCCGCGCCATCACCTTAAGATTTTGGCATTCTTTTTGGTCGCGGGCGATCATAACCAGCCGGCCGTCTTGCCATATCGCGCGGCCATAACGCAAAAGCCGCGCGGCGGCACCGTCAAAATTCGGGCAATTGGCCATCAATTCTTTTAGCCGCCGGGCATATTCGGCATCGGTCAAAACGCACCCGCCGCCCGGCTGGGGAATATTTTTGATGCCGATTTTTTTTGCCAATGCCAATTGGCCCCGGCGCGACCGACCGGATAGGCCATATAATCCATCCCGATTAACCAACCCGTTAATCTCCGCTTCGGTCGGCATCAACAACTTTGCCGACAGCGGCCGGAGGATTTTTCCGGCCAGACCGCTCTGCCGGTCAATTATTTCCAGCGACCGGCGGGTTTGCGACATCGGCCGCTGTCCCACCACCTCGCCAGTGGCAACGAAATCAAAACCTTCCCTACCCATTATTTCTCCCGCGGTTTTGAGCATCAATAAATGGCAGTCAATGCAAGGATTCATCGCCGCGCCGCGGCCATAGCGCGGATTTTTCACGACTGCCAAATGCGATTTTGAAATATCTTCCACCCGCAAGTCCAGTCCGTTTGCGGCAGCGGCTTGCCGAGCCTCGGCGGCGGAAAAAAAATAACTCTCAAAACAAACAGGCATCGCGTCAATATCTTGCGCCCGCAAAATTTTCGCCGCCAAGATTGAATCCAATCCCCCGGAAAACAAAACGAGCGCAGTGGTTTTTTGTTTGCGCCTACGATTCATTTTCCCGCAATGTTTAAAAATTTGCCGGCTTCCCCAAAAATTTTTTTCGCGTTCTTGAACGAAAGCATTTCCCGCGCCTTGGGATGGGACAGCCAAATGAAATCATCATGCTCCCCCGACAAAGTGATATTCTCGTTTTTTGTTTCCGCCAGATAAAAGACTGCGGTTTTGAATATTAAACCGCCGTGGTGGCGGAAAAAATATTTCATCGGCGCGCGAAAGCCGGCAACAAATTCCAAATCGGCCAGACCGGTTTCTTCGGCGGCTTCGCGGCGCACAGTGGCAATTTCCCCTTCTCCTTTTTCCACATGGCCCTTGACAAAATCCCAATAATCCCGGTGCGACCGATGCGCCGCGGAAGGATAATGCAACAGCAGAAAATAAATTTCGCCGGCGCGGCCGCGCCGAAAAACGATTGCGCCCGCGGATTTTTCAAATTTCATATTGGCTTTGATAAAAACAATTCCTCATTTAATTTACTCTTTTTTGGTTTCTTTTCAAGTTTTTTTTCAACTCCGGCCACGGCAAGGTGTTGGCAATATCGCCGGCCGTGGCCCAGCCGCGGCGCGCCTGTGCCACGCCGAATTCCGCAAATTCCAAATGAGCGATCCGGTGAGCGTCGGTGTTGATGACCATTTTCACGCCCCGTTGTTTGGCAGTGCGGATGTGCCGGTCGTTTAAATCCAAACGGTCGGGAAACGCGTTGATTTCCAATATCGTGCCGGTTCTGACCGCGACAGCGCAAACCGCGTCAAAATCAAGGTCGCACTCCGGACGCTTTTCAAGCAGGCGCCCGGTCGGATGGGAAATAATGTCCACGTGCGGATTTTCCATCGCAGTGATGAGCCGCGCCGTCATCGCCTTGCGATCCATTTTTAAATTTGAATGGATTCCGGCAATGGCAAAATCAAGATCGGCCAGCGCCTGATCATCAATGTCAATCGTCCCATCGGCCATAATATTAGCCTCGCATCCCTTCAAAATCAACACCGGCGCACTGCGGCGGTTCATTCCGTCAATCGCGTTATTTCTTTCTTGAAGTTTTTTTTCGTCCAATCCGTTCTCAATTTTCAAAAATTTCGTGTGATCGGCGATGCCGATATATTTATAACCGATTTTGGCCGCCGCAGCGGCGATTTCTTCAATGGAGTTTTCACCGCCGTCCCAATCCGAATGGCAATGCAAATCGCCGCGCAACGCCGAGACGCCGATGATCTCCGGCAGAATTCCGGCTTGCGCCGCCTCAATCTCGCCGGTGTTTTCCCGCAGTTCGGGCGGGATCCACGGCATCCCCAATTTCACGTAGACCTCTTCTTCGGCGGCGCCGGCAATCATCCGACCGCCGGCAAACAAACCGTACTCGGAAAGCTTGTATCCCTTTTCTTTGGCCCGGCGGCGCAAAGCGATATTGTGGTCTTTGGAACCGGTAAAATACTGCCAAGCGGCGCCGAAGGACTCCGGCGGCACCAGACGCAAATCCATATCAAAGCCGTATTCCGTCCGCCCCGAACATTTGGTCGCGCCCTTGGCCCAGATTTTTTCCATTTCCGGCAAATCCGCGAAAAAATTCATCACTTTGCCGGCCGCGGCCGCGGTTTTGGCCGCTCCCAAGAAATCAATGTCGCCGATCGTTTCCTTGCCCCGGCGCAGGGAGCCGGCGATTTCCAACCGTGTCAAACCGCCGAATTTTTTGAGCCGTTCCCCGATCTCCCGCGCCCGCGGCAAAACTTTGTCAATCAAAAAACGGCCGGCGCGCCGTTTTTGAAATTCCACCCCCTGTAAAACGGCGGCCTGGGACTTTTCGCCAAAACCGGCCAGCGGCGCAATCCGGTTTTGCCGCGCCGCGGCTTCCAGATCCGCCAGGCTTTTAACGCCCAATCTCTCAAACAAAACCCGCGCCTTTTTCGGACCCAGCCCTTCCACCGCCAAAATCTCTTCCATGTTGACCGGCAAGCGGCGTTTCAATTCGCGGTATTCGCCGATCGCCCCCGTCAAAAAATATTCCTCCATTTTTTGGCCGATGCCCTCGCCGACGCCGCCAATCTCTTTCAGCGCCGCCAACCCGCCGCGGCGGTAAATTTCGGCGGCGGAGTCGGGCAAAACCGCCAGCGACCGCGCGGCGCGGCGGTAAGCCGCCGGCTTGAACGGCGCGCTTTCGGCCTCCAGCATATCGGCAATTTCATTGAATATTTTTACCAGTTGATGGTTTTTCATTGAAAATTGGGATTTTGAAAAACTATGCTTGCGGCAATTATTTTTGCCCAATCATGCGCGCGCGGCGACGCGAACACGAGAAATTTTTCAGCAGAAAAAATCCGCGTTGGGCAAAAATAATTGCCGCAAAATATATGCGATAACAGCTCCATTATACCTTGATTTATCAACAATTGACAAAAAAATAATTGCGCCTACAATGTATTTAATGATTTTGAAACAGGCGCTCCGAAACGTTTTTTTTGCCCGCCCAAAATCGGGCAAAAACGGCCGGCGCGCCCGGGTGATATGGAAAAAAATTTCTACTTGACAAAATCGGGATTCAAAAAAATCCGGCAGGAATATGAAGAGTTAAAACAGATCAAGCTTGCCAAAACCCGGGGCGAAGCGCCGGCGGTGCTCCATTCCGAAGAGGTCAATCCCGAATTCATCGCCCTGCAGGAAGATTTGGGCCTGCTGGACATCAAGCTCGTTGAAATGGAAAATATCATCAAAAACGCCCGCCTCATCAAAGCGCCGCCCAAGGTCGGCCGCGATCAGGTTAATGTCGGCGCCACCGTGCTGGTGGACATCAACGGCAAAGACCAGGAATTGACGCTGGTGGGCACGCTGGAAGCCGATCCCGAAAAGGGGCGCATCTCCAACGAATCTCCCGTGGGACAAGTGCTTTTGGGCAAAAAAGCCGGCGAATTCGCCTCTCTGGACGGAAACGGAAAGATCATCTATAAGATCAAAAAAATCTCCTACAATCTTTCATAAATTTTCAGAGGGTCTAACCCTCTGATCAGAGGGTTAGACCCTCTGAAAAAAACCGCGAAAAACGCGCCCTGTGGGCGCGTTTTTATTTTTTGCTTTTATCTTCTCACTTTACGCTTTCACTTTCACGGAAGTTCCACATCTTCTTCTTCGGCACTTTTCCGTCGGACAATGATGATAATAATGACGATGATTATCAACAGAATCAATCCGATCAAAAGCAATATCGCCCAACCGCCGCCACTGCCGCTTGAGGGTTGGCTGACGCCGGCGCAGTCGGGGTCCGCGTCTTGCCCTTCAACCGGGCAATCCGGATCGCAAACGCAGTCCGTTGTCGGGTCGCACTCTCCGTTCTTGTTGCCGATCTGAATCTGATCGCAAGTCACCGGCTCCGGCACGACAGTTTCGGGCTCGGGCTCCGGATTGGGATTTTGATATTCAAAATTAATCGTTTCCGCGCGATCGCTTGAAACGCCCTCTTTGTCCGTGCAACGCACGTAATAGGAATAAGATCCGTAATCCGGCAGATCCACGAAAGCCTGATGGAACAGCCCATCGCTGGTGTCAAAAAAATCACCCATCTGGTCATAATCAATATCGCTTTCCGCAAAACGGCACGAAGCGGATTTGTCAGTGGTCGCGATCAGCGCCACACTGCTCTGGTAGACCACTCCGCCCGACGGTTCAAGGTTGGAAACTTTCGGTCCTTCCGGCAAAGAGTAGGTGAAATTGATTTGCCCCGAAGTCGTGTTTTTGTTTTTGGCGGCGTCAATGCAACGCACGTAATAACCATATTCCCCGGGAGCTTCCACGGTGATCGTTTTGCTGTGGCGAGTGCCGGCATCACCGAAACTATCGGGCATTAATTCATAATCAACATCGCTCTTGCCATAACGGCAAGTGGCCGTTTCGTCGGTGTCAAGCGCCAAAGACACCTCTTTGGCGGTTACCGTGCCCGACGGCGACAATCCCGAGATCGTCGGCGGCACAGTGTCGGCGGGCGCCACCGGAGTGGTTGTTACCGTTGTAGTTTTGGGCGCGACGTAAACGTAATAGTAGAATGAAATTTTTCCCGCCGGAGAATTAATGTTGCCGGCACTATCTTTGCAGCGCACGTAATAATTGTAATTGCCCGCGTTGCCCAAAGTCGCCGACGCCGCGTGGTAAAGCCCGTTGTTGCTGGTTAACGCCAGCGTCATCTGTTCGTATGGCTTGTCATACCAGCTGTAGCGGCACGAAGCGGATTTGTCGGTGTTCACCGCCAAAGTAACATATTTGCTGGTCACGGTGCCCGTCGGAGAGGCGCCGGAAATCACCGGCGCGGCGCCGCCGGCGGGAGGCGTCACGGGAGGGGTTGAGGAACAATTACTGCCGACACAATCAATATCGCCGACTTTGAAACTCACAACCGCGCTGGCATCATTGGCATTTCCTTCAAAATCCTTGCAACGCACGTAATAAGTGTAGCTTCCGTCATTCAAGGTGCCGATATTCCCCGAATGATAAAGGCCGTCGGGAGTGTACATATCGTTGCCCATGCTCTCATAGCCCGTGTCGCTGGTGGAATAGCGGCACCGCGCCAGATCACCCGTTTCCAGCGTGATTTTAACCGACGAAGAAGTAACCGTCCCCTGGGGATTGACATTTTTCAAAACGGGTCCGGAAGCGAACACCGCCCGGAAAGATATTGCCGCAATCGCCGCCAGCGCGATTCCGAACGCCGCCGTTCGCGCCAGATTGTTTTTTGTTAATGCCATAAACGTTTTTTTATTTAACTGCCGGAATACATCGGGGGCTCTGCCCCGGCGTAGCTTATTGCGTGATTGTAAAAGTTGTCGCCGCCGATACGTTGTTTTTCGCGCCGCCGCCGTCTTTACAGCGCGCGTAGAAAGTGTATGCTCCTTTTTCCAGATTGCAAACTTTGCCGGTAAACTTGCCGGTTGTGGTTTTATTCATCGGATAGTCCATTTGATCATAGGAAACGTCTTCCCGGCCGAAACGGCATTCCGCCGCGTCGGAAGCCTGCACCGAAAGAACGGCGCGATCGTCGTCAACGTTTCCCTGGGGCTCAAAAGAAGCGATTGACGGGCCGGATAACGTTTGCGGCGCCCACGAAATTCGGACATCCACCAACCCGAAAATCATATGATCGTAAGTTTTCCTTTCATCTTCGCCAAAATCTCCCGATGATGCCGATTGGCGAACGCCAACCTCAATAACCGCATTGCCGGCCGCTTTGGGCAACATACCGGATTTAAATTCAAAGTAAACCGGATCGTCTTCAATGCGGGCAATCACATAATAGCGGCGATCGGTCTTGACTTGCACCGGCGCGATATCAACGCACCGCCAAAAATTATCGCCGGTGATTTCCGCCCCCGCCAGTTCCTCGTATGATCCGTCATAGAGCGACACCCGATTGACCGCGCCGGCGGGAAAATTTCCGCAAAGTTGATTGACCTTGCCGTCCTTTTCCGGCGTGAATTGATAGCCCGCGTACCAATCAACTTTTTCAAATTTGTCGCGCGTGCCGGTTTCCACCGCTTGCCACAAATACGTTGAATCGGCGCCGGCAGTGCCAAAATAGGAGCGATTGGCATTGTTCTTGCGATCATTGGAAGTCAAACCGATGCAAGCTTCTTCGGTGCTGGAAGCCGATTCGGCGGTAAATTCAATCTTCAGCGGCGCGCTGAAACAGTTTGCGGCGGCAGTTTTGCAAACCGCATAATAGGTTTTCGCGCCGGCGGTAACGCCGGTGAGTCCGGAATTATGATTGTAGGCGCCGGTAACGTTAAAATCGGTGCCGGTGCCGAAAGTGAACCCGCCGTTTTCGCGGTACTCGCAATCCGCCTCCCGGTCCGTAATCAGCGACAACGTGGCATTGCTCACGCTTTGGGTCGCGGCAGTGGTATTGGTCACCAACGGAATTTGAGACGCCGTGCACTCCATCGTGCAGGCTTGGGTGAACACCGCCGAAGAAGTATCGGTGCACCCGGAGGGCGACCTGCTTACAATGGCGCGAGTTTGACTGCCCCCGGCGCACGCGCTCCAATCGCTATAAGTGTAGGAAGTGCAGGCCACCGCCGGCATGGTGCAGTTCTGCGTCAGCACCGCCGTGGCGGTGTCGGTACATCCGGAAGGCAACTTACTGACAATGGCGCGGGTTTGATTGCCCCCGGCGCACGCGCTCCAATCGCTATAAGTGTAGGAAGTACAGGCCACCGCCGGCATGGTGCAGTTCTGCGTCAGCACCGCCGTGGCGGTGTCGGTACATCCGGAAGGATATTGGTGCAATATTGACCGCGATTGCACCCCCCCCGCGCACGCGCTCCAATCGCCGTAAGTGTAGGAAGTGCAAGTTTTATTCGTGTTCACCGGCGTTACGTTTGTCTCCGAAGATTCGTTGTTCTTTTTTGTCGGTGACGAAGAACCGCCTATTTCCACTTCGCCGAAACCATCCAAGCATCCGCCCTCGGTGGCCCAAAAATATTTGCTGTTGATGTCGGCCTTACTGCCGGAAGCATCTCCGGTCGCTACCCGATTAGTGCCAGCCTCTTTGCAAATTCCATTGGCACAAGTAAATCCAAATCCCGCAAGCCCTTGGGACACTTCATCCGCCGTCAGTCCTTTGCCTCTTATTGAATTCAAATATTTCTCCGCGGCATCATAATTCGGACCGCTCGTGGAAGCAGTTTGCGATTGACTATTGGACGATGCCGATGAGGTGGGCGGAGTTATCCCTTGCTTTAAAAGCGCATTCTTCATCAACTGATCATCGGGAGATACTCCATTTTTTGCCAATTCCGCCAATATAACGGCCTCCCTGTCAATATTTTCCTCATTCACATTGGAAGTTCTTAATGCCCACGCAACATCTCTGGCAACTTTATCATAATCCATATTTGCCGGAGTGGCCACCCCGTTCTGACCGCCGGTCTTTGATACCGGCAAAGTTAAATCGAAAGCGTCGCCGAACTCCTGTGAAATTTTTTCTTTGCCCTCCTGAGTGTCGACATAATTCATAAAAGACTGATAATATTGAGGCTCCGTTGAAGATATCATTTTATTATAAACTTCTTTTCCGCTCAATCCGTCTTTGGAAACATAGTTTTGCAAAAAAGTCGCAAAATCCACGTTTACATCAGTGAAATAACTGTCAATCAATGCTTCCACGATCAATTTCATCTCCGCCGGACTCAAAATTCCCGCACCGCCCTCGACGCCGCCGCTGGAAAAATTGCCAAAACCGACAGCGGAAAAATTTGCGTCCCAATACGCCTGGCCTGAAGCGCCGCCCGTATTAAAAACCGCATTGACCCGATTTTGAAAAAAAACAACTCCCGCGATTGATAACAATACAGAAAAACAGATCGTAAAATTTTTGAGAAACATAGTTTTTTGGAAAATTTTATTCAACAATTGCCAACAAAATTAATCTACAATATGAAGCTTTAAAATTCTGAAATTGATTTTGAAGAATGGCGGAATTCAAGGCCAGTTTCAAAATTCATCAGGCGCCGCGGCGGGGAAAACCTTCCCGCCGCGGCATTTTTCGCCAAATCGTCAATCGTCAACTTCAAACTGGATTGCGGTTGACCCGTCATTGGTGTCGGTCGCGCCCTTGCAGCGCACATACCAGGTGAACGGCCCATCGTCCAAATTGCAGATTTTTTGCTGGTGCAATTTTTGCCCCGTGGCGCCGAAAGTATATTCCATTTCCTTATATTCCAAATCTTCCCGATCAAACTTGCAGGTCGCATCCTCGTTGGTTTGCACCGACAAGATCAAATCACTCTTTTCATCATCGTCGTCGGGCAGGGGCGATGACACTTGCGGCCCGCGCGAATTGTCTTCCACGAATTTGATCTTGGCATCCACCAATCCAAACACCATATAGTCGTATTTCTTCAAATCTTCGCCGAAGTCTCCCGCCGCGCCCAGCTGGCGGACGCCATACTCAACCACCGTGTTTTCCGCCTCGCGGGGCAAAAGCCCCGATTTATAGGCAAAGTAAATCGCATCGTCTTCAACGCGGGTGATCACATAATACCGCCGGTCGGCCTTCACTTTGACCGGCGCGATATTGGCACAATTCCATCCTCCCCGGCCATCAACCTCAACTCCCGCCAATTCCTCGTGACTGCCGTCATACAAACTCACCCGATTTTTGGCACCCGAGTCAAAATAGCCGCAAAGCTGGGTGGCATAGCCGTCTTCTTCCGGCGTGAATTGATAGCCCGCATACCAATCAACTTTTTCAAACATTTCCACGGTGCCGGCCGCCGCCGATCTCCAAACATATGTTGAGTCATAGTCGTCTTCGTCGTCATAATCCCGTTCATTGTCGTTTTGTTGATCATTGGAAGACAGCGACGCGCAATTGCCGGAAGCGGTGTTGACGGTAAAAATTATTTGGGCGCCGGGAGCGCTGGAAATCCGGGTGGACGGATCCTGGCAGACCACATAGAAAACATACGTTCCGTCAGCGGCGTTGGCCAACACCGTGCTGTGCCCCGTGCCGGCGTCAATCGCAAACTGCATGCCCTGGCCATAGGTGAAATCCGCATCTTGTTTGTATTGGCAAGTCGCCGGCCGGTCGGTGATTACCGACAAGGTGGGACTGTTCGTGTTTTGGCTGGCCGGCGTGGTGTTGGAAATCACCGGCGCCCCCGCGGCACCGCCGCGATTAAGCGTGGTAACAATCGCGGTTTCCAGAGTTTTTTTCGCGCCGCTGGCTTTGTCCTTGCACGCAACATAGAAAGTGTGTTTGCCGTCGGGCAAATCCGCCAGCGACACCGAGTGCGCATATTCGCCGTCATTGGCAAACTGCGTGCCGCCTCCGTCATCATAGGTAAAGGAAACATCCTTTTTGTATTGGCAAGTCGCCGGCCGGTCGGTGGTCACCGACAATGCGGGGTTAGCAATCGTCTGCGTTTCGGGCGTGGTGCTCGCGATTTTGGGCGCATTGGCCGGATCGTCGGAAAGGCTCACCGTGAATTTTACCGACAGCCCGGGTTTGTTGGCCGCGCAAGTTTCCTTGTCCTTGCACACCACATAGTAAGTGTGATCGCCCGTCTTGAGATCGTTTAACTGCGTGTTGTGAACATAGCTTCCCGTAGTGTCAAACTTTGTGCCGCCCCCGGCGGAAAAATCGCCGTCCTTCTTGTATTCGCAATCCGCGGGACGGTCAGTGGTCACTTTCAACACCGGATTGGCGACGGAATATTTGGGTTCCATCACCGCCACCACCGCCGGCGCGTTCTCGGTTTTTTGCGACAAGTCCACCGAAAAATTGGTTTGCGCCGAACCAACGGCCGACTTCGCGTCCTGGGACGCCTTGGAATTTTTGCACATCACTTTCACGGTGTGGTTGTATTTGCAGTCTGTCACTGTGGCACCGGTGAGGTTGCTCAAGGTGGCGGTGTGGCTCTTACCGCCGCCGCCGCTCATAAACATTCCGCCGGAAAAATCATTGAAAGAACCGTCGCGCGACAGCATATATTTGCAGTCCGCCTCAATGTCCGTTGACACCGACAACTCCGCCGTTTTGGCATCAACCGTGCCGGAAGGTGAGGAAATCGTCACTTTCGGCGCGGTCTTGTTCTGCTCCTCCTCTTCTTTTTTTTCTTCGTCTTCCTTCGATTTATCATCACGGAAAGCATTGTCATCGGCACTGGGAAAAGGACAACTTGCATCGGCGCTCCCGCGATTGCCGCCTTGTTGGCATTCAATCCGAAAATTAATCTTCTCCGGATTTTTTCCCGACGATTCATCTTGGCCGGACGCACTGCTATAACTTGATTTTGGGAACACGCAAGCGGACCAATTGGAAGTCGCGGTGGACTCGGTGATGGTTGACTGCGGCGTCGCCGTTGATTTGCCGTCATCATAATCATTGGTCACCCAGCAGGAAATTCCACTGCAATCGCCTTGTGTCTTTAAGGTGAACGGAACATAAACGCCAAACATTGACCCCTGTTTGCACTTGGAATTGCTGGAATTGGGCTTTCCCGGAGTAATCTTGAAAGTGCAATCTCCCACCGCTTTTTCGCAAGGAAATTCTTGTTTGCAGGCGGCCTTTTCTTCGGCGGTCGCCAAAGTCAATTGATCGCAATCTTGCGAACGGTCGCCGGCGATATAGGATACTTTGCCCGCCTTATCGGTAACCTCCACTTTGCCCGCCGCCGCGTCGCACTTGAAAGTTAACCCCTCGGTTCCCGCCGCGTCGCATTGCGCCTCTCCGTCGGGATTGATCGCGCAAACCTTCCCGCTGGCGGCGCAATCTTCAATCTCGTCCCACTGTTCCGATCCCGACGCCTCGCTTTCAGTTTTGCGCCCGATGCATTCATAAATTTTGTTTTTGTTTTGGACGCCGCACACTTTTGCTCCCTTCAGCACCGCTTTCCCGCCAAGAAGACAATCCAACAGGTCATCAGGAGCGGGTTCATCTCCGCCGCTTTTTGGAAGCTTATAATCGGCACAGCTAAAGTCGCTTGCCGCGGAAATCGTCGCCGTGCTTCCATGGCAATCCCCTGTGGGAATTTGGACGTACGTGTATAAATTTTTGCTTTTATCCGTGTCGCTTACTTTCGCAAACTGCGAATACGCGACATATTCGCATCCATACTGATCCGCCCCCTTGCCCCATCCCATCACCGGCACGCCCTCTTTTTTACCGGTTTGCGAAAAATAAGCGGACGACATAAAAGCGTTAATTTCTTTTGACGTGCATGTTTTTACATTCCCCATAAGCCAGCCGGCGATGCCGCAACCATTCACGACTTCACAATCAAAACTTTTGCCGCGCAAAAAAGAAGAAAATTTCTCCCCGTCTTTGCCGACGCAAATTTTGTTTTTTTGTATTCCGGTCACGCTGATTTTGCCGCACCCCGTGTTCATCGTCATTCCGCCGGCGCCGGTGTCGGTTTTGGCGCAAAGAATGTCTTTAGCGGCAATATCTTGCACCGGAGAATCCGTGAGGCTTTTATTGGAAATGAGAAACGACCGGCCGGCGCAATTTAACCCGTTCGGATAGGCCAATTTTCCAAACGCCTCAAGAATTTTTTCTTCTTTGCCAGTAACCGCAAGAGCGCTGATAGCTCTGCTTCTTTCTTCTTGGTAGCAACGGGCGCATTCAGCCCCTTCGTCCACATCCTTCTCGTCCGCTCCATCCCACCTTTTCTTGCAATCATCAACTTTGGATTTATATTTTTTAAACTGATCTTGAATTGTTTTCGCCAAATTTTCGCACTTGGCCTCATCGTTGCATTTTCCATTACTGCACCCGGAATAGCATGTTTGCTCCGAATTCAAGTTATAAACAATCGTGCCGGAAAAGGGTTCTTTTTCGGAAGATAACGATCCGTCGCTTGAATATAAATCCTGGGGTTTCTGAGGATCCTCCCCGCAAACATAAACGCCGTTGCCCGACAAAACACTGGGCTTGGTGCAAGTTTTAACTCCCTCCCCAATCCGCGCGATTACCTTGCCGTCGCTATCGCTAATCGCACATTCAAGAAGCTTGCACTTTCCGTCCACGCAATTTCCATTCTTACAATAACCCCCATTGACTGAAGGAGCGTTCGTGCTACAAACTCCGGTGTGCGTCAATCCGCAAGGACAAGCACCGCCATCCGCCACGTTTTGGGCGCTGGTCAAAAACGAGAGGTCCTGATTCTGTTGCGCCAGTGCGCTGGATGATGAAGACGCACCGCCGCAATTATAATTTGCATCAACGCAAGTTGCATTACCGCCAATCACACAGCATTTCTGGCCCGCCGTACATCCGTTATATTTATCCTCAAACCATCTCGGGCCGCCCGAAGTAGAGCGGCCGCATCTATAAACATTTCCGACCGAACTCTCAATTTCACCATTCGCTCCGCATGAACGGCTTTCAAGTGTCGCCTCGGTACAAGATAAATTGGCCCCGGCAACATAATTTTGCTCAAGCATGCCGCCAAAAGCAAAGAAAACCGCGGCTATTAAAACAAAAACTCCGAAGATCGCGATCTTTATTTTGCCGGAGCCATCCGAAAAGTTTCCCAAAAAGTTTTTTATGTCCATATTTGGATGTTAGAAATTAAAAAATAATTTATTGGTTCATTTTCCCATAAGATAAGGCGCAATGTCAATTGTGAATAACTTGCCACTGAAACCAAAGGGTCTATCCCTCGTTAATGCGAGGGTTAGACCCTCTCATTTAAAAAATTAAAATCTCCAAAATCCAAATCAAGTAATAGACCTACTGCGTAAATATTTCCTACTGCAATTTCCATATTTCGGCTACGCCGAATTCGTCAATCGTCGGCATATTTAAGCCAATATGCCTCTTCATTCCTCATTCGGCTCGCGCGAAATCTGAAAATTTCGTCGCGTAAATATTTACGCAGTAGGTCTAATGCATTTTTGTTTTGGATTTGTGGTTTTGATATTTGAATTTGTTTAGGATTTAGGGTTTTGGATTTTGGATTTATGCTTTCGGGCTTCGGCAACGATCGCTTCGTTTGCCGGCATCGGCACATTCGCTTTCTTGCCCAGCCGCACGGCTTCTCCGTTGTAATAATCAATTTCCGACAGATCTTTGGGACGGTTTCTGCCTTTGGCGACGATATTTGCCAGCAAACCGCGCCAAGGCAGAAGCAGCCATACCGGCAACAACGCCAACCGCGCCAGCAATTTCACCGGATAGCCGCCCAATTTGGCGGCAAATCCGCCGCGGGCCGCATTTGCCGCCAACACGAATTCCCGCAACATCGCCATTTCTTTTTTGAAAATTTCTTTGTCCCGCCATCCCGCGCCAACATCCGTATTTTCCACCGCCGCCGTTGGCTCGCCGGAGCCTTGCGCGGTGGCAACGGCCATACCGATGAGATTCAAAAACAACTTGGCATTCTCCATTGCCAAAACATCTTTTCCCCGAAATTCCTGCGCCTTGACGCCCGCCTTTTTAAAAATCTCCCCCAACCCCAAACTCGCGGAGGAACTTGCATAGGTGTCACCTATGTAAGTTTTTACCGTGCCAAACCCCAGTTTTATTGGTAATTTATAACCGATGGTTAATGTCCCATCGCCATCGGTATTCAGATCAACGCCGTTGATCAGCGACACGCGGACAATCGCGACCTTGTCCGCGTCTTGTCCCAGCGCTTCTTGCAATCCTTTCTTGGCATCCGCCACCGCCGAAAGCCCGTTTTGCGATAGCACCAACGCGGGAAAATTTTGTTGATTGGCAAAATGGCGATAATAAAACGCCGTGATTTTGTCCACGGGATTGCGCGCCGCCAGCCACAAAAAATCCGGCGCGTTGCGAACAATCGCCGCGCCAAAATCTTCCGGCGGCACCAGTTCGGCGGCAAAGATTTCCGGCGGGTTTTTGCCGCGCGCAATTTTTGCCTTTCCGGATTTGATGTTCTCAATTTCCGCCGAAAACGCAACGCCGATCATCCGCGCCGCGTTTTGCAACTCCCGGCAGAACAGCATCCCTGTCCGGCCGGCGGCGCCGACAACATAAATTATCCTTGTCCTATCATCTATCATCAATCATTGATAATTTATCATTTATCAGTTATCAGTTGTTTTTCACTTTCCCGATTGCGAATCCCGTTGCGAAAAACATTCCGCAATCTTGGCCGCCGCCGCGCGGACATCGTCGCCGAAAATCGCTTCCGCCCGCGCGGCGGCGCACCAAAAAAGGAACGCGGCGGCAAAAACCAGCGCCGCCAGCCACGCGGAAAATTTCGCCAGGTCCGACAAATCGTTTTTGTTGGGCATACCGCAAAATGGCAAAAGCTCCCGCAAAACGGGAACTTTGCCGAAATCTCAAAAATCAATATTCCGGGAATTTAAACGACATCAACGCCGCGCCGATCATATCCTTCTCGGCGTCCCAATTCTTCGCCAGAACAACGCCGGTTAAAATATAGATCCGGTTGTCCTTGGCCGCATAAAGCTGCATACTTCTCACCGCCATTTCTTTTTGGGTGAATGAACTTTCAATCAGCGTTGCCAACGATCCGTCGCTCAAATTGATTTTTCGCTCGGACAGGCTTTCATAATTTTCAATTTCGCTTTGCAACAACCCCTTGGCTTTGGCAAGATACTCTTCCTCTTTGCTTAATAAATTGTCGCGCACAATGTTGACAACTTCATTGAAAATTTTGTTGCCGGCATCGTCTTTTTCCTGTTCCGGCTTGAAAAACAGCGCCATCGGCCGATAACTCATCACGGCCTGGCGGGAAGTCCAGCCCGATGGCGGCGTGATCGTCTGTTCCAGCCGGGAAATTTCGTCAATAACCGCCGGATCGATTTGATCCTCTTCGGCGACCACGGTTTCGTTTTGAGAACTTTCCGCCACCGGCGGTTTCTGATCCTCCAGCAATGGCGCGGCTTCTTTTTTTTCGCCCTTTCCCATAAATGAAGCGGCTACCGCAAAAATCATTGCCAGAACCAACACCGCCACCCCCGCCGCCAAAAGTATCTTCTTGTTGCGCCCGCCACCATCTCCGACGGCGCCGTCAAATTCGTTTTCCCGCGGCGTGCCGCCGTTTTCCCGGATGGCATCGCCCTCCGCCGCCGAAAACGCTTCGTCAATTTCCGCCTGATGCCATCCCTGCTCAAGCAGAATGTCAACAATCTTGTTCCTTGAAACGCTCACCGACAATTGCTGTTTTATGTAGTCAACAAGTTCTTTGTTCATAGAAATTTTCGGGAATTTTTAATTTGCTTTTTTTTGCTTTTGAAAAAAGACATTCCCATTCTCCCATTTTCGCAAACAAAAAAAGGCTTGTCAAACCCGCTTCCGCGCTTGCCGTCTTTTGCCCGATAACAGACACCTAATGATCTCCACCCGGAAAACAGAATCTCGGTAGTATTGCGACAAATGTTTTGATTTAAAATCCCGCCGATTAGACGCAAATGGAGGCAATGGAAAAAACTCTAAAATATCTTCTTTGAATTATCGCGTTGCCGCCAGCTGTTTTTGCAGTTCGGCGATTAATTGAGCGATCAGTTGGATAAGCAGTTTTTTGATCTCCTGAATTTTTACCAAAATCTCGGCGCGAGTCATTTTGGCCGGCGAATTGGCCGCCGATCCGGCAGCGACGCTTCCTCCTCCCCCTCCTCCGCCGCCGGCGATTTTGATTTCAGCGGTGCCGCAATTCCCGCCGCACCCGTCGTCTCCGCGCGTTTTTCCGACACAATTCGGCACGCACGACGAAGAGCAAACTATTGTTTTGGGGCTATCGGTCAACTGCGGATTGTTTCCCGCCGGAGTGTTGATGGCATAAACATAAATGGTATGTTTTCGTCCGTCTTTCAAGCTGGCTGGCGTTGAAAACGCATACCCATGATTGTTTCTGCCGCCGCACAAATTGCCGACGGCCGCTTCCCGCGCCAAGTTAGCGGTCGTCTCACCGACAAAAGACCCGGTGCCCGCCGGGCCGTCGGCATAGAAATGAACTTGCAACGCCGCCGCATAATCGTCCGGATCGCAAGCCCAGCCGGCAAGAGAACTGCAATCGGCGGCATCAAAAAAACCAATCGGTGATTTATTCGTCCGCGATGCGTCGGGAATGTTATAAATCGCGGAAAAATCCTTCGCCAACCGGGAGAAAGTATAATTGCCGGAATCGGAATTGCATTTTTGAGGATATTTGCCCCAACTTTGCACAACTCCGAAATCTTGCGGAACTTTGGCAATAACCCATTGGGCGTCCGCCAAGGTAGATTCATAAAAATCTTTATCGGAAGCAACGGGAAGCGGGTAATTGCCGCATGTCGCCCCACCGGCGATAATCGCGAATTTTATGCCGCGCGCCCGGCAGAAAGATGACAAATCGTTGAGCTCCGAAACGATATCCAACCCCCTCTCTCTCGCATAACGATAATCTATGTCTACTTGGAAAGAAGGAAAATCATCGCCTGATTTTTCTTTGAAGCCGATGATCCACTGTTTGAGCTGTTCAACGCTGAAATACGGATAGGGCTCAATGTCGCCGATAATAATATCGGGATATTTTTGCTTGATTAAATTTATATATTTAACCGTTTCAATGAGGCTTTCATCCATTGTCTGGTTGCAACTGCGGCCGGCAAGAACATATTGCCCTCCGATGAATGGTTCGTCCATTGATATGTGGCTTACCTTGGCGCCATAACTCTCTATCTTATCAATATCGGCAATGGTTACGCCCGCCGTCACCTCCCCGGCACAGCCCCAATCCTTTACCGCGCCTTCTTCCAGCGCGATATTCACCCCCCACTGATTAAGCTTGGAAAAAATTATTGAGACTTCAGTCTCGGAAAACCATCTTTGAAGCGGGCCGTATAAATAAAAAATATCAACTTTTTTTCGTGCGTCCTTCCATTGGCTTTCATTATTGAACAAATCCATGTAATCCGCGCACCCCACGCCATGCGACGGCGCATACGGCTGCGGTGCAAATTGAAGCGACGAGAGCCGATTGGCAATGTTTTTGCAAACGCCGGCCTGGCATATTTGGCTGAATGGGCAATTCGAATCCTTGTCCCGCCAGCCACTCCCGTCAGATTGGCAAACCTTGCAACCGGAAACAGCGCCGGGAATACAATTTTGGCCGGCGACACATTTGTCAATTTTCAATGAATTGTCGGATTGCTTGACGACGCGGTAATTGATACCATTCAAAATCGCCTGATCGGGGCCAAGGCTTCCGAGCTGGGTTTGGTCGGTACGCCGCCAGTCGATCCAATTCTTGGAAGACTGAAAAATCATTTGCCAAACGGCGTTATCGTTACCGAATGCCGAAACGGTAAATTTTCCGGCGCCGGCATCGGTAACACTCGGGCCGGAAATCAATCCTCCTTTCAACGAGTACCATTCATTTTGATTCGCCGCCGGACTGAATTCATTGGCCCAAAGAGCATTATCGGTGCCGATGGCAACGACAATAAGTTTGCCGCCGGACGCAAATATCGCCGGATCATACTTGATGGCCCCTCCGAGGTTGGCCGCGGCCGCCCAATTCTGGCAATCGGAACCGGCAAACACGCACTCAACGAACCCAAAACAACAAATCATTGCCACGACCGCCCGAAAAACCAATTTTATCCTCATCGCGTTGCCGCCAACTGTTTTTGCAGTTCGGCGATGAGCTGGACAATGAGTTGAACCAATAATTGTTTGATCTGGGCAATCTTTTGCAGAATCTCGGCACGGGTCATTTTTTGCGGTTGCTCTTTTTGCGACTCAATTATTCCTCCGCCTCCGCCACCGCCGGACGATACGCAGACACCATCGCGACAGATTTTGTTTTCCGCAGAGCAGTTTTGCGCCAGACCTTCCTTAGCATTGCAGGAATTGTACCAATACAGATCAGCGCCATCGCATTTCTTTGCAGCACGACTTGAACAATTCGAAACACATTGCCCGGCATTGCAAGTTTTGCCGCTGGTACAAGTGCCGCAATTTAGCGTTTTGCCGCACCCGTCGCTCCACGATCCGCACTGGTAATTCCCCAGTGTAGCGCAGGTTTTGGCCGCGCAAACCGCATCAGAGACACATTTGTGAATGGAGGTGCTTTTGTCGCCATTTAAAGTTACTTTGTAATGGATATTGCCAATCATCGTAACGTCCGACTCGTAATTGCCCAAATCAGCTGATCCGGCACTAACCCATTGGGACCATGTTTTTGGCGATTGATATTGCCTTTTCCAGACATTATTGTCAGTACCCAACGCGTAAACTGCCGGGCGACTATTTTCCATCGTCATCTTAGTGCGGGAATTAAGAATGCCGCCCAGGCCGTACCAACCGCTGTTATTAGTTGAAATAAGGTATTCATTGGCCCAAACCGCGTTATCGTCGCCGATGCCGGTGATCACCAAACGGTCTGAAAGACCCGCAACCGACGGCGCGTATTTCAAAATGCCACCGAGATTTTTCAATTCCGACCATTGGCAGGAAGCGCACTGGCCGCCAATGCAAATTTGCCCAGCCGAACAATTGCAACTCACGCATTCGCCGGCACTGCACTTTTTTCCGGACACGCATTTTGAATTGTCATCCTGCCAGCCGGAACCGTCAATTTTGCAAACTTTGCAACCAGAAATCGCACCGGGGCTACAGGTCGCTATTCCTTGGCAAGACCTTGACCAATCAATGTTTTGCCCCACCGGGATAGTGCTTGTCAATTTATCTATGTCGCGCTCCGGCAACTGGTCGTCCGAGCCGCCCGGCAAAATAACGCCCGCGACATCCTCGCCCATCAAAATTTCTGTCGCCAATATATTGGCTGAGGCCGAAGCCCCGGATGGTATCCCGTTCACTCGAAACGTCACCGAACGATTGCCTACCGGAATATCTACAATAAAATATTTCCAATAATGGCGCGTCAAATCTCCTGGCGATTCGGCATGCCATTGTTCGTTGTTTTTACGGACGTTCTTGTCGTTGACAACATCGCTATTTTTTACGAAAGGAGGCGCCGCCGCTCCATCAATGGTAAACGAAAAGTTGTTAATGCTGGCGGTATTGAAATAATTCGTGGAGCTCACCGCCACAACCAGCTGGCTTGTGTAATTGGCGCCGGAATCAATGTTAAAATTCCCGGCAATACTATTTGATCCTTTGCTCAAGCCGCTGGATGAAATCCTGAAGGTTGATGAACCTGAACAAAAATTGGCCTTCATGCTTTTAGCAATCCCCGAACTGATGTTCTTTATATTATCGTTAGTGCCGGATTGGCCAAAAATACGGAGCGCATCATTATTACCGTTTGCCGCAAGATAACGAATTCCGATCAGCTCGTTGACAACTGCTGCTTGCGGTTTTATATGCAATACCAAAGTTTCAAATCCTTTCAAATGAACATTGATCGATTGATTCATGCCATAAATTCCGTCATAAACGTAACGGTACGGGTAAATCGCTTTAACCGCATATTGGTCATTAACCGTAAATCCGGTAGTAGAATCCAACGCCAATGTAAAATCCTTCTCATCAATCACCGGATTACGAAGGTAAATATATGCCTCGCGGGTTTTAGCATTGAAATGCGAAATTCCATAGACCACGCCATCCTTCGGTTCACCGCCAATAATACTGGTATTGCCCAACAAAGTTTCTTGGTTGGCGCGCGCCCATTTCATCATTCCGGCCAAATCCGCCCAATCCTTGGTAGTCATCTTTGCCGGATCGATATATAACGGCACATAACTAACTCCACGCAATAAATTGGCAATAGCGTCATCGCGCCAGTCATCATCGGTCTGGATAATAATGCCGTAGGTCGTAATAAAACGCGGCGGAACACCTTTTTTTACCGTCCCTAACCAATGTTGATCGCGAGTCGTCAAATAGGCATTTTTATAATTCAGCGCCGGGAGCATGCCAGAAGGATAATCATCGGAACCCGACTCCTTAATAACATCCCCCCTTGGGAACGCGGTTGGATTAAATATAATATTAAGTTCGTATCGAGTGCTTGGCTTGACTGTTTTTAAGTAATCCCAAACGCCAAAAAAGTTTTCCGCTTCGCCAGCATCGTAATCGCGGCAATAATTCCAAAAATCAAATTTGACATTGGCGATATTGTAATTTGTCAAATAACCGGCCAAAGTATTTTTAAATTCATTGGTATAGCTTCGACTGCCGGTTTTTGGAGCAAAGCACATTATTTTTTGGCCGGTATCTGACCAAAAAACATTATAACCATTTTTTTCCGCCCAATTTTTGTCTAAGGTTTGATAAACAGCGCCGGGAGAAATCCAAAGGCCAAGCGCCATGCCCTTGGCGTTCAATTTTGAAACCAAATTGCCCAATCCGTTCGGAAAAGTCGCGGAGTTGATTTTCCAGATGCTTTGGGGATTGGCCCAGCCTTCATCAATGGTAAAAGAATCTATTTTTGCACCATAGGGCGAAATAAGATTCTGGTCCAGCTTGTCAATCAAACCCAAAAGATCGTTTTCGGTATATCGGAAAGGGGCCGTCCACCAGCTGTTATAAGTAAAAAAGAATTTGTTTTCGGTTTTTTTGGAATCAACGACAAACTGCCGGAAATCTTCCATTCCTCTATTATTCCGCGCGACGCCCAACACCGCCTTGCTACCGCCATCAGAATATTGATCCTTTATTTTATCGTGGTAATAAAGTCGCCAAACCAAATATTGGCCGCCAGCATGATTAACCAATTTTGGAACGGAAAACGGGTTATCAGACCAAGAAAACAAATCTGAATATATCAAAGGCTCGCCAATGCCGCCGCTCCAGGCGCAGTTTTCACCGATTGACATCCTTTCGATATCTATAAAAACCGGCTCGCTGGCATTGCGAAAACCAATCCCAAATTCATCGGAAACCACAAAATGACTCTTGCCACTTATTTTGTTATAGATTTGCGTAGTCGCGACAACTCCGTTGGAAACCGTAAATTTGCGTTCAATATAATCATTGCCGATCGCAAATTGGTTGCCATTGGCATTAATATAGACGCCGGCCCGGCTGGTATTCCCGTGCCCTGTCCGAGAAACGCTCGCCTCGGCCGATACCAAATCGATCTTTTTTGATATTGTTTTTCTCCCCGGTTCGACATTATAAGAAATTCTGACTTTATGGTTGCCGTTGGCAAGGTAAAATGATAAAGTTTTGCCGCCGCTGGCGGTGTCCTCAATGCCATAGTCTTGGTAATTGAAATCAGACGCAGTGAGCGCTGGAGTCGGATAAAAACTGGAACGGTAAACAAGATTATCGGCCGCGGCTTGAAGCAATAAAATTTCGCCACCAACGCTTGCCGCGTCAAAATAATTCGATCTTCCATTGGCCGCATGCCAATCAACCCATTGTCCTCCGCGCAATAAGCGATACCAAACTTCATTTGTGGGCGCCATCGCAAAAAAAGCGATATTCCCGGAATCGCCTGCAATAATCGGCCTTAACGCAGTCAGATTCCCGCCCAGGCTTTGCCAATCGCCCCACACGCCATTTTCTTTTTTCACGTACCAAAGTCCGTTGCCCCGCCCCACCGCCGCCATGTAATATATTCCGCCTTCGTTATATATGATCGGATCCGAAACTCCAACGCCACCGGTAAAATTCCATTCTCCCCATATGCCAACGCCGTTTCTCTCAACGACATAAATTTTGTTATCCTGGCCGCAAGCAACAATAATAACTTCGCCGCCATCACCGGCAATAGAAATATCCCCTTTTATCTTCAAATCGCCTATTTTGCGCCAATCCGCAAATGTTCCATCATTGTTTTTTCTCTTTACCCATAAAGAATCGTCCAATCCTTTGATGGCGGCTTCAACGCCAATATCGGTTTTTAAAATAACCGGACTTGCGGTCATGCCGCCTCCCCAACTACTCCATCCCATCCAACCAGAGGAATTTTTTTGGTTAAACCATAAAGCATCGTCTAAACCTCTAATGGCCACATACACACTGTTGCCATCCGCGTCAAGAGCCGCTTGGCCTTTCATCTTCCCGTTCAAATTTTTCCATTCGCTCCAAAAATTTTCCACCCTTTGCACATAGACCACCTCACCGCTTAAGTTCTCGGCAACGACGACGACTTCCGAACTATTATTGACGGCAGAAAGCGAATCAATCCGGATTTTGCCGCCAATTCTTGCCGTTTCCGACCATTCCAAAACAGTGTTGGTAGTATCAAAATTGGAAGCACCCACCACCCCGCCCACCGAGCAAAAAAAGAATGTGGCTATAAATATTTTTTTAAATATATTATTCATATATATGTGTAAGCGACTTTATCAATTTTTAATTGTTTTTTTGCATTGCCGCCAACTGTTTTTGCAGTTCGGCGATTAATTGAGCGATCAACTGGATAAGCAGTCTTTTGATCTCCTGAATTTTTACCAGAATCTCGGCGCGAGTCATTTTTTGTGGTTGCTCTTTTTGCGGCTCAATTATTCCTCCGCCACCGCCGGACGATACGCAGACACCATCGCGACAGATTTTGTTTTCCGCAGAGCAGTTTTGCGCCAGATCTTCCTTAGCATTGCAGGAGTTGTACCAATACAGATCAGCGCCATCGCATTTCTTTGCAGCACGACTTGAACAATTCGAAACACATTGCCCGGCATTGCAAGTTTTGCCGCTGGTACAAGTGCCGCAATTTAGCGTTTTGCCGCACCCGTCGCTCCACGATCCGCACTGGTAATTCCCCAGTGTAGCGCAGGTTTTGGGGATGCAACTCGCCACACAATCAATCACGCAATTGGATTGATTCTCCCCACAATTACATATGCCATCGCCGCAGGAAGAAATCTCTTTGCAGGAGAAATTGCATTTTTTTAATGCGTTTTCAGAACATTGCCCCGGTGTTTTTTTATCACAGCCAGCACCCCCCGTGCAATCGGAAACCCCTGTTTTACGACACATATTATCCAAACGATCTTCGGGTTGACAAGTTGCCGAACAACGATCATGTATTGCGGAATTTCCACCCTTATCGCAAAAAGGAATGAAATCAAGCGGGCGCATACCATTGCAAATGGAAGCCGCGCCGCAAACTTCGTTACAATTTCCCGTTTGATCAATATTGTTCCCAACACATACCTTTCCGTACATTGTATGATCTTTAACTTCCAACTCCACTAAATTTCTTCCCCAAAATTCGATACCCCCCAAAATACTCCCCGAATATTTTGCTCCTTCTAAAATCTCTTTATCAATAAATCCTTCTTGCAAAAGCCTTTTAATAAGACTTTTAACAGGAATATCTATTTGAAGCCAAGTCGCATTATCAATGGAAGAAGAACAATTCGGCGTGGAGTCATAATAAAAATCATAAGATTCGGGAATAACTCCAAGCGCCTTGCCATTCACATAAATAGTATGTTTTCTAATATTATAATCAGGGTCATCGGCAGTTTTCCCGCTTAACTCAGCTTCCGTATTTACATATTCTGTTACCCATCCCGGTTTATGACCGCTAGGCCTCCAAAAATGAAGAATATCCAATGATATGGTTTCTCGTTGCTGTTTTTCAACATTCCACCACCCAAAATAATACATTATCCTTCCACTGCGGTAAATATCATCTTTTTTAGGCGTATAACAAATCTTGGTTCTTATTTTTAAAGAAATTTTATCAATATTTTCAATTTTGGGAGCATGATAATTATTATTAAAATCCAGACCGTAATAAGGGACCCCTCCAGCATTATTCGTTTGAATGCCTAAATATATATTTTCCGTTTTATCAACCAAAAATCCAAGCGTATCTATCTTTAAATTGGCAATTAGATCCTTGTCTTGTCGTTTCCAATTAAAATAATAAGGGCAAGAAACTTGCCTATTATTACTATCAGCATCATAAATCATCCCCGTATTTGGCATACAAGGTTGATTATCATAAGCCAAAGTATAGAAACCGCTCCCTGCGGAAACATTACCGTAACATTTCTGATTTGGGTCATTGGGGCAAAGCTGAAAAAATAAAGGATCTTGCGGATTTTTGGTATTAGCGATACGCGCCGTCTTCATCCCGGGATCCTGCCCGATAACGAAATAGCTGGCGGCAAAAATTTGATTGCTGGTCGCAACAAAAAACAAACCGACGAACAGCAAAACCGCAAAAACGTAGTTTTTCATTTTGAAAAAATTATTGATTATTGTGATAAATATATTTTAACACAAAGCCCGGTAAAACAATGCCGGACTTTGTGTTTCAATTATTTTTGCATTCCTGCCAGCTGTTTTTGCAGTTCGGCGATTAATTGAGCGATCAGTTGGATAAGCAGTTTTTTGATCTCTTGAATTTTTACCAAAATCTCGGCGCGAGTCATTTTGGCCGGCGAATTGGCCGCCGATCCGGTAGCGACGCTTCCTCCTCCCCCTCCTCCGCCGCCGGCGATTTTGATTTCAGCGGTGCCGCAATTCCCGCCGCACCCGTCGTCTCCGCGCGTTTTTCCGACACAATTCGGCACGCACGACGAATCGGCGGTGCAAATCCCACTTTGACAAATCTTCTTGGCACCGCATTTTGTATTATCGTCCCGCCAGCCGCTCCCGTCGGATTGGCAAACTTTGCAACCGGAAACAGCGCCGGGAACGCAGACATCGGTTGCAAGACATTCATTGTTGTTCGGACAAAAATTGTCCCAAAAAGGAAGGCAACTCTGCTCGTCATCCACCGCGTAAAGATCCACCGCAGTCGGCGCATATCCCGAATTGGTATTGTAAAAACCGAACCAGCCATAATTTTTCAAAAACCATTGTTCTTCGGTCAGAATTTTGGCGCCGCCGCAACCATTGACTGCATCATACGATATTCGCATCACTGAATTGACTTTCTGGTAAAACTTCACCGGGACCGGCTGGCCATCGCATGTGAAATTATTGCAAGTATCATAAACAATATATCTGACATTGCTCAGCGTATGATAAATCGGGCAATTTTCAGCAGTCTGGCAGACCGCATCATAGCATCCTCCCTCTTTATTTGGGCCGTCGCCGCCCATATAATTAACATAAAACGGCATCTGATAGCACCCGGAAACTATCATGTGCCATTGTCCATCGGGAATAACATCAAGAGGAGCAAAGATCAATCCCGGATCGGGCATAACCTCTTCTTTAATCATCCCGTCATGAAAATTATTGCTGTTAATGCTCGTCCAATATCCGTTCAAAACTTGAATTTTCCCTTGTTGGCTCCCCCATGGACGAGAACAGCCGGCTTGAATTGTTTTGACGGAAATTGATCCGTCGGCATTGGTTTTTGTCGTTGCCAGTTTTGTATTAGCCCACCCCGGAACATCATCGCAGGCATTTCCCGACCCAGCCGCACGATAGCCGGAATCAAGCGTCCAAACACCTTTTGTGGCGGCGGTACGCGTCAGCCATAAAGATGCCGGCTGGAAATTTGATGCCGCCACCGTGATCGCCGCATTAACGGTTTTATCACCAAACCATTCAACGCCGTCTTGCACCATCCGCCATTGGAAATTATAAGCGCCGGGAACCGCCGGAGCGGTAACATTAAAAACAAATTTCTTCGTTGCGCCGGGCAGAATTGATTCATCATCGGAAAAATTTACGCGGCCGAAACTCCAAACGGTATTATCTTGATGGTTTTGCGACCCCAAATGATAATTATCAGTATCACTCCAAGTTGTCGTGCCGGCATTTCTCATCGTTATGATAATCGGATAAACCCGGCCCGGATTCATAAACGCCGGAACTACTTGAGAAACAAACTCGGCGTTGTTGGTTTTAATATCCGCGGCGCAATTTATCGCTTTCGGACCGCCGGCGATAAGTGAACTATTGTTCGGCGCAGTATCGATTGCATAGGCATAAATTGCGCGGGAATTGCCGTTGAACAAGCTTGCCGGCACCGGAAACGAAAAACCATGAGCCGAATAACCGCCACACAAATTGCCAACGGCCGCTTCCCGCGCCAAGTTAGCGGTCGTCGCGCCGACAAAAGACCCGGTGCCTGCCGGGCCGTCGGCATAGAAATAAACTTGCAACGCCGCCGCATAATCGTCCGGGTCGCAAGCCCAGCCGACAAGAGAACTGCAATCGGCGGCATCAAAGAAACCTACCGGCAACTGGTCAGCGTCCCCGGCAACAGATTTTGGCATGCCAAAGAAACAGACAAACAAAAACAAACTCGCAAAAACTAATTTTGTCTTCATTGTGTTGCCGCCAACTGTTTTTGCAGTTCGGCGATTAATTATTGCATTATAACCATTTATCAAAAAAGAAAAAACCGCCCGGACCGTTCGGGACCTGCGCTATCGCGCGGCGCCCCGCCCGCGTCAATTTGCGGATATTTCTTTCGGAAATTTTTCCGTCCATAAATTTGTTTGAAAAGTCATATTCAAATACGATTTAAATATAACATTTTGCCATCCCCAAACCAAAACGCCGCTCAAAGCGGCGTTTCACAATTAGTGCCCATAAGAACATCTAAAAATATTAAAAATTACTTTGCCAAACATTCGGCCTTAGTCCTGTATTCCGCCCAACCATCGCCTTGAGGGCCATAACATGTCGCCCTATACCAGCAACAAATACCGGTTTTGGAGTTCTTTAGGTATCCAGGCTGTTCTATGCAGTCCATGGGCTCACTGGGCCGCTGCATCGCAGGACAGCCGGATGGATTTTGCGGCTCGCCTTTGCAACAGCAAATAACCTTCTTTTTTGCATCTATATCCCCCGCAAACTGGCAATCATTTAATTTCATACCATCGTAGTAACTTTGGAAAAAAGGATATTCCTGCCGGTTAGCGCATTCGGATATTGTATTATCGTTGTTTTCTATCCAATCACCGCAGTACCCGCCGTTATAACCGATGGCAGTGCAAGCCTGGTTGCAATTTGTGATATAGCTGTATGTCTGGTCAACAGGTTGCGATTCTTCTTCTTTAACTTGAGACGCAATTGGTTGTTTTTCGGTCGATTCTTGCGGATTGTCATTGTTTGCGGGCAACTCTTGGGTATTTTCTATCGCGATGTTTTTATTTTGCGGATTCTCTCGGATTAACGCTTCATTTTGATTGTTATTTAACCAATAATACCAACCTACAGCAACTAACGCGGCAATCGACACGATACTAACTATAAAAATAACCGACTTGCTCATCATGATATTATTATTATAATCTTTCATTGCATTATTATAACATGGTACCTGCCAAATACAATTTAGATGTATTATAAGAATGTGCGGGCGTTACACTTACTCATTGAATTTTGGTAGAAGTAGTTTTCGGAAGCACCATCCCAATCCTCCACCAAAATGCCTTGGCCGCGTTTTTTGACGACCACTTTTGGGTTGTCGCGCCAGCCTAACTCCACCGCCAACTCGCGCGGAATGGTAAAAGACAGCGATACTTTGCCCCTCCCGCCGTTCGGGACCTGCGCTATCGCGCGTCGTCCGCCCGCGTCAATTTGCGGATATTTTTTTCGGAAATTTTTCCGTCCATAAATTTGTTTGAAAAATCATATTCAAATACGATTCAAACATAACATTTTGATTGGAAACAAATTAGATTTCATTTTGCGATGTCCGGCGGCACCACTCCAATTAAAATCAGGCCGCTCACCGCTTCGCGACGAGGCAAACTCCGCCCCAGAACGTCTTTTAAAAAATGCCCCAACTGGTCCTTATGGCAAACTCTATAATCCCGATAACTAAAAAACCCAAAGAGATTCCCTTTGGGGGTTTTCAATTTTGCTCAATTTACAACTCTATAATTTCTTGCCGCCAATGAGCGGGGGCGCCGTCGGTTATTTTCGCCGTCTCTAAATATAATTTATTCTCGGACGATACCAGCTTTTTTAAATTGATAGCCCCTTGATGCGTCATATCGTTATATGTTCTTATCAATTTCGGTTCAGCCCCGATTATATTAGCTAAATAATACAGCTTAAAAGGCGGATAGGCGCTAATTTCGCGCGGGCACGTCCAATAGGCAATTCTAGCACTATCGTCGGACCATATCATTTTCATATGTAAATCTTCTTCGCCCCTGGCAAGAACCGTCAGCTTATCGGTATCGTCAAGAGACATTAATTCAATCTTTGGCAATTGAGTTTTGGAAGAAAATGATGTTTTAGTGAGATACTTTCCATTTGGAGATAAGTCTATTACGACATTTATATCATCCGTGTATCCCAACAATTTTAGTTCAATTTCCGTATTTGTTTGCAAATCGCATTTATAAACTTTGTAATTGCCATAGTTTGCGGTTTGGTATATTAAAATATTTCCCGCTTCGCCAAGTTTATCCAAATATTTGGTCCGGCAAGTATCCTGATGGGCATACGGCATCGCATTGTTATTTTGCTGGATTTGGTTCAATTGCGATAACAATGTTTGTATCTGAGCCAATATCGATTGTATCACCGATTGCATCGATTGAACTTGAGCCGGCGTCAGATTATTTGTGGCACCAGCCTTAGCGACCCCAAAACCAAGAAATAATCCCAGAGCCAAAATTATTGCAACACTCGCAACAGTTTTATTGAAAATTTTCATTTGTTAACTTTGTTAATAATAATTAGATAATCATAACAACAAAAAATTTGGCAACCGAACATCAAAACCCTTACTTTTTAAACCGTTGGCAATGTATGGAAACCAGAACAAATCCGGCAAATCTCCTGTTCCGTGCAATATAATGGCATTTTTCGTAAACACATTTTTAAATTCAAATGATATGTGTAATTACACCTATACTACACATATTTTACACATATCAGCCACGATGTAAATATTTAAGGGTAAATATTGATCCTTCTTGGTTCGAACCACATCCTAAAAGATAAAATCCTCTCTATTCAAACGGAAAAACCGCTACTCGTCCTTCAAGAAGTGGCATCCGAGGTTACCATAAATAGCAGGTTAGGACCTACTAAAACGCCTCAAAATAAAGGAGAAATTAACAAACTTTACTCACAGAGTTTACTAATGAGCTGGATAATGAACCAAGTTAGAACCTCATTCCAAGAGTCCGCAAACCCTGCTTTATTTGAAATCGCCTTAACTTGGTAATAATTTTAACCCACCAGAGATCAATCAGATGAGGCTGGATGACAAAAAACCACTCTAAATAGGTTAAATAACCACTTCCGTTAGAACCTCACCCCTACCCCCTTCAAAAATTTATAAAAAAATTACCCTATTTTTTACCCTCAAAGGGGTTTTCTTACCGGAAGCCCGATTTTCGTCAATTGAATATGGTAACAGTTGATAAAATATAACTGGATTAAATCAAGGGTCACTTCATCACCATATTAACCGGGTTGCTGACCACTGGAACAATCAGATTATTACTAAAAAACATCACTTCTTTACCCTCCTTCGATATGCGGGCGGAATGAGTTAAAGAAAATTCCTTTAATCTATATTCCTCATACATTGATTTTATGTTTTCGTTATCGTCATAAGAAACAACCCAGCGAGCATTTTTTATCTTTTTGATTCTATCACTAACCGCTTTGTGATTGTCGTGTTTATAAGAATTCAAATAAAGTGATTCCCCTTTTATGTAATAAGGCGGATCAAAATAAAATATAGTAGAAGTTTTTAATGGCTTTTGCTCCATTTTCTCAATCAAATCCAGAGCGTCAAGCTGGTATAAATGAATGCTCTTTCTCCTTCTCGCTATCTTTCTTATGCGTTTTATCAATTCTTTCTTATTAAACCGACAATCCATTTTATATTTTCCATCTTGATTGATGCCGCCGATAACACCAGCGTCGATAACGCCAGAGATATTGGTTCTATTTAAAAAGAAAGTCGAAAAACCTAACTCTAATAATGTAGCTTTTTCTTTATTTTTCTGAATTGATTGACAATGCCTCCAATTTTCGATATTGATTTCAGTCTTTTTAACTAATTTACAAAAATCCTGCGTGTTGTTTAAAACTGAATACCAAAAAGCATAAATCGACCGATCTATGTCATTTATTGTTATTTGCGATACGCGCTTATTGAAAAGCAAATAAAGTGCAACCGCGGCTCCGCCTGCATAAGGTTCAATATAATGACCGTTAATATCGTTTGCCTTGCAAATATAATAAATAAAATTTGCCAGCCTATTTTTACCGCCTGGATATCTTAGTGGCGAATAAAACATATTTTATTTTTTCGATTCAATTTTAATAATTTCACCCCAGAGAAACTCTAAAAAAGGAAAAAGATTTTTCCAAAAATCGCGAATTTGTTTTTCCGATGCACAGAAAATAGCATTGTGCATTACCTGATTCAAATTTTGAGTCAATAAATCTTCGTTTAGTGCTACAACCGCCGGTTTAAGATCGCCAGTCAAATAATTACTTGCTATGAAATTCATTTTCTCTTTTAGCTCTTTCTTGTTGCCTTCATTACCATTTGTAATTATCAAATGCCCAAGTTCGTTAAGTTTGCAACCCTTAAGCTCTAAAAATATTTTTATCGTAACATCCGTTATGATTCTAACCAGCGCAAATGTAGCAGTAGGACACGGAGAAACCTCTATAAGCTGCAATTCTTTGAACACTTCTTTAATTTTTTGCGATGCTACTTTCGGTAAAAGAATTTTTGGATCAATTAACGATTTAAAATTATTTTGTTTACCACCAAAAACACTCCCACTCCCTTGCTTGACTACTGGTTTCTCACCAAATAAATTTTTATTTGCTTCTTTTCCTTTTTCAATAATTGAATCAACAGTCTTAGCGTCAGTTGTGTTTAGCCTCTTTGAATAATCCGCTATTTCTTCAGATTTATTTAAATCACGCGAATTAATTTTTTCTCCTTTTAAATCTTCCTTGTTCCAAACATTATGAACAATTACTTTTAAAATCATACGGAATTTATCCGTATCTTTGATTTCTATTTTTCCATCCTCTAAAATAGAATATCCAAGTTTTTCTCTTATCGCCGGATTTTCAACAATCCTCCAAAAAGTAGTCTCATAACCTTTACCCAAAACTGCGAATTTAATCTCATCAGGCAAATCGAGAGCCTTAACCTCTCGCGACATTTCCACTTTAAAAACATCTTTGTTAATCCCCTTTTTCCTTCTTACTGCAAAATGTCCTCTCTCTACGCTTGTCCAGCTGACTTCATTATTTCCTTTGTTGTGCTTTCTGTCTATGTACCTTTGCGCCTCAACAATATCATCCGTTATATTCGCGACAAGAGCAAAATCATCATTGATTTTTAATTTAGTACTAAGTTTATCAAAAAAAATTTTAGCTTCTTGATTATCGGTTAATGAAGGATCACTCAACAGCTTGTAAGCAGTCAACCTCCTATTTCCTTCTAAAACTATAAATCCGCCAGCGACATTTAAAACTAACAACGGCTCAAATTGAGGTATATCAAAATCTTCAATTATTTCTTCGGCAAGCTCTTCGATTTTGAATTTCTTATTTTTTAAAAAATACGAAATCAGCTCTTTCTCAGGCTTTTTAAAATATTCTTCTGGAAATCGAGCATTTTCATCCCACAAAGAAAGATTTTTGATAGCAATTTTTTCCTGCCTCCATTTAGTTTGCGCTGTCGCCATATTTATTGATCTCCCTATATAAACTGCAAAGATAATGCAAAAAAATCTAAAAGTTATTTTAGGGTTAACTCATTAATTTAAATTAGCATTTTTAATATCAATTTTCAATAATTCTGCAGCGATTACCTCATTGACAACCAAACCATCTTTTGAGTTGACCACTAGCTGATTTTTTGATAAATTGCATTGTATGACACTATATGAGCTTGCTCAAAAAGAATTAAGGGGTTCGCATGACTATTCTCATGCCCTAAGGATGTTGCAGAATGGCAAAGAGTTAAACTCTACACACAAGGGCAATTGGAAAGTAATAGAGGCAGCAATTTTGCTTCATGAATTCAAAAAGAACAACCCCGATAGTGCAAAAGAACTTTTAAAAGGTTTTACCGACGAGGAAATCAAAAATGTCATTCATTGCATAAAAGCTCATTATTGCCTCAAAGGAGATAAACCCGAAACCATAGAAGCAAAAATTGTCCAGGATTGCGATACTCTGGATATGTTAGGAGCCATAGGTATTGCAAGAGGTTTTATGGCTGGAGGTGAAAAGGGTTTAGGATTAGCAGAGGCCAAGGATGAATATAAAAATAAAAGACTTGGTCTTTATGATAAGCTAAACTTGGAAGAATCCAGAAGAATTGCTGATGAAAAATTCAAATTCACCCAGCTTTTCTTTAAGACTATTGATAGAGAAATGGCATGAGGCGTAAAATGGTCTTGCAGTAAGATAACTTGGCAAAAAAGATTAGCAACCTTTTTGCCAAGGCTATTTTTTTATAAGAATGTATATTTTTTATAATCATTGGTTTAAATTTTCCAAAATGATTGACTTATTTAATCGAGGGCAGAGGCTCCGCCAACCCGGAACTGAAGCTCTTGATTTTATTTTTTATGGACGAAGGATTGTTTATATCTGTCATTTAATAATAGTAATGTCATAGTACGGTGATAATAAAAATGTCATACCTCGCGGTATGATGGGGTTAATAAATTAATCTCATCAACCATGGAAAAAGAAATCATCGGTATGACGCAAAAAGATTTAGCAAGGTATCAAGTGATCAAGAATCTGATCGCCAAAT
>Ga0208462_1000558_pt1 | contig 36275 bp, 31 predicted proteins | sample AD_SCU001_MetaG_FD_184452 | JGI IMG/M metagenome (GOLD analysis project Ga0208462, IMG submission 184452) | Active sludge microbial communities of municipal wastewater-treating anaerobic digesters from China - AD_SCU001_MetaG (SPAdes) (version 2) | ecosystem: Engineered > Bioreactor > Anaerobic...
AGGCAAGTTGTGTTTTTCGCTGCATGGGTGCGGCGATCTCTTCCCTCATCTGGAAGACGTAGACTTTGCGGGTATCCCCGGTTTGCCCTGTGAGCCAAGTGAAGGATACCAAGGCAAACAGAACCAGTAAGATGAAACGTTTTTCTAACATATGGTTTGAAAATAAACCCTGCCTTTTTGCTCAGTCATGGGGAGATGCATTGTCTTCCAGTGATCTGAAAGTAGCGCAGGGACATCAAAGGTAGTATTATTCTTTCAGGTCGATGTATGCATGTGCCAGGGCTTCAGGAATTGTGTTTTTGACGGTAGAGTTTTCTCCAGGCACGCCTTCGCCAGTAGTGGCGGGTCCAGTATTTACCCCAGCTGATATTGGCCCAGAGCCGTTCATGGATGTAGTAAGCCAGGAGCTTGAAAATGAAGTCAAAGATCGTGATGATGGAAGCTCCTTCCAATACCTGATAGAACCCTTTTTCTGTCGTTTGGCGAAAGATAACAAAGGCGATCAGAAAGGTGGAGGCGGAACCCATAATGCGCCAGCTGATGGCTTTAACGAGACTCCGGGTAGGGGAGTCCTTGACGGTTCTGGGGTCAGTTTTGGCGGAAACACTGCGGGTGGCCAGTTTCATCTTAAAAAGGCTTGCATTATTATTCGATTAGGTTTCCTCATTCTACTTTAAAATGCTGCATGGTCAGTTCCTGGAGTCGGGGATACATATGGGGATTGGCAGCAACGATCTCCCGGCCGTAAAGATAGCTGGATTCTCCTGTAAAGTTGCCCACCCTTCCCCCGGCATTTTGCACCAGCATGGCACCGGCAGCAACGTCCCAGGGATGGAGCCCGTATTCAAAGAATCCATCGAAGCGGCCACAGGCAACATAGGCCAGATCCACGGCTGCTGACCCCAGTCGTCTTATTCCGCGGGCTTCCTCCATCAGAACACTCAGTATACCCGTGTATCCTTTCAGTCTGCTGTGATCCGTATATGGAAAGCCAGTCGCTATGAGTGATTCACGAAGGTCGGTCGTCTCCGATACCTTTATTTCCAGGCCATTGAGCAGGGCCGGACCATCAAGCCAGGTGCTGAAGCATTCATCACGGTTTACCTCGTACACAATTCCCAACTCTGCCCGGCCTCTCTCCAGGAGTGCGATGCTAACAGCATAGACAGGAATATGGTGGATATAGTTGGTGGTACCGTCCAGGGGGTCAATCACCCAAAGCAGATCGGCCTGTCCGGCTTCACGCGTGCTTTCCTCTGCCAGGAAACCTGCACCGGGAAGAAGTTTTCTCAGCTCCGATACGATCATATCCTCTGCCTGACGATCCACATAGGTTACATAATCGTGAAGACCTTTCACCTCGATATCGCTGTTCCGTATGTGGTTATTTTCCTCCCGGAGAAAACGGCCGGCATTGCGCGCGATCTCGCAGACGGTATCCTGCAGAACTTTCCATTCCATCGTCTTCATAACCGGCAGTATTCCTGGTTGAGTGACAAAAATACAATATTAGATATGATTACTGTCGCTGTGATGACTTCCTGATTCGCTGAAGGGCTATTCCGGCCAGAATGAAGAGGAGTCCGGCCAGGCTGCTTGTCCTGATATTTTCTCCCACCAGGAAATAAATCCAGACCATGCTCAATACAGGAGACAGGAACACCAGGTTACTGATCCGGGCGGTATCTCTGGCAAGGGTGAGGGCTTTCATCCACAATGCGAAGGTGATGCCCATCTCAAATAAGCCTATGTAAATGCCTCCGGCAATACCCGGGAAATTGAAATTAAAATCGTCTCCCCATATTAGCAGGAACAAGCTGCTGTATATCCATCCGAAAAGGAAACTGAGAAAAAGTTTAGGCAGGGTATCCCGTTGATCTTGCATATTGAAGATCCAATACAGGGCCCAGATGATGGCACTGCCTGCGGCCAGTCCAATGCCCAGCGGATCTGTGAAATGCAGGGCCAACAGGTTTCCTTCGGTAGCAATCACTGCCACACCAGCGAATCCCAGAAAAATGCCGATGATCTGGACCCATCCGATCCGTTGCCGCAGAAGGGGAATGGACAGCAGCACGAGGAAAACGGGCCAGAGATAGTTTAAAACCAATGCTTCCTGCGCTAGAAGCCTGTCATAGGCTGGAAAGAGGATGCTGTAATAGAGGAAGGGGTTGAGAAATCCCAGTAACAAAGAATTCTTCCAGTCGTTGAGACGGTATTGCTTAATACCGGCGCAACCATCGCGGTGAAAACACAGCAGGAACAGCACCAGGGCGGCTGTGCCGCTGGCGATCCACAGCATGGCAGCCGGGCTGAGGTGCGACAGGGTCAGTTTGAATGCAGACCCTGCTGTGGACCATAGCAGGACGCTGGCCAGGGCCAGCAGGACGGCTTTTGTTTGTGATGTCATGTTCATGCAGCAGCATGCAAAGATACGATGCCGGGAATGTGAACCAAGGTATGAAATCTGAGATTCATGGAAATGGAATAATGCCAGGGCAACCTCCCGATGTGTTGAAGTGTCATCGTGATAAGCTGTATTTCAGCACTGGGCGCTCTGCTTTATTGCTTTATATTTGCCGTATGACAGAGATGATTCTAATCCTCGATTTCGGCTCCCAGTACACCCAACTCATTGCGCGGAGGGTCAGGGAGTTGAATGTGTATTGTGAAATTCATCCCTATACTTTTATTCCGGAATCAACGGCCAATATCAAAGGTGTGATCCTGTCGGGCAGTCCGTATTCGGTTAGGGATCAGGGATCACCGGCACCTGCCCTGGATATCTTTAGCACACCCTATCCTGTGCTGGGCATTTGTTACGGAGCACAATACATGGCCTGGATAAAGGGAGGAGAGGTGATGCCTTCTCTTCACCGGGAGTACGGCAGGGCCCACCTTCAGGGCATCAGCGCAGATACGGGTATCTTTCATGATATCCGCGAAGGCAGCCAGGTCTGGATGTCTCATGGCGACAGCATCCTGAAGGTGCCGGAAGGATGCAGCATCATCGCATCAACAGCCGACATTCCTGTGGCTGGATTCCGGTTTGATAACAAGGATATCTTTGGAATCCAGTTTCATCCGGAAGTATATCATACGACGGATGGGATGGCCCTTTTGCGTAATTTCGTGATAGATATCTGCAGATGCCAGGGCGATTGGACACCGGCCGGGTTTATCGAGTCAACGGTACAGGAATTAAAGGATAAGCTGGGCAATGACAGGGTGGTCCTGGGTTTATCGGGAGGCGTTGATTCCAGTGTTGCTGCTATGCTGCTGCACCGCGCCATCGGGCCTGCCCTTTACTGCATCTTTGTCAACAACGGCTTATTGCGCAAGAACGAATTCGAGGATGTGCTGCATTCATACCAGGATATGGGATTGAATGTGAAAGGGGTTGATGCTTCTTCTGCTTTTCTCGATGCCCTGAAAGGGATCCGTGATCCAGAGCTGAAGCGCAAGGCCATAGGACGTGTTTTTATTGAAGTGTTTGATAGGGAAGCACATGAAATACAAAGTGTTAGCTGGTTAGCACAAGGAACGATTTACCCTGATGTCATTGAGTCGGTTTCGGTGAAGGGTCCTTCAGCCACCATCAAATCACATCACAATGTAGGAGGTTTGCCGGATGTGATGGAGCTCAAGGTGGTTGAGCCACTGAAGAGTCTGTTCAAGGATGAGGTGAGAAAAGTGGGTCTTGCGCTTGGGATGAAGCCGGAATTATTGAAGCGTCACCCCTTCCCGGGCCCCGGCCTCGGTATCCGTGTTCTGGGAGAAGTCACCCCCGACAGGGTTCGTATCTTACAGGAAGCGGATGCCATCTTCATACAGGGATTGAAGCAATATGGCTTGTATGAAGAAGTCTGGCAGGCAGCAACGATTCTTTTACCGGTGCAGGCCGTGGGTGTTATGGGAGATGAGAGAACTTATGAGGATGTGGTTGCATTGCGCGCTGTCACGTCCACAGATGGCATGACAGCGGACTGGGCGCATCTTCCACCGGAGTTTCTGTCGCGGGTATCGAATGATATCATCAATAGAGTCAGGGGGATTAACCGTGTCGTTTATGACATTAGTTCCAAGCCTCCTGCTACCATAGAGTGGGAATAAAAGACAGCAATTATACGTTATCTGATGCGGCGCTGAGCCGCGTCGGCGGACAACCGATGATACAGCAAGGATGCATAAGATAGTAAGATGTTTCGTTTTTCTTTGTCTGCTGGCAGAGGCAGGTATGTTGCTGGCTCAGCAACCTGTGATTACGCCCTCCACCACCAGGGTTACCCGGGATGGTAAACCCTATTTTGAGCATACGGTAGAGAAAGGCCATACCCTTTACGGCATTTCCAAAGCCTACCAGGTCACGATGGAGGACATCGTCCTGAGTAACCCAGGCGCGGATCAGGGGTTGTCTATAGGACAGAAAATCCTCATTCCTGCAGGTCAGGCTACTTCTGAAGCAGGAGAAAAGGTTCAGGATCAGGTGGATACGCGTAATACTATCTTTCATGTCGTCCGGAAAGGAGAGACTTTGTATGCCATTTCCCGGATTTATGAAGTGAGTGTAGAATCCATCACCGCGGCCAATCCCGGATCGGAAAAGGGCTTAACGGAGGGCACACGGCTGCGTATTCCACTCCCGGAGGTCCCCGTTGCAGCTAAAACACCGACCTTCATCGTACATGAGATCCGGAAAGATGAAAACCTTCAGGATGTGGCGGCTAAGTATGGGATTAAGGTTGACGACATATTAAAGTATAATGAAGGTCTGGACCAGGGGATCGGCAGGCTCAAAAGGGGTACACAGCTTCGGATTCCCCATTTTGGGCAGTTGTCTGGTGCCAATGACACGGAAAAGGCAAAGGAGGGGGAGTCTGAAACGTGGACAGAACGAAGAAAAGACAAGTCCAAACCTTGCCAAAGGGCTGTCTCGAAAAGTAACAGGTATAAGATAGCCTTGCTTTTGCCACTTTATTCCAGGATGGTTGATGGCATACATACGGACCCTGTGGTGGCTGTAGGGCATGAGGAGCATCCTTCTTTCCGGTTCATCCAGTTTTACGAAGGGGCATTGATGGCGCTGGACAGCCTGCGGGCAGAGGGCATGAATGCCGAGTTCTTTGTCTATGACATCGATGAAGATACACTTAACAGCCTGAGGCTGATCAGGGATAAATCCTTGCAGGATATGGACCTGATCATTGGACCCTTGTTTTCTGCTCCTTTCAGCATCATTTCTGACTACGCTGCCCACCACGGCATCCCTGTCATCAATCCGCTGTCGCAGCGTGACGAGATTGTCGAAGGCAATCCCTGGGTTTTTAAGCTGATCCCATCGAGTGTGGACCGGATGAAAGCGGTTTCTACCTTTGCCCTTGAGCAATACTCAAACCCCAGGCTTATCGTCCTTCACCGGCAGGTGGAACGGGAGATCCGGGTTGCTGATTCCTTCATCACCGTTCTGAATGAAACCCTTCCCCGTTTTGAACGGGATACCGGGGACTATAAGTTACTCAGCGGCAGTTATGTAAGTACCGCGAAACTTAGGGAAGTACTCCACCCGGACCGGATGAATGTCTTGTATACCTTATCTTCCGACCAGGTGTATGTCCTCAATTTCCTGCGCAACATCTCCATCATTGCCAAAGACTATCCACTCATCATATTTGGGTTGCCTTCCTGGCCTGAATTTACAGGCATGGAGGCCGACTATCTGGTTAACCTGAATATTCATATGTATGCCAATACCTGGGTGGACTATCAGCGGCCGGAGGTTCACACCTTCGTAGGTGGGTTCCGTACGCGTTTTGGGGCCGAGCCGGATCAGTATGCCTTCATGGGGTTTGACATAACACGGTATTTCATGTCAGCCCTGCTTCAATACGGAAAGAGCTTCATTCCTTGTCTCAACGAGATGAAAATGAATGGATTTCAATCTGCGTATCAATTTTCACAACGTCCGGGAGATGGGTTCATCAACCACCATACCCATATTTACAGGTACCAGGATTTCAAGGAGACGGATGCCCGTCAGTGGCCGGTAGGGATCAACCGGTAATCTTTCTACAGCTCTCTATTACGCCAACTTCTTTCAGGGATTTCTGAAGATCAGGCCAGCAATTTCTGCATCGAGAAGGATGGTCTGGCCTTTTTCGATTTCTTCCGAAAGGATGCCCTGTGCCAGGTGGTTAAGTACTTCCTTCTGAATGAGGCGCTTAATAGGTCTGGCGCCATACTGTGGGTCATAGCCTTTTTCCGCCAGGTAATGTGCAGCCTTTTCAGTATATTCCAGAACCATATCGTTGGATGCCAACGTTTCCTTTAGGATATTCAGCTGCAGTTTCACGATTTCAAGCACTTCATGTTGGGCGAGAGGCTGGAACATAAGGATCTCATCCACCCTGTTGAGGAATTCTGGCCGTATGGTTTGTTTCAGGATGACCATCACCTCCCTGCGAGTCTCTTCATGCCATGCATCCCTGTTGTTATCGCTCATCGCGTCAAATCGCTGCTGGATTAGTCCTGAGCCGATATTGGAGGTCATAATAATGATAGTATTGCGGAAATCGGCAGTACGACCCTTATTGTCTGTTAACCTACCATCATCAAGAACCTGTAGCAGAATATTGAACACATCGGGATGGGCTTTCTCAATTTCATCAAGCAGAACGACAGAATAGGGCTTTCTTCTGATTTTTTCTGTCAGCTGCCCGCCTTCATCATATCCAACATAACCAGGAGGTGCGCCAATGAGGCGGGAGACGGCATGTCTTTCCTGATATTCAGACATATCGATACGCACCATAGCGTTTTCGTCATTGAACAGGTAGGCTGCCAGGGATCTGGCAAGCTCGGTCTTACCGACACCGGTGGTGCCCATGAAGATAAATGAGCCGATGGGGCGCTTGTTGTCCTGCAATCCGGCGCGGTTTCGACGAATGGCATTGGCCACGGCCTGGATGGCTTCATGCTGGCCGATAACACGGTGGTGGAGTTCATCCTCAAGTTTCAGCAGTTTTTCGCGTTCGCTCTGAAGCATCCGACTGACAGGGATACCGGTCCATCGTGACACGACCTCAGCAATTTCTTCCGCACCCACTTCTTCTTTTATCATTGCTCGTTCCCTCTGTGTCTCAACCAGTTTATCCTGCAATGTCCTCAGCTCATTTTCGGTCTGTATGATTTTACCATAGCGCAGTTCAGCCACCTTGCCATAATCACCTTCGCGTTCGGCTCTGTCGGCTTCAAACTTATATTCTTCAATTTCCTTTTTACACTTCTGTATGGCATCGATGATTTCTTTCTCTGATTTCCAGCGGGCTACGAGTTCCTGCCGTTGTTCATTCAGCGCAGAAAGCCTGATGTTGATGTCTTTTAGTTGGATCTCATCCTGCTCCCGCTTGAAGGCTTCCTTTTCGATCTCCAGCTGACGGATATTGCGTTCTAAGTCGTCGATTTCTTCGGGAACCGAATCTATCTCGAGCCGAATCCGTGCTGCCGCTTCATCGATGAGGTCGATGGCTTTATCAGGCAAAAACCTGTCGGTAATATACCGATGTGAAAGTGAGACTGCGGCCACAATGGCTTCATCCTTGATCCTGACCTGGTGATGCGTTTCATATCGTTCTTTTAATCCTCTCAGAATGGACACAGAGGAGGCGATATCCGGCTCATCCACCATGACAGGCTGGAAGCGGCGCTCGAGGGCTTTGTCTTTCTCGATGTACTTTTGGTATTCCTGAAGGGTTGTTGCGCCCATGGCACGGAGATCACCGCGGGCCAGGGCTGGTTTCAGGATGTTGGCCGCATCCATGGCACCTTCTCCTGCACCGGCTCCCACAAGGGTGTGGATTTCATCGATAAACAGGATGATCTCACCATTGGAATCAACAACTTCACGCACGACGGATTTCAGGCGTTCTTCGAATTCACCTTTGTATTTGGCGCCGGCAATCAGCGCGCCCATATCGAGGCTGAATACCTTCTTTGATCTGAGGTTTTCGGGAACATCTCCGTTCACGATTCGATGCGCGAGCCCTTCCGCTATGGCGGTTTTACCTGTACCAGGCTCCCCGATCAGTATGGGGTTGTTTTTGGTGCGGCGCGAGATGACCTGGAGAATGCGCCGGATTTCATCTTCACGGCCAATCACCGGGTCCAACTTTCCTGCAATGGCAAGGCTGTTCAGATCTCGGGCGTACCTACCCAGTGCCTGATAAGATTCTTCGGCACCGGGACTATCCACGCGGCTGCCTTTTCTGAGAGATTCCATGGCCCGAATGAGCGCATCGGCTGTTAATCCTGCATCCCGCAGAATGGAGCCCGCCTGGTCTTTGGAGTTGACAAGGGCCAGCAGGAGGTGTTCCATGGATGCGAAGTCATCTTTCATCGCCGTAGCCTGGTGGATGGCGGATTGCAACAGAGAGGATGTTTCCTTCGGGAAATATTGTTCTCCACCACTGACCCTGGGCATACTTTTCAATTGCTGTTCCACAGCCTTCTCAACCATGACATGGTTGGTCCCGGTGATTTTGAACAGATAAGGGATAACGTGATCATCCACATCCATCATGGCTTTGAGCAAGTGATATGGCGTAATGGCCTGATGGGCCATACTCATGGAAATTTGCTGCGCCTTCTGTATGGATTCCTGAGCTTTTATGGTAAATGACTGAAGGTTCATGGGTCTCCTTTTTCCGGAAGACCGCAAATTCTCTGCCAGCAGTCCTTGTGAAGTGGCTTGTGTCAAGATGGCGCATCTCATTTATGTAGGTATGACGAAATGGCATATTTCATTTTGATTAATCAAATAAAAGAGGCATGCAGAAAAACGTAGGAATTGATGATCTTTGTGGCTATGATACTGAAGACCCTGGTGTTGGGTGCCAGCATGAAGCCCCAGCGACATTCTTACCGGACGATCCTGGCTTTGTTGGACAACGGTTTCCCTGTGGTGGCCGTCGGTCCCAGGCAGGGCGAGGTTGCCGGCATACAAGTGCTTGAAGGTTTTCCTGTTTTGCGTGGAATCCATACCATCAGCCTTTATCTTAAGCCGGAAGCACAGCACGAATATGTCGATTATATTTTGTCGCTGCGACCCAGGCGAATCATCTTCAATAAGAAAACCTACAATCCAGTACTGGCAGAGAAGGCCATTGCACATGGAATCAGGGTCACCGAGGACTGTACACTGGTGATGCTGGCGAAGGGGATGTATGAAGGTGATTGAGAATGGATAGTGCGTTTTCCGCAAGGGGGCTAGGAACCGCCCAGTGTGATGAGGCTTAGTTCCGGATAAATACCCAGGCGCGAGGGCATGCCAATAAATCCAAAGCCCGGATTCACATATAGATACTGCGATCCTTCCTGATAAACGCCGACACAGCGGGGGTATTTGTACTGCGCCGGGCTCCACTGGAATCCGGGGAAGCGAAAACCCAGCTGCATGCCATGGGTGTGACCCGATAAGGTTAGCAGGACCTGGGGATGCTGTCGCACCTCAGCATCCCAATGGGTTGGATCATGGCTGAGCAGGATGGCCGGCATATGTGCTCTTCCGCTGAGCGCCTGTGCAAGGTCACCCTCCTGGCGGAAGGGCGGCAAACCCCAGTTGTCGACGCCCGCCAGCAAAAGGCTATCTCCGTCCTTATGCAGAACCACCGCACTGTCTTCCAGCAGGATGAAGCCGGTTCTCCGGTAAAACTCCCGCAACAGGGCGCGGTTTATTTCCGGTGGACGAATGGTGTCGCCCTTCACATAATCCCCGATGTCGTGGTTGCCCAGGATGGCATATTTTCCCATCGGTGCCCGCATGGATGTCAGTACATCTTCATAAGGGTAGGCTTCTTCAGCAATGATATTGATCAGGTCTCCGGTAACGACGATAATGTCAGGACTGGTCTCAAACACGCGCTGAAGTCCACGTCTGGCTTTCTCAATATCGCCGAAACTACCCAGATGCGTATCGCTGATCTGCAACAGGCTAATCTCCTGAAAAGCAACGGGTAAGCCTTCAGGATTCAGGTGGATTTCGCGCAATCTGACATCATGCTTCCCGATGAAAACGGCATGCAGGCAGGCAAGGGTCATCAGGAGCCCGATGCCAAGGTTTAAATAAAGGAGATTGCGATGGAGGGCCACCCTGGTTTTTCGCCAGATCAGCAGGAACACCAGGGTGATAAGGTCCAATACGACATATACCAGTCGCGGCAACCAGATAATCTGAAAAAGGCCTGTGAAAATGAAGACCCGCCGGTAGGCCACCGGATCCAGGCCGGGTTTACCGGCAAGCCAGAAATAAAGACCCAGACTCAGTCCGAACAACAGCGTAATGATGGGGATGGAAAGCCTGATTCGTCGTATCCAGGCATTGTTTTGAGCCGCATGTTTCAGCCTGAACCACAGCACAGTGTCGATCAGAATGACCAGCAGGGAGAAAAACAAAACCCTGAACAGCAGGCTGTGTATATCCATGGCAGCGTCTTATGAGGGTAGGGGAAAGTCCATTCTGCGGACGATGATCTCCGGGATTTCGCGCAGTGCGGCCTCCAGACGGTCGGCTTCCAGCGTATCACCGGTGAGTTCCAGCAGTATGAGGCCCGCCTGGCTGCATTGCCCCTCATGGATCTCATGCAATCCCAGTCGTGTCTTGATGGAACAGCCGTACAAGGTCATCACCTCCTGTACGCGAATGGCATTTTCTTCTCTTTTGTTGATCTGAATGCCCAATATCCGTGTTTCCTGCATGGTCTGAAAGATTAAATGAAACGCATGGTCTGAACTTCCACCCCACCTATCTTCAGCAGTTCCGATTCCAGTTCATCCCATCTCCTGGAGTCACCGGAAAGCTGGAGGATCACGACACCGGTCCGGCTGCACACGGCATCGGTAACCTCATGGAATCCCAGTCTCGTTCTGATAATATCGCTGTAGTTACTGAGAATTTGCTGGGTAAGTCCGGCTTCTTTGACCCGGTCGTTAATGAGTATACCCATGATGCGGATTTCCATCTTTCTATGTTTATTTTATTAAAAATACAGGTCCCTTTCACCAGCTTTCACCTTTGCAATGCGCTGTCTGACTTCCGGAACGATCTTACTCTGATCCAAATCCCTGAGGTTGTCTTCAATGACTTTCCATCCTTTTTCGCGCACATCTGGGGTGGCATAGTCTTCCAGGTATTCCGCGAGTGTCAGGATGGCGTTGGGGGTGCAGAAACGTTTGATGAATCCCGGGACGGAAAATTCCATAAAGTGCTCGCCCGTGCGTCCAAGTCGATAGCAGGCCGTGCAGAAGGAAGGCAGGTAACCCTGGTGCAGCAGGTCGTCGATGATCTCGTTAAGGGAACGGTTGTCGTTGATCTTGAACTGCTCCTTGTTCAGGTCCTGGTCTTCATTGACGGTATCTGAATAGCTGCCGAGCTCGAGTTTGGTGCCGCCATCGATTTGAGAGACGCCGAAACGCATCACCTCTCTTCTTACGCGCTCGTTTTCCCTGGCAGTAAGGATCATACCGGTATAAGGAACAGCCAGCCTGAGGATAGCCACGAGGCGAACGAATTCATCATCGCTTACCATGTACTTTGGGTCAATGTCAAGGGCTGCAGCATCCTGGATGCGGGGAAATGAGATGGTATGAGGTCCGACATTATAGCACGCCTCGAAATGGTTGGTATGCCTGACCAGGCCGAGGACCTCAAACTTCCAGTCATAGAGTCCGAACAACGCACCGATACCGACATCGTCGACACCAGCTTCCTGGGCACGATCCAGCGATGTGAGCCGCCATTCATAATCCGCTTTTTTCCCTCCCAGATGATACCAGGTGTAGGCTTCAGGATGGTAGGTTTCCTGGAACACCTGATAGGTTCCGATGCCGGCTTTGGCAACGGTTCTGAATCCTTCAATATCCAGCGGAGCCGCATTGATATTCACACGCCGGATCTCTCCTGGCCCCTTTTTAACACCGTACACAAGCTGGGCTGTATGGGCGATGTATTCCGGCGAATATTGCGGATGTTCACCATAGACCAGTATCAGGCGTTTCTGTCCATTGTCCTCCAGCGCCTCAACCTCACGGATGATTTCTTCATCCGACAGGGTGCGGCGTACCGCGAACTTATTGGAACTCCGGAATCCGCAGTACTTGCAGTTGTTACTGCAGCGGTTTCCTATGTACAAGGGAGCAAACAGAACGATACGGTTACCGTACACCATCTCTTTCAGTTGCCTGGCGCCCTGTTTGATCTCTTCGATGAGCTCAGGGTCTTCGGCATTGAGCAAAACAGCAGTCTCAGCCATGGTAAGCCGTTCCTTGTTCAGGGATTTGGCGATGACGGCCCTGACTTGTTCTGCGGTGGGATGGGTGTGGTCGATGAGATCCTGGATTTCCTTCGGATCGATGAAGGGTTTCATCCGCTGATCAGGTATGCTGCATTTTTCGGGAGTGAATCGCATGCGTTAAGGTTGTTTTCGGCTTTTGGCCTCAATAATTATTCAAAGATACGAAATATGAATGGGCTTAATGGCCCTGAACGATGTTCAGCCTGAGTCCATCGTAAGCTGGATGTATGTTGGCCGGGAGTTTTTCTTCCAGGCTTTGATGGGTTCCAATGAAATGGCTCATATGGGTAAGATATCCCCCACCGGGCGGATTGAAGCGTTTCAGCAGCTCAACCGCTTCTTCAAGTGAAAAATGGGAAACATGTCGTGAGTTCCGCAGGGCATTGATGACGATGACCTCCGATCCTTCTATCTTGGCCAGTTCGTCAATGGCGATTTCACTGGCATCGGTGATATAGGTGAGTCCACCGATACGGAAACCCAGGACGGGCAGCTTGTTATGCATGGCACGGATCGGGATAACAGGCATGCCAAGTAATGTAAATTGATGATTGTCAATGGGATGAAAGGACAATTGGGGCGCTCCGAAGAAGCGGGTTTCAGTCTTGAAATAGGGATATTCGATATGGATGGCTTCGATGACCCGTTCTTCAGCGAAGATGTCCATGGTTTTATTGAGCACATAATTAAACCCACGGATGTCATCAAGTCCGGCAATATGATCCCTATGCTCATGGGTCAGAAGTATGGCATCGACATTGTCAACACGTTCCCGTATCATCTGGTACCTGAAATCGGGGCCACAGTCGATGACGATTTTATGGCCTTTATACGCGATTAGCACGCTGGTGCGAAGCCGTTTATCCCTTGGATCGGTTGATTGGCAAACATGGCAGTCGCAAGCCACGACCGGAACGCCGGTGGAGGTGCCTGTTCCCAGGAAAGTCAGGGATAGGGAAGAAGGAGAGGTCAGTCCGTTCGGCATGACTTGTTAGTAGATAAGTTCATCAATAAACTGTTTATCCTTATGGATGATGTGGCCTTCCAGTGGGCTACTGAGGCTGTAGGCCCCCTCCCGGATCTGTTTGTGAAAGCTCACCCTGACATCATGACCAGGGAGCAGTTGCCCTGGTTCCAGAAAATGCAGTGCAACCTGACGCTGTCTGCCCTGTTGTGGCGTGTAAATCTCAGCAAGGGCCTTGTGTGTCTGATTACTCCCATCCACCTGGACAGCATAGATGCCATCGGGTGGAATGAGCTTAACATCCTCTTCAATTTCCACATCCAGACAGGAGAACCCGGCAGCGAGGTGCTCAGGTTGCCCTGGCCGGAGAATTCCCATAATAATGTAGAGGTGATCCAGGTAGGCATTGGCGCGTTGGATCTTTCCTTCCAGCAGGCTCTTTCGTATCCTGGTACTCGAAACAGTTTCATTTTCAATGTCCTGTTCAGGGATTTCCTCAACAAGGAAATGGTAGTATTCGGCAAGGTCGTGCAGGTAGGCATAGCTACCTTCCCGGTTATGCCCGAAATGATGGTTGAATCCAACTACCACACAACGCGCATGAAGCTGTCCTACCAGGATCTTACGGATGAAATCGATTGAGCTGGTCTGCGCAAACTCGGGTGTGAATTGAATGATGATGAGGTTATCCAGCCCGGCTTTATCCAGTAGGTATATCTTTTCGCGCTGTGTGTTAATAAGTTGAAGGTCTTTCCCTGCTGTCTCAGGGTACAAGACTTTACGTGGATGCGGATGAAAGGTGATCAGGGTGGATTCACCGCCCAGATTGCGACCCAGCACATTCAGACGGTTCAATATTGTTTTGTGGCCCAGATGCACCCCGTCGAATGAACCGGTTGTTACAACCGGATTCTTAATAATCCCCGCCTCTTCCAGGTCCCTGAATATTCTCATGGTCTTTATTGATCTTAACCCTGCTAAGACGAACCTTTCTTTACAAAATAGGCCACCTTTTCCAGGCTGGTAATCATATCGTATTCCTGGAGATAGACATGTGCAGGCACGTTGACTGGTGTAGGTGTGAAGTTGAGTATGCCCTTGACGCCCGACATCACCAGGATTTCGGTCACTTTGCTTGCCTCGGAGGCAGGTACGGTGATAATTCCGATACTGATTCCTTCCTGTTGAATGATTTCCTGCAAGGAGTCAATGTGATGACAGGCGATACCGCCATAAACGCGGTCTACTTTTTCAGGATTGATATCGAAAGCTGCCGTTATTGTGAGTTTGGTTCTCTTCCCACTGAAGTAGCGGATGATGGCCCTGCCGAGGTCCCCCAGTCCAACCACCGCGACTTTCTGGCCATCCCGGCTGTCCAGGATATCGCCAATCAGGTCGATAAGCTCGCTGATATCATAACCTTGTCGCAAAGTGCCGGTGTATCCGATCAACATGATATCGCGTCGGACCTGGACGGGTGTTATATGCAACAATGCGGCCAGTTCATGTGAGAAGATATGGGATTTGTGCTCTGTTGAGAGCAGCAGGAGGGTGCGCCTGTACTGGCTGAGGCGTTCTATCGTTTTTCCGGGCAGTTTGTGGATCTTTTTCACGGGTTCTGCTCTGGTTTTACTTGCGTTTGGGTAAGAGAACAGTGAAGGTGCTGCCTGCATCGGGCTGGCTTTCTACCTTAATCTCACCGTCATAAAGATCAATGATTTTTTTTACAATGGACAGACCCAATCCGCTTCCAGTAATATTTCTGGTTTTTGGGTTCTTAATCCTGACAAAATCTTTGAACAGTCGGGCAGCTTCATCCGCTTCCATGCCGATACCGGTATCGGCAACCTTTATCTCTACGCGGTTTTCATCCTGCCGGATACTTACGTCAACCCTGCCGCCGTCCTTGTTGTATTTTACCGCATTCGACAATAAGTTATTGAAAATGATTTCCATTTCGCCTGCGTCGGCTTCAATCACTATGTCCTCAGGAACACACAGGAGGACCTTCACATCTTTTTGAATGGCATAGGGACGAACGGTATCCATGCTTGTTCTTGCCACGTGCTTGAGATCCACCTGCTGGTTGCGTTGCGTCGGTTTTCCGGTCTCAATTTTGGTGAAGTCGAGCAGGTCGAGGATCAGTGTACGCATCCCGTTGATGCGGGCCGTCAAGCGTTCCAGTACATCGTCATAGGCAGTGATATCCTCTCCCAGTTGTCGTTCCTGTATCATTCTGACATAACCTTCCAGGGCGTTCAGCGGGGCTTTCAGTTCATGTGAGAGGACTGAAAGGAACTGGAAGCGTATCTGTTTCCCTTCCTTGTTCAGTTTCTGTGTCATTCGTTTGAGGAAGAGCTGCTTGGTGATGTTCTCAAGGCTCCCTCTGAGTTCTTGTGGCGTAAAGGGCTTCGGAATGAAATCGTATGCGCCATCCCGTGTAGCCTTAACGGCCAGCTCCAATGAGGCATAGGAAGTGATCATGACGACCAGGATGTCATAGTGTTGGTTTTTGATATATTCCAACACCTCGATGCCTTCGATACCGGGTAACTTATTGTCTAATAGTACAATATCCGGCATTTGAGAGTCTATGATCTCGATGCCTTCCTCCCCGCTGCCGGCTTCAAGGATTTCGAATTCCACATGTTCATCCATAAAAGGATAATCCACCCTGAAATTCTGAAGGATCCTTCTTGTGCCGGAACGAATACCCGGCTCATCATCCACTACCAGTACTTTAAAAACTGCCATATCAGATTTTTAAGAGCTTATTAATTTCACGGTGCAGTTGGTCGGACCGAATACCCTTATCGAGAAATAGGTCGGCCTTGATCCATTGCTTGTCCGTATCACTATGAATCCCAAATGTCATTCCCGTTTCAGCGGTCACTGCGGTAGCAATGATGATGGGAACATCAGGATACCTCCGTTTGATCTTATAACTGAGGATGAAGCCACTGTCTTCATTTTCCATCATCAGGTCCAGGATAGCCAGATCCGGCCTGCTGTGCTCGATGATTTTTTCACCTTCTTTCTGGCTGTCGGCAGTGATTACTTCAAACCCGAATTGCTGCACTTTCAGTTTCATCTGAAAGAGATAATCAGGGTCGTCGTCGACAATCAGGATCGTTTTTTTCTGCATGGTATGGGTGTATTATGTAACTGATTCTGTTTCAATAATTTTTGGTAATATGATCGTGAAATTCGTCCCCGTAGGCCCAGTTTCAGGATCTGCATTGGAATGGACATCGATTTTTCCCTGGTGCATTTTGACAATGCCATAAATGATGGGCAAGCCAAGGCCGGTCCCCTTACCTGGTCCTTTGGTTGTGAAGAAGGGGGTGAAGATCTTCTCCATGTTTTCCTTAGAGATACCTGTGCCTGTGTCCTGGAGAGAGATGGCACAATCTGTCCTGGTTTCACTCAGGATGATGTTCAGTATACCCCCATCGGTCATGGCATCCATGGCATTCTTTCCCAGGTTGATAAGCACCTGCAGCATCTGATCCCTGTCCAGCATGATGACCGGATTCATTATCTTGTTGCGGATATTGACAGTAATATGCTGTGGCACATGGATAGCATCAACGGCAGCTTTCACCAGGTGGAGCAGGTTGGTTTCGGTGCGGTTGACCTGGTTTTTCCGGGCAAAGTTCAGCAGACCTCCAACGATCTTCTTACAGCGTGCTGCCTGTTCTACGATGAGCTCAAGGTCCTTGCGCACCGGATCACCTTCGGGAGCCTCGTCGATGAGGAGGTTGGAATACATGGTGATAACACCCAGGGGGTTGTTCAGCTCGTGGGCGATACCAGCCGAAAGCTGACCCATATGTGCCAGCTTTTCACTTTGCTTCAATGCTTCGCGGGCTGAGGCCAGGTTATCATTTGAGATATTAAGTTCCTCGATTGAGTGATGCAGCTTTTCGATGGTGAATGGCAGACACATCTCATTTTCGGCAAGGCCCTGAACGACGGCCACAGCATGTTCATAACAGGTGTCATATCCACAGGCCCCGCAGTTGAGGTGATCCCTGGGCGATGTCTTGCCCATGGAATGCAGCACTTCGATGATCTCATCTGGTTGTGGCTGATGAATACGGCGATCCAGGGGATGGAATTCCTGTTCGAGTGGGACATGTTCCATCTTATGAACTTCCTCTTCCCATCCTTGCTGCTCTTGTGACTGCAGCTTCTGTTTTACATATTCCGTTACCCGTTTGCGCCTTGAGAAATGTCTTCCGTTCGGGGACATCCCTGGTCCCATGATACACCCATCACAGCAAAGCAGTTCCAGGTGCTGGCTATCCAGTAAGCCGTTGTGAAACTCTTTGATAGCTTCGCGGAAGTTGACGCGGCCTTCGGCTACCAGAACATTGCCTTCCATGACATCCTCCGTCCGGTTGATGGTTTGCAGCAGTCCCCGGCTGATGGGGAAAATGGCACCTTTACCGGCGTGGGGTGGATCAAACTCTGAAGGAATGGCTGTTTCTGGTCCAATCCCTTTGTCTTCAAACATTTGCCTGAGTTCTACGAAGGTCAGTGCCTCGTCGATTTCGTCGGATTCTGCTTTTTTTGCAATACAGGGGCCGATGAATACCACGGCACTGTCATGGCCATAGCGTTCCCTTACAATCCGGGCCATCGCCACCATAGGGGAAGCAACGGGAGCCAGTGCTGGTACCAGCTCGGGGTAATAATGTTCGATAAAGAAGACGATAGCAGGGCAATCGGATGAGATGGTGGGCCGCTGCTGCGGGTCCCGCATGATCTTATCGTATTCGCGGGCGACCATATCTGCTCCGAATGCGATTTCTGTCACCTGGGAAAATCCCAGTTGTCGCAGCATTCCGACGAGAATGCGGTAGTCGTTGATCTCGGTAAATTCTGCCGGGAAGCTGGGAGCCACGCAGGCAATCACCTTTTCACGGGTGTTCAGCAGATCTTCCACTTCCTGCGTTGACCTGACGAATACCTTTGCGTCCTGGGAGCACACCTGCACACAATTGCCGCATCCGATGCAGCGTTCATTGAGCACTTCCGCCTGTCCGTTGATAATCTTGATGGCTTTGACAGGACATTCTCTGACGCAGGTGTAACAAACCCTGCACCTATCCTTGACAGTATATACCAGTTGTGTTCTGTGCGAATGTCCCATTTCCTCAGATAACGCTTCGTTTTGCGAATATGGTCTTGCAGAGGGCATCCCATCCTGTGTCGGGATGTAATGTATTGACGCCCTGTTGCAAGGGTTCGATTAATTGCTGCTTTCCGGCAGCCCTCATGGTTGCTTTGCTGTCCAGATCGGCCAAAGCGCGGGCCCGATTACGGATGTCGTCTTCATCGGACTTGAGTGGCTGGCCGCCTCCAGCTACACATCCTCCCTCGCACGCCATGACTTCGATGAACAGCAGGTCTTTGCGGTCTTTCAGGCTGGCGATTGTTTGCCTGAGCGCCATGCTGCCGTTCACCACGGCTACGCCGATTTCATGGGGACCGGCTTTGACGATGAGTTCTTTGTATGATTTCTGGCTACGTAGTTTTCCAAGCTTGTTCAGGGCAATTTCTTTCCCTGTCAATTTGAAGTAGACGTCCCGCAGTACGCTTTCCGCGACGCCGCCTGACATTCCGGTCACATGACTCGAGAACCCCCCGGCTGCGGAGGGATCGTCGGCAGCTTCAGGTTCGAGTTGAAGGATATGAATACCATATAACTTGATCAGGCGTACCAGTTCGCGTGTGGTTAAGACAGCATCCACATCTGAAATGCCTTTATGGGTCATCTCTTCCCGCTGCGCCTCAAATTTCTTAGCTGTACAGGGCATGGCGGCCACATGGAATATCTGATCGGGTCTGACGCCTGGCGCGTTCACCAGGTATGATTTTACAAGCCCACCCATGAGCTGTTGTGGCGATTTGACGGGTGTCAGCTGTGGGAGCAGCTCCGGATAAAACTGCTCTGCCATTTTTACCCAGGCCGGGCAACAGGAGGAGAAAAGGGGTTGACGTATCCCTTTTTTCAGACGCTGGACGACCAGGTCAGCCACCAGCGAAATATTGATGTCACTGGCCGCTACGTTGTTGAAGACCTTCCTGAACCCCGCTTTCCGCAGGGCTGCATTCAGCATGCCGGAGAGATCCTTGCCGGATTTCAGGCCTAGCATCTCTCCGATAGAGACGGCCAGCGTTGGCGAATAGGAAATGGTCACATAACTATCCTTTCTGTGCAGGGCTTGCTGAACAAGCGACAATTGCTCTTTCTCATGCAGTGCTCCGGTGGGGCAGGCCATGATACATTGGCCGCAGGTGATGCAGCTGGAAAGGTTGAGTCCTTTGCCTGCAGTGGTTCCTATAATGGTCTGATTGCCCCGGTGTGTAAAATCAATGGCGGTGATACCCATGACCTCATCACAGGTGCGGATGCAGCGCCCGCAGAGAATACATTTGGCCGGATCACGTGTCAGGGAGGAGCTGGAAGGGTCTGTTTTGAGCTGAAGGCGCTTACCTGGGAAACGCCGCTCCATGATGTGGTGTTCCGATGCCATGTCCTGCAGTTCGCACATACCGTTGCGCACGCAGTAGAGGCAGTCGTCGGGATGGTTGGCCAGCAACAGCTCCACAATGGTCTTGCGTGCATGGACAACCCGGGGAGAATGGGTCGTGATTTTCATCCATTCCTCAACAGGCTGGGAGCAGGAGGTCACCAGTTCTTTCACGCCCTCCACCTCTACGACGCACATGCGGCAGGCACCCGACGGACTGAGTCCTTTCATATGGCAGAGGGTGGGAATGGCAATACCGTTCCGTTCAAGGGCTTCCAGTATCATTTCACCCCGCCTGGCCTTGATTGTTTTTCCGTTGACTTCTATATCAAAAATCATGTGCTGGACTTATCTGATGAATACGGCGGAGAACTTACATACAGCCTGGCAGATGCCGCAGCCGGTGCATTTTTCTTCCACAACGAAATGGGGGTATTGTGGACTCCCGATGATGGCATCGTAGGGACATTTCCTGGCGCAGAGTGTGCAGCCTGTACATTTCTCCACATCGATGTAGAATACGCGAAGTTCGCGGCATACATTGGCCCTGCATTTGCGGTCGAAGATGTGCTCTTCGAACTCATCCCTGAATTTGGTCAGTGCGCTGAGCAGAGGATTCGGGGCATTCTGTCCAAGACCGCATAAAGAAGTGTCTTTCATCACCTGAGCCAGGCTTTCGAGCTGCATCACCCCCTTGAATCTTTCGAGGGTTTCATGGCCGGCTTCGTTGGCAGGACGGTGTGTCAGGCTGTGCAAAATATCCAGCATGCGCCTGGATCCTTCGCGACATGGGATACACTTGCCACAGCTTTCTGCCTGCATAAAAGACATATAGAAGCGTGCCGTATCTACAAGGCAGGCATGCTCATCCAGAACGATCATGCCTCCTGATCCCATACCGGCACCCAGAGATTTCAGGTCTTCATAATCGACGGCTGTATTGAGTTCATCGGGTGTCAGCAGGATGCCGGAGGGGCCGCCCAGGTGCAGGGCTTTCAGATTGCTATCGTCTTTGACGCCTCCGGCCATGCGGTACACAATGTCCCGCAGACTGGTTCCCATCGCTACCTCCACCATGCCTTGATATTTGACACGGCCTGCCAGCGAGAAGAGTTTGGTGCCTTTGCTATTGCCGGTGCCGATATCCATGAACCAGCGGGGCCCATGGGCCATGATATGCGTGATATTGGCCAGGGTTTCCACATTGTTGACCACTGTGGGTTTACCTTGCAATCCCCTGGTGGCAGGGTAGGGAGGCTTGGTTCTGGGCATGCCCCTTCTGCCCTCCATACTGTTCAGCAGGGCGGTTTCTTCGCCACAAACAAAGGCGCCCGGACTGTGGACGACCTGGATATTGAGACTCACGCCGCTGTCCAGGATATTGGAACCCAATAGTCCCAATGACTTGGCCTGTTGCACGGCTGTTTCCAACCTGTGTATCGCCAGGGTGTATTCATGACGAAGGTAGATGTATGCTTTGCTGGCCCCGATGGCATAAGCTGCGAGGGCAATGCCTTCGACCACCTGGTGTGGGTTGCCTTCGATCAGTTCACGATCCATATAGGCCCCCGGGTCACTTTCGTCAGCATTACAAACGAGGTATTTCTGGTCGGCGGCAGCATTCAGGGCAATTTTCCATTTCCTGCCGGTTGGAAAACCACCGCCACCCCGGCCTCTGAGTCCACTTTCTTCGATGAGGTCACAGACCCTTGCAGCGGGGTAATTGAAAATCGTTTTTATGAAGGAACGGTAACCACCATGTGCGATGTAGGCATCAATCTGTTCCGGATTTATGATGCCATTCCATTCCATGAGGATGCGTTTCTGGCCCTGGATCATGGGTAACTGGGAAAACAACTGTATCCCTGGCCAGGGCTCGGCCCCCCGTACCGGAATCTGACATAGAATATGCTCAGGGTCAGCATTATAATTCAGTGCGGCATCCAGGATATCAAAGACATCCCCCGTATCTACTTTTTGAAGCAGCAGGGTATACTTGCCAGGCAGCTGAATCCCCATTTGAGGTCCAAATGCGCAAAGGCCATTGCAGGCGGTCCTTATCAGCCTGGCATCACGCTGGTTGTCTTCCAGGTAGTGCTGAATAGCTGTCTCAATATCTTCGACCTTGTGAACCTGGCTGCAACTACCTGACAGCAGGGTGATCAGGGGCTTGTCCAGCTTCTCGTTGCGGAGGATGCGGAGACGTTCTGCGTATTGATCCGAATGCTGCCCGGTGGTGTCAAGTAGATAGCCGACCAGCCATTCATCTTTACCTGCCCTGGTTGTCGATGTTGTACTCATACCAATGAGGGTCTGGATTTTAGTTCCTGTATGATCTCCCGCAGTTTCTCCGGCGTCACGCCTTCCCAATACCTGCCCCCTGACTCAAGAACCGGGGCATGACCGCATACGCCGAGGCATTGTACCTTCTCGAAACTGAACATGCCATCGCGACTGACCTGACCTTCCTTGATGTTGAGCAGGCGCTCAAGCTCCCTGGTGAGGGAAGGCATCCCTTCCAGGTGGCATGAGGTGCCGGCACATAGACGGATATGAATCCTTCCGGCAGGTTCAAACCGGAATTGGTCGTAGAAAGTCGCCACGCCGTATACACGACTGGGCGCCATGCCGACGTGGCGTGCAATATGAGAGAAGATGCCTTCGGGGAGATAACCATAATGACGCTGTACTTCCTGCAAAATGGAAATAAGCGTGTCCGGATTTCCCTGCGCATACCGTTCCAGAATCTGACTCAGTTCTTGATCCATTGTAGGATTTTTCTATCTTTATCCAACGAAATACAAAAATACAAATTATTGTTAATAGAATAACAATGTTAGAATGTTAACATTGTTATTATTGATCTTAACTTTGCACAGGCTTCATTAAGCAGTGATTAAGATGGATAAAGGGTCAGGAGGTAATGGAAACCGCAAGGAGATTGTGATATGTCTGGGAAGTTCCTGTTTCTCCAGGGGCAATAAGAAAGCCGTACAATCCATCAACATATTCCTCGATCAACATGCAATAAGGGATAAAGTCCATTTTCATGGCGCCCACTGTTGCGGGAAATGTGCCGAAGGCGCGATCCTCAGGATTGGCGAAAAGACGTTTGAGCATGTGGAAGAGGAAGACCTCAATGACATCCTGATGGCAGAATTGAAGGGCTTCCTCAATATTGAAAATCAAGGCTGAAATGATTTTATGACAGCCGTTGTGCGAATACATACAGAGATAAAATGATGAGCAATTCACACGGCGAAGCACTGATCACCCTCCAGGAGGTTGCCTTTGATGACGGGCATGCATGTATCCGCGTTTGCCCGGTACGGGCCATCGTGAGTGAGGTGAACTGGCCGGGACCGCGGGTGGTGCCTGAACGCTGTATTGGTTGTGGGAGCTGCATCACAGATTGCGCACCCGGCAGGGCTGTTTATCGCTCTGATGTGCATCAGGTCAGACAAATGCTCGCCTCCGGCCGAAAGGTGGCAGCCATGGTGGGGCCTAGCATCGCTGGTGAGTTCGAGGATATCAAAGATTACCGGAAGTTTGTGCAGATGATCCGGGAACTGGGCTTCAGCTTTGTCCATGAAGTGTCGTTCGGTGTGGACCTTATCGCCTTGAAATACAAGCAACTTCTTGAAGATCATAAGGGTAAGTACTATATCACAGCCAACTGCCCCGCAGTAGTATCCTATATCGAAAAATATCACCCCGACCTGCTCACCAACCTGGCACCCATCGTCTCTCCGATGATTGCTACGGCCAGGGTTTTGCGCGAGATCTATGGGGATATGGTGGACCTGGTATACATCGGCCCCTGTATCGCAGCCAAGGATGAAGTGACCCGTTATGATGATGAGCCTGAGATAGGTGCAGTCCTGACCTATACGGAACTCCGTGAGCTTTTCTCTGAGTTTGGCATTGATGAGCGTAAACTTGAGTTCTCGGACTTTGATCCACCCTTCGGTTATAAAGGATCGCTCTATCCCATACCCAATGGTTTGTTACAGGCAGCTGCCATATCTGAAGATATGCTCGAAGGAGAGGTCCTGACCATTCATGGCGGGGCTGAAATGATACGGGCTGTGAATGAATTCAAAGGTGATACAGAGGACATTGGCCGGCATGTCAACCTCTTCTATTGTAATGGATGCATGATGGGTCCCGGTACCTCACCCGGCGGGAACGTGATGCTGAGGCGCACTGCGGTGACCCGCTATGCCGTCAAGCGTCTCAAGGATTTTGACATCCGGGCCTGGGAATCCTACGTTCTGCGCTTTTCCAAGTTGAACCTGGCAGCGTCATTTAAGGCCGACGACCAGCGGCTTCCTGATCCTCCGGAGGAAAAAGTAGCTGAAATATTGAAACTCATCGGCAGGGAAGACCCGGACAGCCATGGTAACTGCCAGGGATGTGGCTTCCATAATTGCCGGGAGTTTGCCGTTCATGTGGCACATGGTTTGGCGCGTACCGAGATGTGTACCCAGTATGCCCTGCGCAGCCGGGATGAGTACATCCGCAGCCTCAGGAAGAACAATGAACGCCTGCAACAGGTGCAACGTGAGATGATCAGCAGTGGGCAGACGACAAAGGAAGACCTGGTAAAAGCGCAACAGGCCAATGAACGTGCCCAGGCGATACTGCAGCGGCTGCACTCAGCCGTGGTTGCAGTGGATGCCTCACTGAAGATCATCCAATCCAATCAGAACTTTATCAACCTGCTGGGGGATGAAGCACATGAAATCAATGAAATCATTCCCGGACTCATCGGCGCTGACCTGAAAACGCTGCTGCCACACCCGTTCTACAATGTATTCGCCTATGTCCTTCAGAATGGCGATGAGTTTATCCAAAGGGATGTGCATCTCGATGATAAGTTATTGAATGTTACCGTTTTTACCATCAGAAAGCATGAACTGGTCGGGGCTGTAATCAGGGATATGTATATGCCTGAAGTACAAAAAGAAGAAGTGATCAAGCGTGTGACGGAGGTCATCACAGAAAACCTGGGCATGGTTCAGAAAATTGGGTTCCTGCTCGGTGAAGGTGCAGCAAGAACCGAACGCATGCTCAATTCAATTATCGAAACCTACCGTTCCGGTCAACAGAAGTAAGCCTTATGGATGAGCGTTTCTTCATAGAGGTCCATTGTGAACAGAAGAGCCACGGCCAGGAACGCATCTGCGGTGATGTTTTCATCTCCCGTAAGGTGAAAGAAGAGGGCAGGATTATTGTCGTTCTCTCCGATGGCATGGGCCATGGCGTCAAAGCCAATATGCTGGCAACGCTGACCTCTACCATGGCCATCAACTTTACCGAGGAGCATAAAGAGCTTAGCCGGATTGCCGATATCATCATGAACACCCTTCCGGTATGCTCTGAGCGCAAGATGAGCTATGCAACGTTTACGATTATCGATATAGAGCAGGACGGCCTGATCCGTATCATGGAATATGATAATCCTCAGGCTGTTGTCCTGAGAGACGGGGAGGAGTTTCACCCCAACTGGCAGTGCATCATGCTCACGAGTGATAAAAATGCCGGCAAGGAGATCCTGAGCTGTTCCTTCTATGCCCGCAAAGAGGACCGCATTCTTTTCTTTAGTGATGGTATAACACAGAGTGGACTTGGTTCGGCCAAATTTCCGTTTGGATGGGGCAGGGAAGCGGTATCCGATTATGCGCTGAAACTGGTTGGGGATGATCCTCAGATTTCTGCCAAGAAGTTGGCTTCCAAGGTTGTCAATCTGGCCCATATCAACGATCAATACAATCTCAAAGACGATACATCCTGTGGCGTAATCTACTTCCGGGAGCCCAGAAAGCTGCTTTTATGCACCGGCCCTCCATTCGATGAAACTCATGATAAAGTCCTTGCTGAGGCTGTCAGGGATTTCAAAGGAATGAAAATCATCTGCGGGGCCACAACCTCGGATATCATCGCCCGTGAGTTAAAGAAGGAGATCATAGACAGCTTTGTATTTGAAGACCCTGATCTGCCTCCTGTCTCCTCTATGGAAGGCGTTGACCTGATCACAGAAGGTATTCTTACCCTGACCAAGGTTACGGATATCCTTCGCAATTATGGTCCGGCCACTGCTTTGGGTAAGGGACCGGCTGACAGCATTGTCAAATTGCTGCTGGAAAGTGACGAGATCCATTTCCTGATCGGCACCAAGATCAATATTGCCCACCAGGATCCCAACCTGCCGGTCGATCTCGAGATCAGACGTACTGTCGTGCGCCGTATCGTCCGCCTTCTGGAAGACAAATTCCTCAAAGAAGTGAACCTGACCTTTATCTGATCAATGCCCAAAAGAAGGCTTCATTTCTCCTGCCATGATGGCTACCTTCAGGGTATTGGCTACAGGTGGAATCGGGCATGAATAGCGCTCATTATAAGCACAATAGGGGTTATATGCCTGGTTGAAGTCCAGTACCAGCATTGAATCAACTGGGATTTTGGCATCGATATAGCGGCCGCCCCCATAGCTTTCTTTCCCTGAAGTTTGATCTCTGAAAGGGATAAAGAGATGATCCTCATGGCCTTCTCTCGAGGATAGCTCCAGATTCCGGTAAATTTCCAACTTATGCCATTTTCCTTCCAGCTCGAATTCCGCGGTGCCGAACATGACATATACCGGTCGCCGGTCAGTGGTTGTCGCCATCTCAAATGGTACCTGATCAGGATTCAATGTAAATCGGGCATTCATTATAAAGTCTTCATTTACAGGGAAATAGGAAAGACCTTCAAATGTCTTCCTCAGGCTGTCGGGGATAGGACTATCCATATCAAAGATGAAGCTCGAATCCTTGGCGTGTCTTTCTTCCAGGATTTGCTGATGATAGGCTGATACCGGCTGGTTTGGCCGGCTGGAGCAGGCCGAAAGTACGATCAGAATTATGATAGTGGTTATTGTCAGCGTCTTAGACATAGACGGATAGGTTTTATGTGAATGATCTAATAAGCATGCCTGTCCCCTCTGATCATATTCCATAATGTCAGCAGGATGATCTTGACATCGAGCCATAAGCGCCAGCGTTCCATATAGAAAAGGTCTAGCCGGACCCTGCCGGTGAGATCTTCATGGTTTCTGATCTCCCCTCTGTATCCGCGAACCTGAGCCAGGCCGGTAATGCCGGGTTTCACCGTTTGCCGGATCATGAACTTATCTGCCATCAGCTTATAGCGTTCAGTATGAGAGAGCATGTGCGGTCTTGGTCCGACCACCGACATCTGGTTCATCAATACATTGATAAACTGTGGCAGCTCATCAACATTGGTTCTTCGCAGGATCTTACCCAGAGCCGTCACCCTCGGATCTTGCTCACTGGCCTGCATGAACTCTGCGTCAGGATGGGCAACCATTGTCCGGAATTTAATACAGGAGAAAGTGCGGTTGTTCAAACCTGAACGTTTCTGAATAAAAAATAAGCTTCCCTGTCCAGTGATCTGGTAAATAAACCAGAGTAGTGGGATCAGCCAGGACAAAACACATAGTATAACGAACCCGGAGAGGGCCATGTCAAACAAGCGCTTGATCCAGCGGTTGTAAAACTGGCTCAATGGACCCTGGGTCACTTCAATCACCGGGATCAGATCATAATTTACCAGGGTGGTATTCAGATATGAAAACCCGGCCAGGTTGGGGATGAACTTGATATTAACAGGTACAGTATTGATAATTGATCTGATATCATCATGGTATTCAGATGGTATCTGGCTCAACGAGAAGAAGACTTCATCGGTTTCATGCTCAAGAAAGTACTTTTTCATATCATCATAATCCCCCAAATACAGCGGATCATTGAGTGGTCGATGATCGAAAATCCCTGCCAGATGGATATTCTCAGAAGGGTGCTCCTGCAGATACTTTTTCAGCATAGCCGCATTCTCCCCATATCCAACCATGACGGCACGGACATCCTTCATCCATTTACGCCGGAACGCATAATAAATATTGAATGCCAGGATTTTCCATAATATGACACTGCCGGCAAACAGCAACAATACCCATTTTACTTCTTCACGTTGGTAATAATATCCTATCTCGAATACCTGGAAAAACAGGAGAAAGGAGATAAAATAGAAACCCAGGGCCAGGATATCCGGTTGAAGAAAGGCCCATAAACCCTGTGCAGGTTTGTCTTTCAGTCCACCTGACATGATCACCAGGGCAATCCATACCAGGTTAAGGTATAGATACAACAACAGGTTCTGGGAACTGTAGCTGCGGTGAAAGAAATCATAATGCGCGGCAAAACCCACAACGAAGTAGCCGTTCAGCAGCATCAATGTGCCGAGTAACGAAAGCAGGGGCAGATGGTGTGAGGAGTTGCGTTTCACGATTTGGGTAATGCCAGGTTCAAAATTAACAAAATCCTTACTGAGGTCAGGCAGTTACTTACCTCCATCCGAACTTCTGCTTTAGCTTATCAATAACAATCTGATCCTCAGCATCCGGTTTCAAGAGCAATAAACAGATGGCGTAAAGAACTGCATAGGCCAACAAGCCCAGGACGAATGAGAGTATAGGGTTGTTATTAAATATACTGGAAGTCAATATCATGCCTGCCAGTCCACACACAGCCGAAAGCAGGTGCTTGAAATACTTGATTGAGAAGGGAGTCATCCTTTCATGCCGGTACAAAGGGACCAGATAAAACAGCGGCATCAGTCCCATCGAGATGCAGACAGAAACGACAGCACCTTGCAGTCCGAAGGGTTTAATCATGAACAAGCATAACAAAAGCGTAAGTCCGAAATGTATCAGTGCATTGATCATGATCAGTCTGGGTCTTCCGCTCATCAATAATACAGCAGCGGCCGGACCGGTAATGGCAAAAACCAGTTGCCCGGCCAGCAGGATCACCAGGGCAACTTCACCTTCTTTAAATTCCTCTCCAAAGAATCCAAGTAAGGACTTTCTGTAGTAAGTAAGAATGATAAAGATGCTGATACTGATAGACATAATCCATTTCGAGGTGGTTCTGAGCAGGGAATGGATTACGGCTTTTTCGTTTCTGGCATAGAGGCTAGAGATGGTTGGACCGAAGATGCGTAAAAAGGCCGTGGTCGATAGCAAGCCAACCAGGATGCTGATTTTGTAGCTGATATTGTATATGCCAATCTCTGCACTGCTGGCCCAAATCCCGAGAAAGTAGAGGGGCACGAACAGGATGGCCTGTGAAATCAGGTCGTTGACGTATAAAGGGGCTGAAAAACGCAGTAGTTTCCTGCCTTCGTAAACAGGTGTTATGGCCCGGAATTTATGCGTAAAGTGATGCGAAATCAACCAGAAAGCCATCAGCAGCAACAAGATAGCGAGCAGATTGAATGCCCAGATCACCCCAGTGATTCCCTGGGCTGTCTGTATGATCAGCAAAAGCAATGCAAGCCATATCAGCGGTTTGCTAAAATATTCCAGCCCCACCTGCCATGAAACCAGCTTTAATCCCGTCAAGGCGGACAGCGCCAGCGTCAACAAAGAACCAACAGGCAGAAAAACCACGAGGATGCGCAGCAATGGACCTGCTTCCTCATATCCAAGAGCGATGGCGATGGGTTCACTGAAAATGAACAGAAGTAATCCTGCTACAATGCTTATCACGGCGACAAGCGTCATGGAAAAATAGAGGCTGCCTTTTATGGACGCGGTGGATCCCTGCCCGGCATAAAAAGAGATGAAACGGACTGTTCCAATCGGTAAGCCCAGTGAGACCAATGTGCCCAACAGTAAAACAAACTGGGTTACTAGAACGTAAAGACCATAATCAGAAGCGCCAAGATACCTGGTCAGGATGGCGCTGTTGACGTAGGCCAGCAAACTGGAAAAAACCAGGCCAATCAGTCCATATCCGGCATTTCTGGCGATGCTGGCAGTTTCATCTGTCAGGACCTGCTGCCGGGCAATATCTTCAATGTCCTGTTTCATCTGCTGCCTGACCCGGAGGCCTGTTGGTTGGTAATGATGACGCGTCTTCCGGCCGCAGCATGATAAAAATCAATGGCAACAGCAACACCGGGAAATAGTAATAATATCCATTGAAAATAGCGGCGAATATCATTGTGTAAAAGAACACGGACACATAGGCGTTGTGTTGTATCTCCCGTCGATGATTCCGGTAGAATTCGCTGAAGATCATTGCATAAGCAAGGAGGGCAGGGAGGCCATAGGCAAATGCGATCGAAAGGAAGTCATTGTGAAACCAGGTCCGGAAATGCAGGTTCACAGCATTCGCCTCAAATGAGGCAGCGAAAGATTTCCCGATGAGCCAGTCAGCCCAGTTGAAGCCGGCCATTTCTATGCTCCATGATTTCCATAGCATAACGCGGCTTAGCTGGTTCCAGTTATCGATGCTGGTGACAACCAGAGAGATGTATTGAAAGAATACCGTGTCTTCCGAAAGCAGGAGTAATTCGTAGCGAAACGAGATCACGATGAAAAGCAGAAGGATGGCAAGGGATGGCAGCACAAACTTTCTTCTTTCTATGAGCACCAGACCTATGGCCAGGAGCGGTGCCACCATTGCTGTTCGCGACCCGGCAGCTACCAGCATGAATAACGAAAGCAGGAGTGCAGCCCATGTCAGATGAGAACGCCTCTGGCTCAGGCGGTAAGCCAGGGCGATCGACAGGAAGAGCCAGAAATAGGCTGCGATGTGGGGAAGCCGAAACAGGCCCATCCTGAAAATCCGGATATACTCAATCACACTAATCTCGTTCGTCACCTCAGGGACTACCCTTGGCCTTACAGCATCGGTCACGATAGAATCCTCCGAAATGCCTGCGGTAGAATCAAACCCGAAAAAAGAGAACGAAAACAGGATCAGGGACATCCAAAACAGCAGTTGGAGGGTATAAGCGGGTATTTCAGACCGGTTTTGTGAGTAATATATCCAGGAACAGGCAAACAGCACGATAAACACCAGGTCGGTGAGGTTACTGAGCTCAAAGCCCGAACGCATCAGGTTGATAAAAGCGGATAGGATGGTCAGCGCCATCAACAGGAAAGGGGTAAGAGGTTGCCTGGACTTCCATTCCATCCTGGTCAGCATCAGACCGATCAATACCGGGCTGGAAGACACAAACAAGGGCAGAGGATAAAAGGCATTGATGGCAGAATCGGCGGAAAAGAGTATAACCGATAACCAGAGTATGACCGAAGGTTTGTTATAATAGCGGATATCCAAAGCCTTCTTTACCATAGATTTAACCTGTTGATCAGTTTAGAAGGATAGAATGCAGTGGCCAGCAGGAGATGCAGTATCCTTGCAGGATAGTCTGTCGCAAGTTGAAACTTCCGGTAGTGCTGAATGTGCTTGAAGTAGCGCCACCGTTGAAGCCGGGAAGTATGTGTTCCCCACAAAAGGTCACGGTAATCGAAGGTTTGGCTGATTTGATGAAAGGTAATGTTACTGGTTGAGCTTCCCGTATGGACACGCATGCGATACAGAGGCTGACGCAGATTCGCGAAGCGATATCCGGCCAGGGCCATCCTGGAAAAGAGATCATAGTCCTCGGTGGGTGCCAGTCCGGGTGTGTAGCGGAATTGCCTGTAAACATCTCCTTTGATGCAGACTGTGGGGTGTTGTAATCCATGTTCACCCCGACGGTACCGGTCGACGATGGCATCATGATCCAGCGGAAAATGAGAGGTGTTCAGAATCCTGCCATCCAGGTCGCTGAAATACTCAACATTGCTACCCAGGATGTCAATGTCAGGGTGGGCTTCAAGGTATGCAATCTGCAGGGGGATACGCTGTGGAAGGAAGATATCATCCGGATCCGCCCGCATGATATACTTGCCTGTCGCTGCCTCTAATGCCAGATTCAGTGCCGCCGACAATCCAATATTCTGCTTCAGGTCGATCACATAAAGGAAAGTGACGTCTTTGAAACCGGCAAGGATTTCGATCGACTGGTCCGTGGAACCATCGTTAACCAGGATGAGCTCTGCGGGCCAAACCGGTGAGTCGATGATACTCCTGATAAAGGTGGAAAGATAGCGACCATTATTATAGTTGGCGCTGATGATACTCAGGTCATATGTAGGCTTATCCTGACTCAAAAGGTGCGGCTCCAGAATTTGGCGGTTACCTGGCTGATAAAAGTAATAGATTCGCGCCTGCTGAGATGCCGGAAGAGATACACACTTTTCAACCACCGGTTGAATAACTCCCGGGCCAGTATCATGGTCTGGTATCGATTGATTTCCCGGTTTTGTTGATAAATTCTATCCAGAAAGGCCGCTGTTTTGTGCAATGGCTCCTCGACAAGGGGCTGTTCATTCCTTTTCAATCCATACCACAGCAGGAAGTCCTCTTCACTGGTATCTATCTGTAATTGATTCATTAACCTGTTGAAAATCAATTTATCATATTGCTGCAGGGGAGCGTGAATTTGCTGTGTCGCGCTCCCGCTGTGGATCCGGTAATGGGTGAGGTAGGACGGATAATTCCAGACAGCATGGTGTTCTGCCACGTCCAGAACCATATCGTAATCCTCGACGAGTTCATGGTCTTCTCTATAACGTCCTGAGGGCCATGCATTCCTGCGGATCAGCAAAGATGAATGTACAAAGTAATTCCGAAATAGCAGGATCGGTGGAATCCGTTTCGAGGTTGCATTGAGTTTCCACCGGGTCCTCATCGGCTGCCCGTCCTGGTCTATCAGCCTGGCCCAGGTCCCGAGCAACCCAATATGGGGGTTTTTGTGCATGAACGCTATCTGCCTGCTGAACTTTTCAGGATGAGCGATGTCGTCTGCATCAAAAGGAGCAATGAAGTCGCCATGGGCATGTTCAAGGGCACGGTTGCGGTTTATAACGATTCCTCCCAGTGAACTGTTTCTGATAATCCTGATGCGACTGTCTCCGAAACTCTCTGCAATCTCCAGGGTGTCATCCGTGGAATTATCATCGCTTATGATCAGCTCAAAGTTCGTATAGGATTGGTCCAGAATACTTTGTATGCTAGCCCGTATGAATTTACCGGCATTATAAGCGGGCATGATGATGCTCACTTCGGGATCGGACATCCTGGTTGGTGTTTTTCCTGATGTCTTCATGTCGGGAAATCGGTCTGAGGTTGGATGGACCTGGTTTGGGTTGCCATTTGCAACAATAGATCTTCGTAGGCCTTCAAAATCTTCTCCTGTGAAAAATCTGAACGTATTCTGTCCTGGCCACGTCTTCCCATTTCCTGCAGAGATTCCCGGCCTGGTAATGTTTGAATAATGCCTGCCAGGTCATCTGCCTGGTTGAAGTAAAGGCCCTGTTCGTCCAATACATGCCGGTTATACGGATTGTTGTGGGCACATACAGGAGCACCGCAAGCCATGGCTTCTAGGAGCGAAGGGTTTGTTCCACCGGCAGAATGGCCATGAAAATACAATGCGCAATACTGCCGAAGCTGGTTCAGGAATGGCTGGTCAAATATGGCTCCCAGGTACCTGATTCCCTGATGGTTGTATTTCAGTTTCATCTGCCGGCCATAGGCGTTATCCATATTTCCGATGACCACCAGGGGATAATCATGCTGTGCATCCGTATAAGCCTTAAGTATGGTTTCGATATGATTATCAGCTTGCATTCTGGCGATGAGGAGGAAGTATTCATACTTCCTAATATTCAGGCTTTTAGGGAGCGTGTCTGTTATGTCTTGCGGAATGTCAGCACCATAAGGGATATAGGTAGCACGGACCTGGTAACGTCTCTTGAGATGCCGGGCAATCTCAGGAGCGTCCGCAATGAGGTGATCGCTGCGCTTCACGACCAGTCTTTCACTGAATTTTAGAAACCGTTTCACCAGGTTTGAGTATTTGGCCCTGTGATATTCAATGCCATCCATATTGGTCACGAGCCTGGCACTTTTCGGGATGAGCCAGCCCCAGACCGCACTGCTGGTATATCCCAACTGCAAAATGACATCAAATCTCCGTTTGCGGCTGTCGATGATGCACAACAGGTCATAGATGAACTGCCCGGCAGGGCCCAGGATGCGCTCTGGATTGTACTTGTGAATAATGCTAACATGCTCATATTCAATTTCTTTCCAGGGATGATCATGGGTATTATATACCAGGACATCATGCCCGTTTCGGGCGAGGAAAGGCGCTAAACGGGTGGCGAACTGTTCAAACCCCCCATACCTGTTTGGAATACCGCGGGTTCCTACAATACCAATTCTCATCGGTTCTCCTCCCGTAGTATGCTTTCTTCTCCTTGAAGGAATTGATTAGCTTTTTGCATCAGCTGCATCCTCCATTGTTGATGGGTTCCGGTAGTATCAATACCCATTTTTAGCAACATATCATCCAGGGCAATGAGTTCAGGTGGCTTTCCGGCCCACCGAGCCGCTGAATACATTCCCCTGAGCCAGGCGCTGTCGGCGGGATATGGGGCAACCAGCAAATCCGGCTCATTCAGGGCCTGCAGTATCTGATTCATACGTCCTTTCATCGCTCTGAAGACATAGGTGTCATAATACCTGTCTGTTTTAATAGGTTTCAGGTAAGTAAGCTGATGCAATGCCCCGGCATACTCGCCTTTGTTGAGGTAAAGGTAGATCAATCTCAACCGTGCCGTGCGGTAACGCGCATTGTAAGTTAGTGCTTCCTTGTATTTTTCAATCGCTGATAATGTATCCCCCCGTTCCTCATCGAGAATGGCCATGCTGGTAAAAAGATGTCCATGGTAAGGATTATCAGCAAGTGCGTTGTGAAAACTCCTCTCAGCCTCGCCGGTATTTCCCGTCTGGTAATAGGCCACACCCTTATACCATTCCAGGGGGGTGCTGAACAGGTCGAGCGTATAAAAGGATGAGACTGCTTTGTCCACCGTACGGATCACCCCTGCATGATCAGCGTTCTGAATATAGGTATAAGCAGCTTTCATCTCCCTTTCTCCCCTGATACGCTGCAGTGTGATAACGATACCAATTAGACCGGACAATAGTATCAGTGGCATACCAATGCGGTTGGAAAGGAGCAGATTCCGGGAAGTTCGCTGGCCCGGGGTTGTTGGGTGCTGCATGATCACCGCCGTCATGGCCATGAACAACAAACTATGCTCGATCCGCTCCCGCGGGAAGGAGAAGACCGAAATCGTAAGGTAACCCGTGATGCCCGCTAACAGCAATACTATCAGCCATTTATCGTGAGGGTGAGCGGCATGCCGCAAGCTTTTGAGACCCTGCCGGAATAGCAGCACCACGAACAACAGAAACAACAACAATCCTATACTCCCATTTTCTGTCCAAATCCAGAGGAAGTCATTATGAGGCCGCTGTATCCGGGTGTTCGACCTGGCCTCCAGTTCATCGTGGATTCCTGTGGATGGGATCCACACTTTCCAGTTACCACTCCCGATGCCGGCAATGGGATGGGAACGTACCAGGTCCATCGAACCCTCCCAAAGGATCATACGCGAATGCGTTGTGCCATACTGACGTTGGGTCATCTCCTGGAACCGTTCACGGAATGCATCAAATGAAAACAGGCTGCCATAAAGTACAGCAGCGATTAGAGCTGCTCCAAGACCCATCCAGACCAGCCGGATAATGCGGTTGAGCAACTGCCGGTACATCATGAATTGGCTGCGGTTCATCAATACCAGCAGCAAGGCAGCCAAGAAACCCGCAAACAGTGCAACCCAGACAGACCTCGCCATCAGCAGAATGTTCAAGATCAATATAAACACAGTTGTAAACAAGGCAAGGCGCTGCCATCCTCCGGGTAGAAAAAGGGCACCGTATATGCAAAAAGGCAGGCAGAGGAAAAGGAATTCAGAATATAGGTTACGGTGTGCAAATAAGCCTGTAATCCTATATAGATTATCAGCAGTAAGTTCCAGGTCAGGAAGATAGAGGAAATACTGAACTACACCGCTCAGGGCCGAGAGCAATGCAGTGACCAGGATGATTTTAACCATGATGATGATCCCCTCACGCCTGCCTTCCAGGAGCGTCAGCATCAGCACCAGGGCTGCAAGCAGCATGAATTGTTTGATCCCTTCATTCAGTGCCTCGGCAGTATTTACAGCATAGAAGACCGATGCCATGACCCAGCTTGCCAATAATCCCAGGCTGATCAAAATGGGGTTTAGCGGAGCCAAGCCAAAAGTGCGTTCCCGCATCTTCGTGGGAAGACCAAACCACAGCATGCTACCTAGCAGGAGGCTAATGGCCAACGCCATTTGTCGGGGCAGGAGGGCTGCATCCATCAGGTCTGTGGTATACATGAGCGGTGATACCAGTAGGAGCAGCAACCATACCACGGTGGCCGGTATCATGGTTGCCCACGGGGAGATGGTCTTCGACTTGTTTTTGGTACGAGGTTGCATGCCCGGGTGTAAGGGGGTTACCCCTTCAAAGGTAAGAAAAACAAGCTACTGCCGGCGCAGGATGTGAAAGCCGGTTAGCT